>OGXW01003037.1_pt1 | contig 11411 bp, 10 predicted proteins | sample 1576341 | NCBI WGS metagenome assembly OGXW01 (sample SAMEA3541592, study PRJEB24748) | human gut metagenome | biome: human gut; feature: human-associated habitat; material: faeces | place: China | collected 2012
AATAACGAAGCATTTTGAAGTGTTTTTCTGGGATATGTACAATTAGTCTTTTTATGAAATCAAGTGCAGGGATACATTCGGTGATAGTCTGATTATCTTCGTGTCTGGTGTAATGAAAAGTAACATTATCCCCGTCATACGCATCAATACGAGAAGTTGCAATTACAGGTCTGCCAAGATATCTGCTGATGTATTTAATAGTAACATCAGGTTTACAATGATTAGGCTTGGCACGAACATAGAATCCTTCGGCATGTTTGCTATACATTTCGTTTTTAACTTTACAAAAAGATTTACCAATCTTATTAGTTAACTGGTCGAGAAGAACTTTTCGGAAGGAATTGCGAAGGAAACGGAAATCAAAGTGTGTGCAAGGACGCCAGACAGTATGATTACCAGCACCACCTTCAGAGATAAGAGCATGAATGTGAGGATTCCATTTCAAGTCACGCCCGAAAGTATGAAGAACCAGAATAAATCCAGGGGTGAAAAGTTCAGCTTTGTTTTGTTTGTGAAACATACGAAGAACAACATCTCTGACAGAATGAAAGAGACAATTTAAAAGAGATCTGTCATTAAGGAAATAAATACGCAGTTCTTCAGGAATAGTAAAGACACAATGTCGATGAACACAGTTGACCAGTTTACAAGACATGTGAAAAGAACGTTTTTGATTATACATGTTTCCGCAGGAAGGACAAAAACGAGACTTACAGCGGAAAGGAACGAATTTCAATTCACCACAATCAGGGCATGCAAAGAAAGCACCGCCATAAGAAGGATCACCACAATGAATCATCTTGGAGATATTTTCAATCTCAGTTTGACGAGGATGAAGTTCGTAAAGGATATGCTCATAATAATCAATAAAAATGTTTTGTAATATATTGCTCATGCAATAATTTTACAATAAAAATGAACAAAGAAAAACCCACCCCTCATGAATGAGGGGCAGGGGAGTTGAGAGTGTGTTTACACACTATTTTTAGTGCACGAATAATATTTTTTTCGTGCGTTGTGCGTCGAACACGATCCAACGAACGTTACCCTGGCAGTAAACTCAACCCAGGCACCCTTACGGCACCCGAAAGATTCCACTTAGTGCTGCTTCGTTCCCGACCTGACACGGTTCATGGATTTTCGTCGCGTAAGACCCAGATATCAACGCCACATACCAGGGGCGGCTTCACCAGACCAATGCCCTCGGCACAACATCACCCCTGCTATAGCGGATTGCAGGTTCAAGGTACCGCTACCACCCCGGCTGCACAAGTCCATATTATAACGGAAGATGGTGGAAAAGTCAATTGGGGACGGGGTTTTTTCAGTTTTACCCCGGTTCTTTTTCAAAAAAACCCCGTCCCCAATTGAACTTTAACCTGTCCCTTTTTGATTTCAGGTGGTATAATCGTTCGAAAAGGAGCATATATTTATGAAGATTTTACTTGTCGCGATCAATGCGAAATATATACATTCGAACCTTGCTGTGTATTGTCTGAAGGCATATGCCGAAAAGAATATGCCACAGGATGTGAATGTTCAGATAGAACTGGCGGAATATACGATCAATCAGAACAGAGATGAGATTTTAAAAGATATTTATAGGAGACAGGCAGAGATGATCTGTTTTTCATGTTATATCTGGAATCTGGATTATGTGGAGTCGATGATTCGGGATGTGAAAAAAGTTATGAAAGATGTAATCATCTGGGCAGGGGGACCGGAGGTGTCCTATGACTCCCGGGAGACTTTGGGGAGGCTGCCGGAACTGACTGGTGTGATGAAAGGGGAAGGTGAGAAGACATTTGCAAAATTATGTAAAGTGTATGGGAAGCATTCCGAAACATCAGAATTATCGCTGGAGCAGATAGACGGGATTACATTCCGATGTCCGGATGGGACGATCTGTGAGCGGCCGTGGCGTGTGCCAATGGATCTGAGTGAGGTCCCATTTGTCTATCACGATATGAAAAAGTTCGAGAACAAGATCATTTATTATGAGACGAGCCGGGGATGTCCATTTTCATGCAGCTATTGTCTGTCTTCGATTGATAAGCAGCTTCGATTCCGGAGCCTGGATCTGGTGTTTAATGAACTGCAGTTTTTCCTGGATCATAAGGTTCCGCAGGTGAAGTTCGTGGATCGTACATTTAACTGTAAACATGACCATGCTATGGCAATCTGGAAATATATTCAGGAGCATGACAATGGAATCACGAATTTTCACTTTGAAGTTGCGGCGGATCTGCTGAATGATGAGGAAATCAGACTGATCCGGCAGATGCGTCCGGGACTGATCCAGCTGGAAATCGGGGTGCAGTCTACGAATACGGATACGATTCGGGAGATTCGAAGAACAATGAGGCTTGAGGAAGTCCGTGAGCATGTGGCAAGAATAAAAGAAAAGGGAAATATCCATCAACATCTGGATTTGATCGCAGGACTTCCGTATGAAGACATAAAAAGCTTTCGAAAGTCATTTGATGATGTCTACAGCATGCGCCCGGACCAGTTACAGCTTGGTTTTCTGAAAGTGTTAAAAGGTTCGTATATGCAGGAGATGCAGCAGGAATATGAGCTGCGATATAAAGATGAGCCGCCGTATGAAGTACTTTCTACAAAATGGCTTCCATATTCAGATGTAATTGAGCTGAAAGGGATTGAAGAAATGGTGGAAATCTACTATAATAGTGGACAATTCACCCATGTAGTGGAAGCGTTGGTGGAAAACTATGCATCTGCATATCAGATGTACCAAGATTTGTGGCGGTATTATGAAGAGCATGATTACATGGGGATTCAGCACCGAAGAAGCGCCCGGTATGAGATCGTGCTGGATTTTGTGAAAGAAAAATATCCAGAGCAGGCAGACGTAATGCGGGAACTTCTGACTTATGATTATTATCTCAGGGAAAATGCGAAGAGCCGTCCGGAATTTGCAGGCGAAGATGCAACAGACAAGCGGTTTGTCAGAGCATTTTATGAAGAAGAGGAAAAAGAACGAAAGCATTTGCCGGGATATGAACAGTTTGATAGAAATCAGATGCGCAAGATGACGCACCTGGAATATTTCCCGCATATGGGGAAAATGTTACTTTTTGATTACAAGTTTCGAAATCCATTGAATCAGGAAGCGAGAACGTGTATGATAAAGAAAGATTCGTTGGAAAGAAGAGGATAGAGAATGAATTTCAATGATAAAAAGACAAGGAGAATCATTTCAATCGTAGTACTTGTTGTGATTGTCGCGATGGTGGCAACGATGATTATCCCTTATATGATGGCCTAGAATAAACCGGAAAGGATGCAGAAAATAAGATGGCGCGAAGAAGACGCAGGAGAATGACCAGGAAACAGGCGAGAATGAGAAGACGTAGAATCAGGATTGCAGGATTTTGTCTTGCAGGCTGTATTCTGATACTTGGAATTGTCTGTGGCGCGTTTCATCACTATGTATCACAGTTTCCGGAGGATAAGATTGCAGAGAATATCTATGTCGGAACCGTAGATCTGTCCGGGCTTTCAAAAAAAGAGGCACTAGAGAAACTGGCCGGTCAGAAGAAAGCAGATCAGAAGCAGACGGTATTGTTGACTGTGGAAGGTCAGAAGGCAGAAGCGACACTTGAGGAATGTGGATTTGATTACGCAGACGTGAAGGCGAATGTGAAGGCTGCCATGGACTATGGAAAAAGCGGCGGACTTTTTGGAAGATATAAGAGCCTTCGTAAACTATCTAAAGAAAAAGTTGTCCTGAGCCCGGAATATACATTGGATCAGAAAGCGACGGAGAATATTCTGGAAGAACGGGCAGTTCCATTTGCAAAGCACGCACAGAATGCGACCATTACAAAAAGTGGAAGCGGACTTCAGATTAACAAAGAGGAAATTGGCGAGACCGTAGATAAGAGTGGAACTATAAAAGCAATTAAGAAACATTTAAATGACTCCTGGGATCATGGATCATTCGCCATGGAGGCAAAGGTAAAAGAAGAACAGCCAAGTGTGACAGAGGCGGATCTGTCCACGATACAGGATGAACTTGGCTCATTTTCTACAGATGCCGGAGGCGGAGAACGCTGGAAGAATCTGAAAAATGGTGTGGAGAAATTGAATGGTACAGTTGTGATGCCGGGAGAACAGATTTCGGTTCACGATGTAACAGCACCATATGATGAAGAACATGGATATGTGCAGGCAGGTTCTTATGAGAATGGTCAGGTCGTAGATACATATGGCGGTGGCATCTGTCAGGTTTCCACGACACTCTACAATGCAGTGCTATTCTCTGAATTGAAAGTCGTAAAACGGTATCCACACTCGATGCTGGTGTCCTATGTACCGCCGTCAAGAGATGCGGCAATTGCCGGTGACACGAAAGATTTTGTGTTTGAAAATAACTATGATACTCCGATTTACATTTTCGGAGAGATTGATGACGATAATCAGCTTTGTTTTGCAATTTACGGAAAAGAGACAAGAGATAAGACAAGAAAGATTGAATTTGAGTCGGAAGAGGTATCGACAGAAGAGCCGGGAGTCAAGTATAAAGCAGATGCGGAACTGGCGCTTGGAGAGATGGAAGTGACCGGAAGTGCACATACGGGGAAAGAAGTAAAACTTTGGAAGATTGTCTATGAGAATGGTAAGCAGGTGAGCAAAGATGTCATTAACGAAAGTACTTACAGCAAAGCGGACAAAACCATTTCTGTAGGAATCAAGACAAAGAACAGCAGTGCGGCAGCGGTTGTGAAAGAAGCAGTCTCAACACAGGATAAAGCAAAGATACAGGCGGCGATTAGCGAGGCGAGTTCCATGGAATCTTCGTCTGAGCAGTAAGAATGCCGGGAGGAATTTTCTGCCGGGTAAAAAGGACAGATTTGTTTTTTTGAAAATTAGGAAATCAATGAGAAAATAAATGAAATAAAAGACAGGAGGTGAACAGACAAGATATGAAGTTTGAGACAGAACATGGCTGTGTGGTCAGTGAGATGGCAACAGCTTACGGAAATTCAAAACAGATAGGAAGATATGCAATTGCGGCGGCAATGAATGAAGTGCTGACGCGGGCGGAACGGGTGGACCAGATGGAAATCAGAGTCTGTGCACCGCTGGAAGAAAAGAAAACGCATCTTTATGATGTGAAAGCTGAAGCCGCGCGCTGCGCAAGAGAACACGGTCAGACGTTTTGGGAGCCGGAGATTATCCGCGCAGCCTGGGCAGCATGTACATTTGTACAGGTGAACGCTTTGGCGGCTGATGTAAAGCAGCAGGCGTGGAACAAGGAGACGATGCGAGCCGGTCAGGACATTGTCCTTACAAAATGGATTGGCCTGGAGGGAACTCTTCGTGTCCTGGATGAAAAAAGAAGAGAACTTGGAAAGCGTTTTTCCGGAACTTTTTTGCATCAGGTAGAGGAATTCCGAGAGACCATCTTCGCAGAACGTGAAATCAGGGTTGCAAAAGCCGGAGGCGTATCTGTCATGCGCCAGGTTGGAGAAGGCGGTATCTTTGCCGCACTTTACAGACTGGCTAAGGAAGCTGATACCGGACTTGTAGTGGATCTCAAGGCAATGCCTGTGAGACAGGAAACAATCGAGATTTGTGAATATTACAAGCTCAATCCGTATCAGCTTGCTTCTACGGGAAACATATTAATGATATGTGATGACGGGGAAGCACTGGCAGATGCGCTTCGAAAAGAGGAGACAGAGGCGGCTGTAATCGGACGCCTTACGGATAATAATGACAAAATAATACAGAATGGGGAGGACATCCGCTATATCGACCGTCCTGCTCCGGACGAATTGATGAAGATATAGCAGAATCCTCCAAAGTGGAGGTTTAAGATGAACGAAATTCGTAGTGAGATATTAAAACATCTGGAAAAGAACAGCAAAGCTGATCTTGGGGAACTTGCAATTTTACTTGGGACAGACGAAATTTCTGTTGCAAATGAAATCGCAGACATGGAGAAAGAAGGGATTATCTGTGGTTACCATACACTGATCGACTGGGACAAAGCCGGAAGAGGTTTTGTGAATGCATTGATCGAAGTTCGCGTGACCCCGCAGAGAGAGCGTGGATTTGACCATATGGCTGACCGTATTGTGAACTATCCGGAAGTAACTGCAGTTTACCTGATTTCCGGATCTTATGATTACCTTGTCAGCATTGACGGAAAGACACTGATGGAAGTATCAAGATTCGTATCAGAGAAGTTATCGACTCTGGAAGGTGTAGTAGGAACAACGACACATTTCATCTTAAAGAAATATAAGGATCATGGAACGATCCTGAAACATGAGAAAAAAGAAGAAAGGATACCGGTGATGCCATAATGAGAGATCCATTATCTAAGAAAATAACCGGCATTGCACCGTCAGGTATCCGTAAATTTTTTGATATTGTAAGCGAGATGCCAGATGCAATTTCCCTTGGAGTGGGGGAGCCGGATTTTGACACTCCTTGGAGAGTACGGGAGGAAGGAATCTATACTCTGGAAAAAGGACGTACATTTTATACGTCAAATGCAGGACTTAAGGAACTGCGTCAGGAAATCAGCAACTACCTGGACAGAAAGATCCATGTGCGTTATGACTATGTGCATGAGATTATGGTAACGGTTGGCGGAAGTGAGGGAATTGACCTTACCATGCGTGCTATGCTAAATCCGGGAGATGAAGTGCTTGTGCCTGAGCCGTCTTATGTATCCTACGCACCGTGTGTCACACTGGCAGATGGTGTGCCGGTGCCGATTCCGATGAAAGAGGAGAATGAATTCAAACTAACGGCAGAAGAACTGGAAGCTGCAATCACACCGAAGACAAAAATTCTGGTGCTTCCGTTCCCGAATAACCCGACCGGTGCGATCATGACAAAAGAAGACCTGGAACCGATTGCCAAACTTGTAGAGAAATATGATCTCTATGTATTGTCTGATGAGATTTATTCAGAACTGACTTATAAGACAGAACATGTTTCCATTGCATCCCTTCCTGGTATGCGGGAGAGGACGCTGGTCGTAAATGGATTCTCAAAAGGTCTTGCCATGACGGGATGGAGACTGGGGTACATATGCGGACCGCAGATCATCATGGAGCAGATGGTGAAGATCCATCAGTACGCAATCCTGTGTGCACCGACAAACAGTCAGTATGCAGCAATCGAGGGATTGAAGAACTGTGATGATGAGATCCAGAAGATGCGCACAGCATATAATGAGAGAAGACGTTATCTTATGCATACGTTTAAAGAAATGGGGCTTCGTTGCTTTGAGCCATTTGGAGCATTTTATGTGTTCCCGAACATTCAGGAGTTTGGGATGACGTCTGAAGAATTTGCGACGGAACTGCTTCGAGAGGAGAAGGTCGCAGTTGTTCCGGGAAGTGCATTTGGTGCAAGTGGAGAAGGATATATCCGAATTTCCTACGCATATTCATTGGACGATTTGAAAGAAGCGCTCGGACGGGTAAATCATTTTATCGAAAAACTGAGAAAAAAATAGAGGCTTTGATATTGTTAAAAAAATGCTAATAAAGCCTGAAAATAAAGAAAAAATGAAAGGGAAGAGACATATCTGCAAGCATACAGGTATGTCTCTTTCTGCAAGTGATTTGTTCATAATATGCAAAAAATATCAATTAAGATAGAAAGAAAAACACATTTTTACTAGAAAAACCATTGACTTATTGTATAAAATTAAGTACAATTTTGTACAAATAGTTTTTTTGAATAAATGCAGAAAGGTGATAGATAAATGCTAAATATCGTACTGCACGAACCGGAGATACCAGCGAATACTGGGAATATCGGACGCACATGTGTGGCAACTAATACCAGATTACATCTGATCGAACCATTAGGATTTCGTCTGGATGAGAAAAACCTGAAACGGGCCGGTATGGATTACTGGGGAAGTCTGGATGTGACTACATACATTGATTATGCGGATTTTCTGGAACGCAATCCAGGAGCAAAGATCTACATGGCGACGACCAAGGCACCGAAGGTGTACACGGAAGTGAGTTATGAACCGGATTGCTATATTATGTTCGGAAAAGAGAGTGCGGGGATACCGGAGGAGATTTTGGTACAACATCAGGAAGACTGTGTAAGAATTCCGATGGTGGGTGATATCAGATCTTTAAACTTAAGCAATTCCGTGTCGATTGTTCTTTATGAAGCTCTGCGGCAAAATGGCTTTGCAGGGATGAATCTGGAAGGACATCTGCACAGATTACACTGGGGAGACTCAGGGAAACTATTATAATAGCCTTCATGAAAATATAAAAACACTCTGTAAATATATGAAAAAATGATAAATTTATAGATTTTCCAGGTTTGGTATATTATAATTTCAATTAGAAGGTTTATTCTATCTAAAGGGAGAGGTGGTGAGCAAACGGCAGAAGCAGCCATTGAGAAGAAGGGGGAACGGAAAACCTCTGGAGTTCTTAATGTGAAGCTTGGGGAAGCTTTGTACTGCTGAGTCCCAGACACGGACAATGGGATGAAAGCCTGAAAGAAGAATTAAAAGTCCGAAAAATGCCATAACAGCAGATGCTGTGGCATAACAGAACCAAGAAAATAAAGAAAAGGAAGTGAACTTATGGAATTACAGATTCAAGACTTAGTTTCGTCAATCCGCAAAGACGGAATTGAGGCGGCTAATGCAGAAGCAGAAGCAATTATTTCAGAAGCTAAGAAAAAAGCAGAAACAATTGTAGCAGATGCGAAGGCTGAGGCTAAGAGTGTTCAGGAAGCTTCAGAAAAAGAGATCGGTATTCTTAAAGAAAGCGCTGCAATCAGTGCAGAGCAGGCAAAAAGAGATGCTATGCTTGCATTCAAAACTGAGGTACAGGCTGAATTTGAAAAGATTCTTTCAGCAAAGATTGAGAACAATCTCTCAGACGCAGCTCTTGGAAAACTGATCCACGCTGTAGTATCAGATGAAGATGTGAAGAATTATGCAGTTGAAGTCTCAGAAGTGAACGATTCACTCAAAGCAGAACTTGCAGAAGAGATCAAGAATGGACTTGAGATCAGACCTACAAAGGGTGTTCGAGCAGGATTCCGTTTGGCTGCAAAAGACGGTTCAGGTTATTTCGACTGTTCTGATGATGAGATCATGCAGATGCTGATGCCATACTTCAGAGATCTCGATTTCTAACAGGAGGTGCCTATGGCTTCATATTATTACTTGATATCAAGCCTGCCGGACCTGAGAACAGACGGGGAGATGCCATTTTCCTATGAGGAATTTCTTGGCATGTGCCAGTCAAATGTAAGTGAATCAAAGTATGAGTGCTTAAAGAACCTGACACTTTCGTCAGAAGAGGGACCAATCATGAAAGAGTGGGCTGCCTCTTATAAGAATCTTATGAGCGAACTCAACTATCAGAGAAGTGTAAATCTGGGAAGACCATATCTGGCATCCTATGATAAGGATTCTGTGACTGCACAGGTAGCAGGAGCGGCGCTGGCTGCAAAGAATCCGCTGGAAGCAGAGAAGATCTTGTTGGATTATGAATTTGATAATCTTGATTCATTGGTAGGCTTGCATACTTTCGATGATGTATATTTATTCGGGTATGCGATTAAATTAAAATTGCTTGAACGCCAGAGCTGTTTTGTTCAGTCAAAAGGACAGAAGGAATTCAAACGTCTTTTTGATCAGGTGCAGCAACGCGTATATAGCTTATAACAGGAGAGAATTGATGGAAACAGTAACAGGATATGTAACTGGTATTAACGGAAACCTGGCAAACGTCAGCTTTGATGGTGCAGTTCATAAGAACGAAGTTGCTTATATTCTTGTTGATGGAAAACGTCTTAAAGGAGAGGTTATCCGAATCAACAATGGTGTTGCCAGCATGCAGATCTACGAGATGTCAAATGGTATCAAAGTCGGAGATCAGGTAGAGTTTACTGGTGAGCTGATGAGCGTAGAACTTGGACCAGGTCTGTTAACCCAGGTATTTGATGGACTTCAGAACCCGTTGCCGGATCTTGCAGAGCAGTGTGGATTCTTCCTTGAGAGAGGTGTGTATCTTGATCCTATTCCAGATAGAGATTGGGAGTTCACACCATCTGTAGCAGTTGGAGATTCCGTAGAAGCAGGAGATTCAATCGGTAGTGTTCCTGAAGGATTATTTAAACATGAAATTATGGTTCCGTTCACACTGAAAGGTAGTGACTGGACAGTTAAATCTATTAAAGAAAAAGGCTCTTATAATGTAAGAGCAACAATTTGCGTGATCGCAAACAGCAAAGGTGAGGAGAAAGAACTCAGCATGGTAATCTCACAGCCGATCAAACAGGCTGTAAAATGCTATGATGAGAGACTTCGTCCGGACGAGCCGCTGGTAACACAGCTTCGTTGTGTAGACGCATTCCTCCCGGTAGCAAAAGGTGGAACATTCTGCGTTCCTGGACCTTTCGGAGCTGGTAAGACAGTTCTTCAGCATATGGAAGCAAAGAATGGTGAGGCAGATATCGTTATCGTGGCAGCTTGTGGAGAGCGTGCCGGTGAGGTTGTAGAGATTCTGAAAGAGTTCCCTGAACTGGAAGATCCTAAGACAGGAAGATCTCTTATGGAAAGAACAATCATCATCTGTAATACATCTTCCATGCCGGTAGCGGCCAGAGAGGCTTCCTGCTACACAGCCGTAACACTTGCAGAGTACTACAGACAGATGGGACTTGACGTTCTTCTTCTTGCAGATTCTACAAGCCGTTGGGCACAGGCGATGCGTGAGATGTCAGGACGTCTGGAAGAGATTCCGGGTGAAGAGGCATTCCCGGCTTACCTTGAGTCTACAATCGCTTCTTTCTATGAGAGAGCTGGTAAAGTAAGACTTAAGAATGGTAAAGTCGGATCTGTTACAATCGGTGGTACAGTATCACCAGCCGGTGGTAACTTTGAGGAACCTGTAACACAGGCAACACTGAAGGTAGTTGGAGCATTCCACGGACTTTCAAGAGAGCGTTCAGATGCTCGTAAATACCCTGCAATCCATCCGATGGATTCATGGTCTAAATATACCGGTGTTGTAGATATGGGACGTATCGAAGAGGCTCGTGCAATCCTTACAAGAGGAAACGAGATCAATCAGATGATGAAGGTAGTTGGTGAGGAAGGAACATCCGCAGAAGACTACATCATTTATCAGAAAGGCGAACTTCTTGATGCTGTATATCTTCAGCAGAACTCATTCGATCCGATTGACGCAGCATGCCCACCGGAGAGACAGAGACAGGAATTCGATAAACTTTATGAAGCATTAATGGCGTCCTATGATTTGGAAGACAAGAATGAAATTCGAAGCTTCTTCAACCAGTTGAGACAGGAATTCCTTGACTGGCATGGTACTGTCTTTGAAACACCAGAATACCATGAGCAGGCGAAGAAG
>OGXW01003049.1_pt1 | contig 11376 bp, 10 predicted proteins | sample 1576341 | NCBI WGS metagenome assembly OGXW01 (sample SAMEA3541592, study PRJEB24748) | human gut metagenome | biome: human gut; feature: human-associated habitat; material: faeces | place: China | collected 2012
GCTTTGCGGGCCCTCCCGGGAACGCAAATCGTTCCCGGGAGCTTCTCTTGTAGCTGCTGTGCCCGGAGTCTTCGGGTTCCGCTTGCCGCTTAAAGCGTCAGGGGGAAACCCGCGTAGAAATCGAGGATCTTGGTGCGGAATATGAATTCGTATTTGGCCTGGATCTGGTCGGATTCGGCCTTCTGCATGCGGGTCTTGGCGTCGTTGTAGTCGAAGGTCGTCGAGCGGCCCGCAGCGTATTTCTCGGCTTCGTACCTGAAGGCGACCTGTGCGGAATTGAGCGCTTTTTCCGCCGAACGGTATTTCAACAGGGCGGCATCGGCCTGGTAGTAGGCCGTTTCGATCTCTTTTTGCAGGGTCTGCTCGGCTTCGGTCAGGACGAGCTGCTGGCTCCGCACGCCCAGTTTGGCCGTTCGCACGCTGTTGCGGGTCGCCATGCGGTTGAAGATGGGGATGTTGATCGCCACCCCTACGTATTCGGTGCTGTTGTTGCGGAACTGGCGCCCGAAAGCGGGATTCACCGCACCCGTAGCGAACGAGTGATAGACGTTGGTGCCGTATCCTCCTGTCAGTGTGATCTGGGGGTAGTAAGCCGCACGGGACATCCGTACTGCCCGGAGAGCCTGCTCGAGGCGGAAGCGCTCGGCCTGTATGCGGGGTCGGTTGTCCAGCGCGTAGGAGAGCACTTCGGCCGGGTTACGCAGGTGACGCATCGACTCTACGGTGAGGCTGTCGAAAGTCGGGGCGACTATGTCGAACCCTTCGGCACTCGTCCGGTTCAGGGCCTGGCTCAGGGCCAACAGGGAGAGCGAGAGGTCGTTGCGGCTTTGGGTCAGTTTGTATTCGTCTGCCGCCAGCAGGGCTTCGTTTTCGTAAAGCACCGACTCGGCGACTTTGCCCGTTCGCACCTGTTCCCGGCTGCGTTCCACCTGTTGTGTGCTCAAGGCGAGCGCTTGCTCTGCGACGTCAACCAACTCCTTTGCGACCAGCACGTCGAGGTAATACGACATAATATTGACCGATACGTCTTCACGAATCCGGTCCAGGTCTTGGGCCGCGGCTTTCAGGCTCAGCTTGCCCGCTGCGATTTCGTGGTTGATGCGTCCGCCCATGAAGAGCGGCAGCGAGGCCGAAACGCCGAGCGAACCCAACACCTGGTTGTTGTCGGCGTAGGTGTTGTTGCTGATGAGGCTTCGTCCGAAGCTGAAGTTCGTACCGAGGTTGGCACCGAGGTCGGGCAGGCGGCTGTGGCGCGAGGTGTTGAGTTCGACGGAGCGCTGTTCGACTTGCAGCGCCTGTTGCTGGATCTGTATGTTATGTTCGTGGGCGTATCGGATGCAGTCGTCCAGGCTCCAAGGGTCTGCTTCGGGTGTCGGAGTCGGAATTTGGGCCTGCGCCGTGCTGCCCGCGAGCAGCAGTGCGATGAAAAGAGTTCCGAATTTCATGGTGGCAGGGATTTAGATGGACTGTTGTTGGAGGTTGCGGACTTTGTCCGTTTCGGTGACGCCGGATACGATTTCGATGTTCACGCCGTCCGACAAACCGAGCGTTACGTCCCGTTTCTCGAAGGTCTGTTCGGGGCTCTCCTCAGGACTGGTGAGGATATAGACGCAGGGCTTGCCCTCTTCGAACTGGATGGTGCTTTCGGGCAGTGTGAGAACACCTTCGCGGCTGTCGGTCACGATGCTGGCATTGGCGCTGTAACCTGCACGGACGAAGACCGATTCCGGGATCTTGGCGGCGGCCTTCACCTCGAACATGATGATCCCGTTCACATCGGCGGCTTTGGGCGAAATGTACTCCAGCGTGGCTTGGAGGACGGTACCCTGCATGGCACCGATGGTCAGCACGACGGGCATGCCGGCGTGCAGGCGGCCGATGTCGGTTTCATCGACATTGCCCCGGAAGAGCATGTCGCCCATGTCGGCGACCGTGGCGATCGTGGTGCCGTCGTTGAAGGTATTGGCCTGGATCACCGAGTTGCCGACCTTGATCGGTACGTCGAGGATCATACCCGTGATGGTGGAGCGTATCTGGGTGTTGCTTAAATCTTTGTATCGGTTGGTAATACCGGTTTTGACGATTTCCAGGTTGTCTTCGGCATTCTGGAACTCCTCTTCGGCCTGGCGCAGGGTGGTCTGCCCCTTCTCGAACTCCTCCTGCGATACCACGCCTTTGGCATAGAGGGCTTCGGTGCGTTCGAACTCCTTGCGGGTCTGGTCGAGCGAGAGCCGGGCCACCGTCACGCGGGATTCGGCGGCATTGAGGGTTCCCATTTCGGGAATGACCTTCACCGTAGCGATGACGTCGCCCTGTTTTACACGGTCGCCGGCCTTGCAGAGCACCTCGGAAATGATACCCGAGATCTGGGGCTTGATGAGCACCTCGTCGCGGGGTTCGACCTTGCCCGAGGCGATGACGTACTGACGGATCGTGTCATGCACGGGGGTTGCGAGGGTGTAAACCACCTTCACGGGGCGGGTTTTGTTCCAGAGGAAGACGAACGTGCCGACGAGCAGCGCGAGGAACAGGATGCCCAGGAAAATCTTCAGAAACTTTTTCATATTATGTCGGTTTTTTGCGTTTGTTGCGAGTTTCGGGGTTTATTCTTCGCGGATCGCGTCTACGGCTTTGATCCGCAGTGCCCGGGTCGCAGGGATGATGCCTGCCAGCAGGCTGCCCAGGACGAGGATCCCCAGCGCGAGCATTCCCATACCGAAGGAGATCTGCCATGAAATATCGGGCAGGTGTTGGTCCATCTGGGCGGCCCGCGCGTAGAAACTGTCGGCGATGGAGAGAACGCCTACGCCCGCACCGAAACCGAAGATGCCCGCGATGAAAGTGAGGATGAAGCTCTCGGAGAGGATTTGCGAAAGGATCGTCAGGGGCGAAGCGCCGATGGCGCGGCGGATGCCGATCTCCTGCGTGCGTTCGCGTACCAGTACCAGCATGATGTTGCTGATGCCCACGATGCCCGCGAGCAGCGTGCCCAGACCTACGATCCACGTAAGCAGGGAGATGCCTCGGAAGAGCCCCATGATCTTGCCGAAGACCTCGGAGGTGTCCTGAAAATAGATCGCCTTCTTGTCGTCGGGGGCGATCAGGTGCCGTGCGGCGATGCTTTGCCGGCACTCCTGGATCACCTCTTGGGTCGGTTCGTCCGCATATCCGGTGAGTGCCAGCATGTCGATCGTCCGTCCCAGTCCGTACATTTGCTGTACGAGCAGTGCCGGGATGACGACGGTCCGCTCCGGGTCGCTGAAGGCCATCATGCCTCCCAGGGGTTTGGTAACGCCGACGACCGTGAAGTAGGAGCTGCCGATCTGGATCGTTTTGCCCGTAGGATCTTCTCCGCCGGGGAAGAGGTCGCGCCAGACCTGAAGTCCGATTACGCAGACTTTGCGCTGGCGCAGTTCATCGACTTCGTTCAGGTAGCGCCCCATGAGAATCTGTTGGGGGGCGATCTGCTGCATGTCGGGCGAGTAGCCCATCAGTCCGAATTCGCCTTTGTGGTCTTGGTGGCTCATGTTGCGTTGGTTGCCCCAGCAAATGGCCGAGATGTATTCGATGCGGGGCAGTTTCCGGAGCGCTTCCAGGTCGTCCCAGTCCAGTTCCCAGCTACGGCCCGTAGGCATACCTTCGTATGGGACGGAGGTGCGGTCGGACATGATGAAAATGGCGTTGGTGGCCGTACCGCCCAGTTGGGCGCGGAACATGCGGCCCAGCCCCGTGCCGGCACCCAGCAGGACGATCAGCATGAAGATACCCCAGAAGACACCCAGCGCCGTCATGATGCTGCGCCTGCGGTTGCGGGAGATCGTCTGCCAGATTTCGTTCCAGCGATCCGTATCGAAAAATCCTGTCATAGTTTGGTTCCTTTTCTTTCTTCCGGGTGTCCCGGGCTCGTTGTTGCTGTTCTCTTTTCGGTCTGTCGTAGTTTCGCGGCTTGGCCGCGTATTCAATTCTTACCCTCCCCTCAATCCCCTCCTCGGGAGGGGACTTTTGTCGTCCTTCGGACTCCGGGGTGCTTCCTTATCTGTTCCCCGGTCGTTGTGGGATTCGTTGTCGCGCAGTTATTTATTGTGCCGCAGGGCATCGACGGTCTTCAGTCGGGCGGCCCGGCGGGAGGGGATGTAACCTGCGATAAGTCCGGCCAGCACCAGAACGATCGTCGCGCTTACCGCTACCGAGAGGTTCAACGTCGGATTGACGAAGATGTTGAACGTGTTCTCCTCACCGGGCGGAGTTTGTGTCATGAGCTTGTTCACTCCTTCCATGGCGAATACGCCGAGCACCATCCCGATATAGCCGAATGCGGCGGTAATCATCACCGATTCGGTCAGGATCAGCCGGATGATCGACGAGGGTTTGGCTCCGAGAGCCTTGCGAATGCCGAATTCGAAGGTGCGCTCCTGCACCGTTACCAGCATGATGTTGCTCACGCCCACGATGCCTGCGAGCAGCGTCCCCAGACCGATGATCCAGATGAAGAGGTTGATGCCGCCGAAGACGAGCATCATGTTCTTGTAACCTTCCATGCGGTTGTAGATCCAGACGGCGCTTTCGTCGTCGGGCGCGAAGGTATGTTCGGCAGCCAGACGATTGCGGAGCCGTTGTTCGAATTCGGCCATCTTCTGATCGGTGTCGATGTCTTTCACCGAAAGATAGGTCTGTCCTACGCTCGGATCGCTGTGGTTGAAGAGCAGTTGGGCGGTCGTCAGCGGGATGAAGGTGAATGTGTAGGAGCCGAACTGGTCCATCTCGAAAACACCGATGATGCTGTACGATGTTCCGTTGACCAGGAGGTGCTGTCCGACGGGACTTTGACCGTGAAACAGGACATCCCGCACGTTTTTATCCACGACGATCACCTTGCGCCGCTCCCGAAGGTCGGTATCGTTCAGGAAGCGTCCGTCGAGCACCCTGACATTCATGATTTCGCGGTATTCCGGGTCGCTGCCGACTACGGCCGCATTGTTCAGAAAGTCGCGTCCGTGGGAGAGGTTGTATTGTCCTGGTCCTTGTACGCGGGCGGAAACCTTATCTACTTCGGGAAATTCGGTGCGCAGGATCTCCAGGTCGCGGTTGGTGATGTTGATGCGCCGCCACTTGTCGTAGCCCTTGTAGGGTTGCGAGGTCCAGCCGCCGTTGATGATGACCGAATTGACGGCCATCGATCCGAAATTGGAGAGCGTGCCGTTTTTCAGTCCGTTGCCCGAGCCGAGCAGGATGACCAGCATGAAGATGCCCCATGCGACCGAGAAGCCCGTGAGGAACGTGCGCAGCTTGTTGCGGCGGATCGACGCCCAGATTTCCAACAGCAACTCTCTCATGGCCGGAGGTTTTGGATCGAACCGATCACGCCGTCCTTCAGGTGGATGATCTTGTCCGTCTGGTCGGCGATCGACTGTTCATGGGTTACGCAGATGATGGTCATGCCCGTCCCGTTTACCTGCCGCAGCAGGTCCATTACCTCCTGCGAGGTTTTGCTGTCCAGGGCGCCCGTAGGTTCGTCGGCGAGGATGATCTGGGGCTTGTTGATCAATGCCCGGGCGATGGCCACGCGCTGTTTCTGGCCGCCCGACATTTCGTTGGGCATGTGGTGGGCCCAGTCGCGGAGCCCCAGTCGGTCGAGGTATTCGAGGGCTTCGGCATTGCGTTTGCGGCGCGAAACGCCCTGGTAGTAGAGGGGAAGGGCGACGTTTTCGACCGCGTTCTTGTAGTTTATCAGGTTGAACGACTGGAAAATATAGCCGATCATGTTGTTGCGGGCGGCAGCGGCCTGCGTCTCGCTCAGGTGCTTGATCAGGCGCCCGTTCAGGAAATATTCGCCCGTGTCGTAGTCGTCCAGGATCCCGAGGATGTTCAGCAGGGTCGATTTGCCCGATCCCGAGGCCCCCATGATCGAAACCAGCTCGCCCTTTTCGATTTCGAGGTCGATACCCTTGAGTACATGCAGCGGAGCGCCGTTGTGGTAGGTCTTGTTGATGTTTTCGAGTACAATCATATCGAGAGGGAGTGATCCCGTTTTTTTATGGTCGTTGATTTTGTTCGCTGTTTTTGTTTCGGCGTATTTCCTGTTGATCCGTGAAGTGTTCCTGCCGGTCGAAACCGAAGGGTTCTGCGGGGTGTTTCCTGTGCCGGCGTTATGTAATTCCTCGACTTTTGGAAACGCTTGCAGGCACTGCGTCCGTTCTTATCGTTTGTTACGATAAAGATAGAAAGTATATTTGTGAAAAACAAGAAAAATTTATCGAAAATCAATAAAATTTTACCCCCCCCCGATAGATCGGTCGAGAGGGGGATTTTGTGTGGAAAAAAGACCGTCCCATCCTCTGAAAAAGGAGGCGGGACGGTCTTTAGTTATTCCGCATACACGGTTATTCCGGTTTCGGCAGGAGTCCTGTTTTTTGATATACCTTATAATATATGGATCTTGCGAGAAAATCACTTCCGCGCAGAGCGGACAGGCGTCCGCGAACGATTCCTGCACATGGAGTCGAGGAGCCTATTTGAGCCGCAGGAACGAATAGCCGAAGCGTTCGCAGGCGGCTTTTTCCAACTCTTCGCGGGCCGAGGGGTGCGCAATGTCGATCAGGGCGCGGGCACGCTCGGCGAGTCCTTTGCCCAGCAGGTAGGCCGCACCGTACTCCGTGACGACGTATTGTGTCTGGAAACGGGTGGTCACCACGCCGGCGCCGGGCGTCAGCAGGGCCTTGATCTTGGAGTGTCCCTTCGAGGTGGTCGAGGGGAGCGCGATGAAGGTTTTACCGCCTTCGGAGAGGGCGCCGCCGTACATGAAGTCGTGTTGTCCGCCTACGCTCGAGTAGATCATCGTGCCGATCGAGTCGGCGCAGATCTGGCCCGTCAGATCGACCTCCAGCGCCGAATTGATGGCCATGACCTTCGGATTCTCGCGGATGCGGAACGGGTCGTTCGTCCATGCCACGTCCTTCATGATCAGGTCTTCGTTGTAGTCCATGTATTCGTAAAGCCGCTTCGAGCCGAGAGCCAGCGACGCGAGGTTTTTGCCCGGAAGCACTTTTTTCTGCGAGTTGTCGATCACGCCGCTCCGAATCAGGGGTACTACCCCGTCGGTGAGTGCTTCGGTGTGGAGTCCCAGGTGTTTATGATCGCCCAGGGCCGCGAGTACGGCGTTGGGGATGCCGCCCACGCCGATCTGGAGGGTCGCACCGTCGGGAATCAGCTCGGCGATGTAGCCGCCGATCTTGCGGTCGATTTCGTTGGGCTGGGCGGTCGGAAGCTCCACCAGAGGTTCATCGACTTCGACGGCGGCCGTGAGTTTCGAGACGTGGATCAGCGCATCGCCGTAGGAGAACGGCACGTGGGGGTTGATCTGGGCGATAACGACCTTCGCGCATTCGGCGGCCGAAACCGCGAGGTCGGCCGAGGTGCCGAAGCTGCAATAGCCGTCCGCATTGGGGCGCGAACAGTTCAGCAGCGCTACGTCGATCGGGATGATCCCCTTGCGGAAAAGCCCCGGGATCTCGCCCAGAAAAGCCGGGATGGCCTGTCCGTACCCCTGAGCGATCCAGTTGCGCACGGAGTTCGACACGAAGAGGCTATATACGAGGAAACTGTCTTTGTATTCGGGCTTGCAGTAGGGCGCTTCCTCCCGTCCGATGGCGAAGGCTGAATAGACCTTCACTCCCCGAAGTTCGTGTCCCCGGTCGGCCATCGCTTTCACGAGCACTTCCGGGATCGAAACGCTTCCCTGAATATAAACGCTGTCGTTGGATTTGATGAGCTTCGCAGCTTCAGCGGCAGTGGTGTAGTTGATCATGGGTCTGTTTTTCTAAGTCGTTTCCGGCAGTCGGTCGGTGAAAGGAAAATTCGGTCCCGTCGTCGGCCGGAGACGGTAGGTTTTGTCTTTTTTGTTGGTTATTTGAAGGAGCCGAATTTATTCGGCTCCTTCTCTTCGTTGGGTGCGAATGGTCGTTCCCGGATGTCCGTGCCGGATTCTTTTCTCCGGAGTGCAACTCCGGGACGATTTCACAGCGACCCGGAGCTGCAATGCCGGATTTATTTCCGGGCGTAGTCCTGCGCGAAGTCGCGGAGGCGCCGGTCGAGCAGGTCGTACTGCTCCTCGCGGTTCATCTGCGACACGCAGACGCGCACGCCGTTCTGGAGGCTGCCCGTCGAGGTGAGCGAGATCGCGCAGATACCGTAGCGCAGCAGTGCGGCCACCAGGTCGGAACTCGGCATCGAACCGTAGCCTACCGTGAAGAAGAATCCGTCGCTCACGTGTTCGTCCTGGTCTTTGTCATAGACGATGTGGAAACCGTGACGCTCGAAGAGTTCCTTGACGCGGTGAGCGCGGTGTGCGTATTCGCGGGTGTGCCCCACGAAGTCCAGCTTGCCGTCCGCCGCCGCTTTGAACATGGCCGCCAAAGCGTATTGAGCCGAGTGACTTGCGCCTGACGATGCGGCGTAGAGGAATGTCAGGGCGTAGGATTCGGCGAAACGGCCGATGCCGTAACGCTCCTTGAGAGCCGGATAGAAGCGGTTGCGCAGTTTGTCCGAGATCGCTGCGATGGCGATGCGCTGGCCGGCGTAGCTGAAGATCTTCGAGCCGGAAATCATCAGCACGTAGTTATCCGTATAGCGGGCTGCGGTGGCCTGGAACGGAGCCTGGAAAGGATGTCCCAGCTCCTTGCGGAAGTCCATGCCCATGTAGGCCAAGTCTTCGAGAACGATCGTGTCGTACTTGTTTGCCAACTCGCCGATGGTGCGCAGTTCGCTCTCTGTGAGGCAGATCCACGCCGGGTTGTTGGGGTTCGAGTAGATGATCGCCGCGACGTTGCCCTGCTTGAGATAGCTCTCCAGCTTGGGACCGAGTTTCTCGGCGCGGAAGTCGTAGATGTCGAACGATTCGTGCTTGATGCCCAGGATGCGCACCTGCTGGCGCTGCACCGGGAAGCCCGGGTCGATGAACAGAATGGTGTCTTTCTTGGGGTCGCACTGCGAGCTGATCTGGAACAGGCAGAAGCCGCCCTGCATCGAGCCGACGGTCGGGATGCATCCCTCGGGGGCGACGTCGATGTCGAGGAACGCCTTGACGAAGCGCGAAGCCTCGCTCTTGAGCGGGGCGATGCCCGTGATGCTGGGGTAGATCGAAGCGTGTCCCTGGGCGAGGGCCTGCTGTTCGGCTTCGACGCCGACAGTCTCCGGCGGAAGGCCCGGAACGCCCATTTCGAGGTGCAGGAATTCGGTGCCCGAGTTCTTCTCGAGGGCGCCGCCGACGGCTCCGACCTGACGGATCGTGGCCTGTGCGAAGTTTTCGATGTCCATGGCGGCGAGCTGCTCGTCGAACATCTTCTGCGGAATGAGAGCTGCCATTACTTGCGGTGTTTTTGTGCGTATTCGTATCCGGCGCGGAACGCCTTGAGGTTCATTTCGACGATCTGCTCGCCTTTGCGGGCGAAGATGCTGCGGATGCCCGCCTCGAACTTGTCGGCGTCGAGCCCCAGGAAAGGAGCGGCGGCGCCCAGCAGCACGATGTTGGCCGCACGGGGCGAGGATTGCTCCTTGGCGATGGCATCGACATCGATCAGGATCGCATGTTTGCGCTTCCCGAGTTCAGCCAATACGGCCTCCGGTTCGGGGTAGTTGTCGATGTTTACGAACGGCGTAGTGTTGGCGATCACCCAGCCCTCCGGATTCAGGTAGGGTACGTAGCGCAGCGCCTCCATCGGTTCGAGCGAGATGATGATATCGGCCGCGCCTTGGGGGATCAGGTCGGAGAGGATCTCGTCCGAACTGATGCGCAGGTTCGACTGTACGTCGCCTCCGCGCTGGCTCATGCCATGTACTTCTGCCTGTTTGATGTGGAGTCCCTCCTTGAGGGCAGCGGCTCCGATGACGGTGGCGATCGAGAGGATGCCTTGTCCTCCCACGCCGGAAAGTATGATGTCCCGTTTCATGGTCGTACTACTGTTTTTTTGCGTTGTGGCGTTTGGCGGTCTGGATGCACTCGCGGCGCGGGATGATGACCGAAACCCCTTTGTATTCGATCTCTTCGCGGATCGTGCGGCGGATCTCCTCCATGTTCTTGGGCAGGGGTACCACGACGCGGATGTGTTCGGGCTCCACGCCCAGTCCGGCGCAGATCTGCTCGAGGCGTCCCGTGCCGGCCGAATCCTGGCCGCCGGTCATGCCGGTAGTGAGGTTGTCCGAGATTACGACGGTGATGTTGCTCTTTTCATTCACGGCATCCAGCAGGGCGGTCATGCCCGAGTGGGTGAAGGTCGAGTCGCCGATTACGGCTACCGAAGGGAACTGTCCGCCGTCGGCAGCGCCCTTGGCCATCGTGACCGAAGCGCCCATCTCCACGCAGGTGTCGATCGCCCGGAACGGGGGCAGCGAACCGAGCGTATAGCAGCCGATGTCGCTGAATACCTTGTGGTCGGGGTAGTGCTCGCGCAGCACGTCGTTCAGTGCCGTATATACGTCGCGGTGGCCGCAGCCCTGGCGCTACTTGATCGGACACAGTTTACACCTCCCAGACGTACACTGTTATTCAGCATCGTCTATATAGCTTTATCCGTTTTTCGGATTAATGACTAGTATATGCCTTAACCACAGATATTTCAAGTGTTTTTTCTGAAAAATTATTCATTTCGAGCGAATAGTATCTATAAAAATTGCCCGATTGCGCCCATATGCGTGCATGAATTTGAGTTTTTTGCGCGGCTGACTTGCATTAATCTGCCACTTTACGTCAGCAAAACGCAGCGTGCCGGGCGCGCTTACAGTTGACCCGCGATGGCGCTTGCTATATAATTGGGTATATAAGTTTGTAATACTTAGGAGGAGCAGTATGCTTGCACGCCTTGAGCGAATGGACACGCCGCGCGGACGGCTGATCGCCACGTCCGACATACACGGCAGCCTTAAACTGTTTAACGAGCTTCTGGAGCTCATCCGGCTCACGGACGAGGACGCGCTTGTGATCGTGGGCGACATGTGCGAGCGCGGCGAAGATTCGCTGGGCGTAATACGGCGCGCAATGGAACTAAGTCGGCGCGGCAACGTGCGCGTACTGGCGGGCAACAAGGATTTGCGCGCGATAGAATACGCGACGGGCGAAAACGGGCGCGGTAACGAAATATGTGGACGGCATGGCCGACTGGGGCTGCTCTACGCTATTCAGGGACATGTGCCGCGAGGCGGGCGTCCCATATTCTTCGGACATGGACGTCGCGGCGGCGCAAAGCGTCTTTAAGGAGAGGTTCCATGCGGAAATAGAGTTCGTCAAATCGCTTGCGACCTTTCTGGAAACTCCGGAGTATATGTTTGTGCACGGCGGCGTGCCTTCGGGCGAGTTTGAAAAGTACGTCGGGCGCAGCGCCGATG
>OGXW01003052.1_pt1 | contig 11367 bp, 12 predicted proteins | sample 1576341 | NCBI WGS metagenome assembly OGXW01 (sample SAMEA3541592, study PRJEB24748) | human gut metagenome | biome: human gut; feature: human-associated habitat; material: faeces | place: China | collected 2012
ACTACTCTTCTACTGTGATTCCCATACTTCTTGCAGTACCGGCGATCATGCTCATAGCAGCTTCCACGCTTCCTGCATTCAAGTCAGGCATCTTAAGTTCTGCAATCTTCTGAATCTCTGCTTTAGAGATTGTTGCAACTTTTGTCTTATTTGGTACACCAGAACCGGATTCAATCTTACAAGCTTTCTTAAGAAGAACTGCTGCCGGTGGAGTCTTTGTGATGAAGCTGAAACTTCTATCTGCATAAACAGTGATAACTACAGGAATGATCATACCTTCCTGTCCTGCTGTCTTTGCGTTAAACTCCTTTGTAAACTGAACAATGTTTACACCATGCTGTCCAAGTGCCGGACCAACTGGTGGTGCTGGTGTTGCTTTTCCAGCTGGGATTTGTAATTTAATATATCCTTCAACTTTCTTAGCCATTATAAAAACCTCCTGATTTTCACTTCTATAACTTTTCTAATTCTGAGAAATCAATTTCTACCGGTGTTCCACGGCCAAACATGTCAATTTCGATCACTGCCATATGTTTTGCCGGGTGAACTTCCTGCACGATACCATGTGTATCCTGCCATACACCCTTGGTAACCAGAACATGGTCGCCAATACTGTATGGTACTTCCTCTGCCTGAGCCAGAAATCCCATGTTGGTAATTTCTTCTGCGGTAAGAGGAACCGGTTTCGATCCCGGGCCGACAAATCCTGTCACACCGCGGGTATTTCGAACCACATACCAGGTCTCGTCATTCATCACCATATTCAGGAGAACGTAGGCCGGAAACATTTTCTTCTGAACCTGTTTCTTTTCTCCATTTCTCTCCTCAACAACCGTCTGCATCGGCACCATAACTTCAAGGATCTGATCCTGAAGGTTACGATTTTCGATTGTCTTCTCGATGTCAACTTTTACCTTATTCTCGTATCCGGAATAAGTGTGAACTACATACCATTTTGCTTCTTCCGCCATAGCAACCTCCTAAAATAATTATAGTCCAATTGCCTGCAGACCAAGACGAATCAGCCAGTCGATACCGGCGATCACACCGCCAAGAACAACAGAAACAACGATCACCAGTGCGGACTGGCGCATCAATTCATCTCTTTTTGGCCATGTACATCTCTTGAACTCTGCTTTGACACGTTTAAAGAAGCCACCTGCTTTCGAAGTCTTTTCTGCTTCGCTCATCGGGCACACATCCTTTCCCCAACATTACAACGACAAAATTATTTTGTCTCTTTGTGTAATGTGTGTGTTTTACAAAATCTACAATATTTCTTTGTTTCCATTCTGTCCGGATGGTTTTTCTTGTCTTTGGTCAAGTTGTAGTTACGCTGCTTACACTCTGTACATTCTAATGTAATTTTAGTACGCATTACGTCACCTCCGTGATTATTTGTTTGTAAAAATTTAGGCATAAAAAAAAGACCTAATTCATCGCTAGAATATAGTACCACAAATTCATACGATTCGTCAAGTCTTTTTTCGTTGTTTTTAAATCCGGTAGATCTCTACCCCTGCGAAACGGACATTTCCTTCCATCACCAAGGTCGGTCCGTCTTCTGCCACACCACTCACATGATGCTCTTCCACGCCGCCAAAACTGCTGTCCGTATTGTTCACCACATGCCAGTTTGACGGGATGTAGATGTCCACGCCGGAAAAATATACACTCAGATCGATCACTGCACTTCCGGACTGTATGACAGCATTGTCCATATTGACTTCCATGCCGCAGAACTTACAGTCAATGACTGCCTTTTTAAATGCATTGGAATTGATATTTTTCCTTGTTCCGTTAAACATTCCGGTCAGTACGACGCTGTCGCCATCCACATCGGAAGCACCGGCATCTGTCATTCCTTCACCGGAAACTTCAACGCGGCGATGCGTTTTGTGTCTGCGGTACTCTTTTGCGCGGCTTCCGAAAATCATATTCAAACCGATACTTCCAAACAGCGCTGCCCACAAAACCGGCCACGGTGTCAAAGCTTCGATACCAAGCACATGTTCAAACATGATAAGCAGAATCGCCAGCGAAAACAACATTCCTCCGAATTCCAGGCGAATTGTCGATTTGATAAAACACATCACGCAAATGATACCGATTACGATACGCATCAGGCTGATATCCGGCGTAAATCCAAGACTGTGCGCCAATATATATACCGCTGCCAGAAGAAGCAGCACGCCCCAAAATATATTATCTTTCTTCATAATAAATGTCCTCCTTCTAATTTGTATGAATTTCAATGTTTCCAAGATCCGCTTCTACTTTCACCTGACGATAATCTTCGTAGCCGGCCACATTCGCATCTTTTTCCACTTTATATTCACTCTCTACACCGGCATGCTTTTCATCATTGATAGAAACGTTTCCAAGGTCCGCTGAAAGGTCGTAGGCATAGGCACCTTTTGGTCCGTCAAAATGCATTTCAAAATTACCGGCATCCACTTCCGCTTCCACCGCCTTGATGTGATTGTTCTTAAGTTCCACATTTCCGGCATCCGCATCAATTTTTATATTATCCAGTGTACATTCTGACACGATCAGATTGCCTGCATCCAGGTCCGCCACGATCTCTCCGTTTGGAATTCCTGTCAAATGCACGTCGCCCGCATCCAGTGTAAGATTCATTTTTGTATTTTCATACATCGATGTTGGAATTTTCACTGTCAATGCACATTTTTCTGTAATATTCCCAAATGGGAAATGAAACTGAATGCCATGGTGGCGGCTTTCTATATTAATAACACCATTTTTATCATCAATTGTGGGTTTACGGCTCGCCTCACCATAATAAACAAATTCCGGCTCTTCTACTTCATCCGTAACTTCCAGAGTCAACTCCATCGCGTCAGCATCTACCGTAATATTTTCAATCGGATCATTCATTGTTTCTCCCGGCATTACGGTCTCTGTTTGAATCTCAGACTCCGTTACCTTCAAATTAATATTGTTATGATAAACCACAAACGGAATGATCGCCCCAAGGCTCAGCACCAGCACACCAAATATCACGATCAACACAATCGCAAACGCCGGAACTTTCTTCTTTTCATAGATTGGTTTCGCTGCTGCATTTGTATTTGGTGATTGCTCGCGTTCGTAATTGGCGGTCGCTTTTGCCAATTCCTGGTAACGATTTTTCAAACTGCTTCCGGATACCAGAAGATATACGCCAATCCCTGCAATAAACAATACACTGCTGTCCAAAATCGCTTCGGCAAACAAATTCCGGCACAATCCCGAGCCCATACTTGGCACCACACTGAAAATACACAAAAACACTCCGATACAAGTCTTGAGCACGCGGCGTTTTTCGTCTCTTTCCTGATTTTCGCGAACATACGCTGCGGCTTCTTCATCCAGTGCAATTGTGTACCGGCTGACTTTTCCGTATTCTTTTGTCCTTGTAGAAGCCAGCACAAACAGTACGACCGCCACACCGACAAGCAGAAACATTCCCATATTTCCCAGCAGATTTCCTACCAGCGTTCCGAGATATCCCTGATCACTTGCACCATCGAAAACCGACTCCAAAAACGGTCCCCAGATGCAAAACATAACACCAAGGGCAACATACCTTGCATGTGTTTTTGCAAAAGCAACGTATTTCTTCGCTTCTTCCGGCCCCCATCTGCGGTCTGCATGACGGCTCTTTTTCTCCTGCGGTTCCTCTTCTTTTTTCATGAAGTCACCGATCCCGAGTTCTTCCGCCAGTTCATCCAGGTTGCCAAACTCTGAGATCACCGTTCCCACAGCTTCCTTTTCTGACATTCCCTCTGCGATCAGTTCTTCGTATTTGTCTTCCATCATTTCCATCAATTCTGCTTTTGCCCGCAGCACTTGCGGAGTTTCCGGAAGATTCATAAACATATTACTAAGATATTCTCTAATTGCTTCCATCCTCTTGGCTCATCCTTTCTTTCATAATAAACTTATCCACAACCTCTTTCGTCACTTCCCACTCTTTACACTTTTCTTCATAATACAATTTTCCTTCTTCGGTGACACGATAATACGTGCGCCGCTTACCTCCTGTCTCATTACCGGAAAACGATTCAAGGTACCCATTTTTTTCCATCCTTGTAAATGCCGAGTACAACGTCGTCTCTTTAATGATATATTTTTCCTCAGAAATCATTCGGATTTTCTTCGAAATTTCATATCCATACGAAGGATTTTGCTGGAGCAGATATAAAATGATCGTATCATTATATCCCCGAATCACATCGCTGCTAATCAAAATCCCGCCTCCTTTCATGCTTTTTCGGTATTTGCCGGAGTGGCAGATTATTACGTTTGTCGTTGCTACGTCTATCGTAGTACGTCTGACGTAGTTAGAGTATAACATGATTACTACGACAGGTCAAGTAAAATTTTATACTAAATAGAAAATCACTTGCTTTTTGACAGTATAGTACACTCTCAAATGCAAGTGATTTTTCTTCTCTCAGCTTATTCGTTTGACAATAACCGCATCAGCTCAATCTCCGCGCTTTTCCATACACTTTTTTCCCATGTACGAGGCGATATGCACGAATATAGATTTCGCCGTAGTCGTCTACATTTTTGACATAGCATTTGGTTGTTGATGTGCCTTTGATGTTTTTCAATGTTTCATCGCCGGTATAAATCTGGTAACCGCTTGCGTCCTTGGATCGTTTCCAGGAAAGCTCATAACGTTCTACGATCTTGCGCACTCGTGGTCCGGCAACAACCGCCGGGATGGTTCCGCGGCTGACAAATTTCCCGTCATATGCTTTGGCAGTGTCTCTTGCGCCCGTATTTTCCCATCCGTAAATCGTTACTCCGGCCGGGAGCCAGCGAAGATCCGTCGTCATAATATTGGAAGGAAATACCAGTTTGCGAATACTGCTGCATTCATCAAAATTCATGCGGATGTAATTCAATTTTCCGGCTTTTACTTCCACGGTTTTCAATCGGTCGCAGCCGGCAAAACGGTATTTTGTACCGTAACCTCGCTGCACATTTTTCGTGATTGTAAGTTTGGTCAGGTATTTTGCCTGTTTAAAGGCATCTCCCGCAATCTTTGTCGTGTTTTTCGGCACCGTGTAAGCGCCTTTTTTCGCCGGTGGGTAATACAAAAGTTCATCGGTATTCTGATCAAATAACACGCCATTTTTTGCATAATATTTTTTATTTTTCGAAGACACAGTTATTTTCCGGCATCTGAAATCTGCCTTCTGACTCTTTAAAAAGCCGATGCTTTTGCATTTTGTCGGAATCTTATAACTTGTCTTAGCAAGCGGAAACGCACGCACACTCGTACCGGCTACATTGTAAAGGACGCCGTCGATTTCCTTAAAATACTTATTTGAATCAGAAACCGTAATCTTTCTCAAACGATTGTAATCAAGGCGGCCCCGGATATACTTACAGGTGCTTGGCAGCTTCAGACTTCCGCGTTTTCCGGATGGGAAAAAGACCATTTCTCTTCCGTCTTTCGTATAAATGACACCCTGCTGGCAGCGGAAATTCTTATTTTTATCGCTGATCCGTATTTGTTTAAGACGCTTTAATTGCTCGCGGTAATAACTTCCTCCCACGATTGCCTCCGTCTGTTCCGGCAGAACAATCGTCTCCAGATATTTACATCCTTCAAACCAGCCGCGGTCAACTGTCGTCACCGATGCCGGCAGGAAAATTGCGCGATATTCCGTTCCGGTCAGAGCACCATAGCAGATTTTTTTCACGGTATCCGGAATATGAACGACACCTTTCCCCTTCACCGGTGCCTGGATCAAACTCGTTTCTGTCTCGTCCAAAAGCAATCCCCCGCGTGCGGTATAAGACGGATTTCCGGCCTTTACCTCAAACGAAGAGGCCGCTTCTTCAAACGCATAATGTTCGATTTTTTCTGTGTTTTTAGGAATGACCACTTTTCCCAGCCGGCGGCAGCCCGAAAATGCGTAACGGGATATCCTCTCCAAGCTCACCGGAAGCGTGATATCTTCCAACCGTTCACATCCATAAAATGCAGAACTGTCAATCGACCGGATTTTGCTCATCCCGTCTACTTTTTTCAATTTGAAACATTTGTAAAATGCCTGATACGGGATGGCATCCATTTTGGACGACAAGCTCACACTTTCAAGACGTTCGCAGGCATAAAATGCGCGATATCCCAGACTCTCGACGGTCTCCGGAATTGTTATTTTCGTAAGCGATTTACAGCGCCGGAAGGCATCGCGGTCAATCTGTTTCACCGTTCCCGGAATGCGGATCGAGTTCAATGCCACGCATCCATCGAAGATCCCTTCGCGCAGCGTATCCACTCTTGCCTCCATTCGAACGGTCTCAAGATTTGTACAATCCGCAAACGCATTGCTTCCGATATATTCCACAGAACTCGGGATTGTGACTGACGTCAATTTTTTACATCCATAAAAGGCATTGGCGTATATTTTCTTTACCGACGAAGGCACCGTAAAGGAACCGCTCTTCTGATTCGGACATTTTACCAGGATTGTCCCGTCTTTACTGCAAAGTGCTCCGTTGATCGTCGTATAATACGCATTTCCCTGCGTCGAAAAACGTGTGATTTTCTGATTTCCAAACGCATCATTTCCGATGGAAGAAATATTTCCGCGGATCGTTACTACCGGCGAATCTGTGCACACCGTCAACTCTCCGTACGAATTTACTTCCATTCTGGCCGAAACCGTTTTCCCCGGCACAAAGCACAGACCCGCCGTCAGCAAAAACGCTCCTGCCATCCACTTCCTATTGTTTTTTTGATTCATTTTTTCCTCCTGTTCTTTCCCTATCGCGCAATAAGCGCAGCAATGTTTTCTTATATTTTACCATTTATTGCCTATTATGTCAAATGCAATAAAAAAGGCCGCCCATAAGCAGCCTCTTTTGGATTTTTCTATACTTGTAATTTTTGTAAAAAGCTTCGTGTGCGATCGTTTTCCGGACAATCAATAACCTGCTCCGGCGTTCCTTCTTCGACCACCACGCCGCCATCCATAAAGATGACCCGGTCAGAAACCGCCTTGGCAAATTGAATCTCATGCGTAACGATCACCATCGTCATTTTTTCCGCTGCCAGTTCTTTCATCACGCGGAGGATTTCCGCTGTGATTTCCGGATCCAGTGCCGATGTCGGCTCATCGAAGAAAAGCATTTTCGGATGCATCGCAAGAGCTCTCGCAATCGCCACACGCTGATTTTGTCCACCGGATAATTCACATGGATACGCGTCTTCTTTTTCTTCCAATCCGACTTTTTTCAAAAGCTCACGTGCCTCTGCAAACACTTCTTCTTTCTTTCTCTTTTGATTGTGGATCGGTGCATCGGTAATATTTTTCATTACGGAAAAATGCGGAAACAGGTTAAAGTTCTGGAACACAAGCCCAAATTGCTGTCCGGCTTCCCAAAGTTCCTTTTTTCCAGGATAAATGCCCTCTTTCACGACGTTTTTCCCACTGTATGTAATATCGCCGCCGTCAATCTGCTCCAAAAATGTCGCGCAGCGCAGCAATGTCGATTTTCCGGAACCCGATGGCCCAATGATCGAGACTACCTCGCCCTCATTTACTTTTAAACTGATGTCTTTCAGCACTTCTTTCCCTTCGAAACTTTTGCTGATTTGTTTCATTTCTAATATACACGTTTCTTTCGCCATGTCACTGCCTCCTCACTAACGATAATAATCCAGTTTCTTTTCAATCTGTTCCATCACTGTCGCTACCACAAAGTTAAAGATGTAATAAAATACACCAGCGACAAACAATGGCATCAAGGAAGCCTGTGATGCTGCGATCTGTTTTGCCATTGTAAACATTTCCGTATACGCAAGAGCAAAGGCAAGGGATGTATCCTTTACCAATGTGATTACCTCATTGGTAACCGGCGGCATTACACGTTTTACCATCTGTGGGAAGAGAATCCGGAAAAATGTCTGGCTGCGGCTGTACCCCATTATGGTCGCTGCTTCTCGCTGTCCTGCCGGAATGCTCTGGATTCCCGAGCGGTAGATCTCGGCAAAATATGCCGCATAATTCAGTGAAAATCCGATCAGTACCGCGTAAAAACGATATTGATACGACGTCGATATGCCAAACAAATAATACGGTGCAAAAAAGACCACCAAAAGCTGAAGCATCAATGGTGTACCACGCATAATTGAGATGTAAATCTTTGCGATCCATTGCAGCGGCTTGATCTTTGACATTCGCACTGCCATAACCAAAAGTCCAAGCGGCATAGAGAATAACAACGTAAAGAAGAAGATTCCCAATGTCGCAAGCATTCCCTGTCCCAGTTGTTTTACAATCTGGCCGATCCCCTGCTTTTTAACGGTTCCGGCACTCTCTGTCGCCGCATCGTCTGCCTGTGTATCCTCGCTTTTCTTTGTCAATTTACTTGTATCCGGTTCCGGCACTTTTCCACCATCAACATATGTCTTGTCGTCCATGCTCAGACACATGCTGTCTGTTAATTCCCATTTTTTGGCAATATTTTCAAATGTACCATCGTAAAGCATGCCTAACAATGTCGTTTGAACGGTATCACGGAGTTCGGTATTTCCTTTTTTGAATCCGATACCGTATTCCTCTGACGACAAACGCTCGTCTAACATTTCAAACTGGTCTTTCTTAGCCGAAAGCTGGTAGGATGCCACCCCAATGTCCATTGCGATCGCGTCTACCATTCCGCTTTCAAGGTTCATAAAGGCGGAGTTATAGTCTGCGACCTGCTGCAATTCTTTCAATGATTTGCGGATTGCTTTGTTTTCTTTCGTCGCATCGTCTCCTGTCAGCGCCGCGAGAGCAGAAGAATCCGCCTGTACGACAAGTATTTTCCCCTTCAGATCGGTAAGTTTCTGAATCCCGGAACCTTTTTTCACGATAACGACCTGGGAATTATCGACATACGGTGTCGTCCAAGTGTACTGGTCTTCACGTCCGTTCATCGTAAAACCATTCCAAATACAGGAAATCGCTCCGGAAGCCAGTTCCGAATCTTTTGAATCCCAGGAAATCGGTCGTTTTACCAATTTCCAGCCATTGCGGTTACAAACTTCTGCGGCAAGATCAAGGTCAAATCCGACATACTCGCCATTTTCGTCAAGATAACCATACGGCGGAAATTCCGCATCAAATCCGACGATAAATTCTTTTTCTGCCGCTTTCACTTTCTGCGGCTGATACAAGCTCACTGCCGCCACCGCAAAAAGCAAAAGGACAAATAATATCATTGGTACTTGGTTTCGTTTATTATTCTGCATATTAAAATACCTTCTCTTCTATATTTAGCGAACTACAATTTTCATAAATTTCTTTTTGCCTCGTTTCAGAACGATTCCGTCCTCTCCGATGCTGTCTTTGGAAATCTGTGCACGGACATCTTCGACTTTGTTTCCGTCGATCGATACACCGCCCTGCTGTACGTTTCGACGCGCCTCTCCGTTGGATGGGGCAAGTCCTGCTTTTACAAGAAGGTTCAGAATTCCGATCTGTCCGTCTTTGAAGTCGGCATCGGTCAATTCCACTTCCGGCATCTGTGCTGCATTTCCGCTGGAGAATAAGGCTCTCGCACCTTCCTGCGCCTTTGCTGCCTCTTCTTCGCCATGTACCATTTTCGTCAATTCAAAGGCAAGAATTTCTTTGGCCTGATTAAGCTGGCTTCCTTCCCATTTGTCCATCTCGTCGATCTGCTCAAGTGGCAGGAACGTAAGCATGCGAAGACATTTGAGCACATCGTCGTCGCTGACATTTCTCCAGTACTGGTAAAAGTCAAACGGACTTGTCTTTTCCGGATCCAGCCACACAGCACCTGACTGCGTTTTTCCCATTTTCTTTCCTTCGCTATTGAGCAAAAGATTAATGGTCATCGCATACGCATCTTTTCCCAATTTACGACGAATCAATTCGGTTCCACCAAGCATATTGCTCCACTGGTCGTCCCCGCCAAATTGCATATTGCAGCCGTATTTCTGAAACAATGCGTAAAAGTCATAACTCTGCATGATCATGTAGTTAAATTCCAAAAATGTCAGACCTTTTTCCATTCTCTGCTTGTAGCATTCTGCAGCCAGCATACGATTGACTGAAAAATGCGGTCCGATGTCGCGGAGAACTTCCATATAATTCAAGTCCAAAAGCCAATCTGCATTGTTTACTACCATGGCTTTTCCATCTGAGAAGTCGATAAAACGGCTCATCTGCTTTTTGAAGCAGTCCACATTGTGCTGGATTGTTTCTTTTGTCATCATCTGGCGCATATCAGTTCTTCCCGAAGGATCGCCGATCATCGCTGTACCTCCACCAATCAGCGCTATTGGCTTATTTCCGGCCATCTGCAGACGTTTCATCAAGCACAGTGCCATAAAATGTCCTACATGAAGGCTGTCTGCCGTCGGGTCAAAACCGATATAAAATACCGCTTTTCCATTATTTACCAGTTCCTTAATTTCTTCTTCATCTGTTACCTGCGCGATCAATCCGCGGGCAACCAATTCGTCATATACTTTCATTTTTGGTCTCCTTTTTTTGCTTTTGCGTAACTATTCAGGATTAATGTATGAAATCAATGAATCGTCGTGCTTGCACGTAAGAGACTTTGATTTCCATACATTGATCCTAATAGGGCTCCCCCTCCCCATATGAGCATTTTTAGCCTTGCTAAAGGCGAGAAAAGAACACGAAGTGTTCGAAATGCGAATGTGTGGGAGGGGAGCCTGAATAGTTGCGTTTTCTTCTTTTTCGCTGCCTTTCAGTCGCCAAGTGACCTTCAAAGGCAACTTTTTTCTTGCGTTTTCTTCTTTTTCGCTGCCTTTTAGTCGCCAAGTGACCTGCCAGTCACACAACGAGACACGCACTCTTCGCTCCTTCGGAGCTCATCGTCGTGACAGTCGTCACATAGTATACGCAAATCTGCACGCATATTGTGCAAGCACAATGCGACAGATTCCCGTATACTGCGTGTCTCGTTGTGTGCACGCAAAAATGTCCTTTTGCAAGTGCCATATGGGCATTTGCAAAAGGACGAATCTACTTAACCGTATTTCTTCGCGGTACCACCTTTTTTCCCTGAAAGCTCACACCTTCAGACTCAGCAAGATACAAAAGCAACTGCTTTGATATCCCTGTGCGGTAACGGGCACAACACCGTCCAAACCTACTTATTACTTTTCATTCAGTCGGATGCTCCAAGATGTATTCATGATAAGCGATGCTCTGCGCCTCTCACCTGCCGGCAACTCTCTGTGAGTTCTTTTTTATCACTACTTCTTCTTTTCTTCGCATTTATGTTTTTATCGTATCAAAGGTTGTTCGCTTTGTCAAGAGTTTTCTCTCGCACTTCTATAAAACCATAATTTTCCAAAGT
>OGXW01003054.1_pt1 | contig 11366 bp, 9 predicted proteins | sample 1576341 | NCBI WGS metagenome assembly OGXW01 (sample SAMEA3541592, study PRJEB24748) | human gut metagenome | biome: human gut; feature: human-associated habitat; material: faeces | place: China | collected 2012
CCTAACTTCCATGTCGCTTGTCAAGTTTATCACACATGACATATAGAAGTCAAGTCTTTTTCTTAAATTGCTTACATATTTTAATGCCGCAGAAATCAAGGTTTTTCCATTCTTCTTTATCGACATTTTGGGTCAGAATCCGACCCGGATAACTCAGATCAGACAATCTTATCCGAAATACGATACGAGCCTTTAAAAGTACGCTTCACCTGATACAGACAACTGTCCGCTTCCTCATATAATTCCTTAAATTTACAGCCCTTCTTCGTTGTCATGGCGATTCCCATGGATGCGGAAATCGTCACTGACGACAGACCTTTCTCATAAATAATATGAAGTTTCCGTGACTGCGCATCAATGTTTCGTTCTACCGCTTCCTGCGGGATATTGCGCATAAACGCCACGAACTCATCACCACCCAGGCGGCACACCACATCCTTCATCCGGCACTTCTTCCATGATTTTTTCAAAGAGCTGGCGCAGTGCCTGACAGGACATCAGGTCTTTCAGCTCATTCCAGTGCTCCGTTTTCACACGTCTGCTCAGGAAATAGCTGAACACCTCTGTGTAACTTCTTTTCTTGTTGTGTAGTTCTTTCACTGTTATCCGCCCCATACGTCTGATGGAAAATCTTTATGAAAAAAATTCTCCATTGTAAAAACCCTTTTTTCATTATATAGGTCTGGTATGAGGTTGTCAAACAAAATGACTGCTTCTAATCTGTTTTCTGTCATCTCTGCCTGCCAAAAAACCTCGCGGGATGGCGGCGTGTGAGCAGTAACTCAGAAATAATCATACCCTCCATGAATGTCCACAATACTTCCATTCATATACCGGTTCGTCGGAAAGATGAATAAAGCCTCAAAGATGTCCGTAACAGACGCAATCCGCACAAAATACCGGTTCGTCAGAATACTGTATGCCATATCTGCCACATCTTTGATCTCCCCGAAACGATGAAGGGCAATCTTGCGGTTGATGCGTTCATAGCTCTCCGGTGTACGGTTTTCGTGCCATGGGGTCTGGATAAATCCAGGTGCAATAGCATTGACAGTGATTCCTTTTGGCTCAAACTCCTTCACCAGAGATTTGGTCAGGAAATGAATGGCTGCCTTGGTAACTCCGTACACAACAGAAGAAGAATACGCCTGGCGTCCTGCATAGGAACCCATAAAAAGTACACTTCCGCCTTCAGTCATCACCGGCATCAGCTCCTTTACCATAAACACCGGAATAGACAGGTTTGTATTCACAATGTTGTTCCATTCCTCGAAAGTATAATCCTGAAATTTATCATAGGTGCTGATTCCCGCATTGCTGACCAGCCAGTCTACATGTCCGGCTTTTTCCTTCACCTCTGTCACAAATGCCATCATCTCCTCATAGGAGGACATATCTGCTTTTAAGATGATCAGCTTTTCCTGATCTTCCGGTTTTAAACTGTCCCAGAATTCGTTTGCCTTTTTTGCATGATGTGCATAGGTGGCAAAAATAAGATCCCCTTCCTGAGAATTTTCCAGAAGTTTCTCTACAATTCCTCTGCCAATCCCGGAAGTACCTCCTGTAACTACGCTTACTCTGCTCATATCTTTTTACTTCCTGTTATCATATATTATCACTTACTTCTTTATATATTTTTATAATTCCATCAGCCTGTCATAAACTGCTTTCGGTGCATATGGCTGCTGGTTGTGGATTGGTTCACCCAGACAGGTTTTCGGATATGCGAAAGTTCCGTGTTCCAGCATGATCTCCAGAAGCTTCGGTCCCTGTCCTTCCAGAAATTCCGGGGCTTCTTCTTTCACATCATCACACCACATTCTCTTAGAGGAAATTCCATAAGCCTGTGCCACCTTTGAGAAATCACAGGACGCAAATCCACATCCGTCAGTTGTTCCGGCAAACAGACAGTCAAAATAATCTCTCTGCAGATGGCGGATCATTCCCAGAGCTCCATTATTCATAACCATCATTTTAATTGGAAGGTTTTCTCTCTTTACCCACTCCAGTTCCTGAATATTCATCTGGAAGGCACCGTCACCGCAGATGCAGGCGGTCGGTTTTCCGGTTGCATAATAAGCTCCGATCGCTGCCGGAAGTCCATATCCCATCGCTCCATGTCCACCGGAGAAAAGAAGCTTCTGGCCTTCATGATTTTTGAAAGACTGATAGCTCCATACCATGTGCTGCCCCACATCCACTGCAATAGCAGAAGTATCTTCCAGCATCTCACTGAGACTGGCAATCATACGGTTCGGATAACGTTCCGGTGTCTGGTCATCCACTACCTGAAGATTTTCCTTGATCTCATTACATACATTGAGCCATTCCCTGTACTCATCCGGTTTCTGCACTGCTGCCCTGGAAAGACAGTCGATCACTGCTCCTGTTTCTGCCTGAAGTTTTACTTCATTGGCACCATTTTCATGAATGTCTCTCTGTAAATTACAGGAATCAATATCCACACGAATGATCTTCGCACCTTTCGCAAACTCATGAACCTTGGTTCCGATCTGTCTGGTGCAGAGAGAAATACCGAAGCAGAGAAGCAGGTCACTCTTTGCATTGGCGATCATGTTTGCATATCTGTGTCCATAAGCGCCCCCGATACATCCGAAATTCAGCGGGTGTTCATAACCAAGCACAGATTTTGCCAGTACACTGGTAATGATCGGAATCTGTCTTTTACGTGCAAACTGTATCAGTTCCCGCTGACTGGCAGAGCTGTCTACACCATGTCCCAGCATGATCACCGGGCGTTTCGCTGTTTCGAGTGCTTCCAGAATCGTATCAGCAGCTTTCTGCGCCTGTGCAGCATCTGTGTGGATATCCTCAAATGTCATATCATAAACCGGATTTTCTACTTCGCTTCTCTGAATATTCATTGGAAGGTCAATAAGAACCGGACCTCTGCGTCCTGTGGTTGCAATGTGATATGCTTTATTTAATTCCTGTACAATATCCTCCGGATTACGGATCTGAACGGCATACTTGGTGATCGGTTTCGCCATTCCCACAATATCTGTCTCCTGAAATCCCTGCTGACGCAGTCCTTCAATCCCTGAATACTCATAAGTATTCAACTGTCCTGTCAGAAAGATTACAGGAAGTGAATCATAATATGCATCTGCCACACCGCTCAGCAGATTGACGGCTCCCGGGCCGCTGGTGGCATAAGCGCAGGCGCACTCTTCTTTTGCCTGAGCATAACCGCAGGCAGCAAACGCAGCCCCCTGCTCATTGTAGCTGGAGTGATTTTCTGTCTCCGGATTTCTTTCAATGGAATCTACCAGATGTGCGATCATCGTTCCCTGATATCCAAAGAAATGCCGGATCCCTTTTCTCTGTAAAAATTCAACAATGTAATCTGAAAGTTTCATAATTCCCTCCTGTATTTGCTGTCTGCCATTTCCTTCCCAGTCAAGCGGATATTCGCAATCTGCTTTGCTGCTTGCTCATAACCAAATAACTGCTCTGCTGCTTCTCCGGAATCTCAGATCATAGCGCGGATTTTCTCTCTCAGCTCTGTTTTTCCTGTTTTTTCGAGTACATCTACATAAATGTCAAAAATCTCGTCATCTTCCGCGAACAGCTCTCCCTGTTCAAAACTCTTCTCCATCATCTTAGAGTAGGAACGGAACACTTTCTCCAGAGTGATATAATCTTCATTTTTATAAAGATTCTTAATATAATCTTTTCTGCGTTCAAAAGTCACGCCAAGATTCATTCTGCGGCCACAGAATTCTACATAGTCCCAGCATTCATTGAAACATTCCTTCATGCTGCGGCTTCTGACCAGTCTGCGGACATTTTTTCTTCGTTCCTTACAGTATTTCTCAAAATTTCCGGCTTCTTTCCAGACCTGTGTGTAGCTTACCCTGGCACTGATGATCATCTGAGGCGGCATCACATACTTAGGTTCTGTGACATGTTTATAATCATCCCCATAACTGAGTGTCAGATATTTCCGGATATTTCCGGGAGCCTGAAAAGGGATTCCTTCAAGCATCACAGTCTGGCTTTCGGCAAAAACTCCGGCCGGAAAAACCGTAGTCTGTTTTTTTCGTTTCAGAATATATTTCTTCGCATCCGGCTGCTGCTGATTTCTGCAGAAATTATCATACATTCTGGCAACCTGTGCCTGCTGTCCTCCCACTGCACAGCGAATCCTGATCAGAAATTTACTGAACCTTGTTTTCATATCTGCAGGTTTACTGTAGATATTACATAATTCATTCCATCCGGTTTCCTCGATAGTAGTTTTTCGTCTTTCCATTTTGGAAGCGATCGTTGTCCTCAGCGGATAAATATTAATCCCCAGTCCCGGATATGCGTACTCTCTGGCTGTGTCCAGATTCATGCAGACAGTATCTGTATTTTCGTATCTTAAATAGAATCCCGGAAACCATTTGTGATTTTTCATGGATTCCAGTGCTCTTTTTTCTCTTGGATTCTCCTCCATCACCTGACGGAATCTCTCCATTTCCGGCACTTTCATCAGCACTACCCCGAACAGAGGATTCTGTGGAAAAGGCTGTTCCTGTACCGCACAGAGGGTAAGACGGGGAGACAAAAAATATTCAATCTGATGCTTCCGGCATATTTCATCAATTTCTTTTAACAATGATAAAATTACCTGTTGTTTCTTATTCAAACTTGCTGCTCCATTCTCTGTTAATTCTCTGTTTCATTTACTGTTTTGTTTTTCTCGCTTTTGTACAGCTTATTTTCTTTTTGTACAGTTTCTCTTACTGTTTATTTTCTCTTCTGTTTCTTTTGCTGTTTATACAAAATTATTATTGTTTATACCTGTTATACAAGCTTTGAAGCCAGTGCCTGAATATCTTCCAGACTTCCATATTTGTCCAGCCAGCTATCCAGTATCACGGAAGCATCTGTCTTTTTGGCAAAGCTGACTGCCTGTCTGCTTCCGTTATTGAGATCATTGATGATCAGTCTGTACAGCTCCGTCCTGACATAGGAAGGTTTTGCATAATCCAACGCTTTCCGGTAATTTTCAAAAGCAGATTTTATCTGTCCCTGCTTTTTGCGGATATCTCCTACCAGTTTATAAACATATGCCCGTTCTTCCTTATGGATCAGGCGGTTTCTCACCTGCTCTGCAAGCCATTCCAGTTCACTCTCTTCGCCGGTACAGATGATCTCTGTACGAAGCTGTGCCAGTTCTTCCGGATATCCCAGACGTTTCCATGCCCGTGTCAGTGCTTTCCGGTACATCTTCAGACCTGCATCTTCCGTTTTCACATTCTCTGTGTCTGCGGCAGTTTCATGATCCGGAGTCTTTTTCTCTTCCACGCCAGTCTGCTCATCTGAAACTTTTTTACTTTCTTTTGTTCTTTCTACCGGATTACGCATTGGAGTTCCAAGCTTCTTTCGGATTTCTGTGATCTCAGCTTCCAGTTCTGTCTGTGTATGCGCACTGGAAACTTTCGCCAGATGCAGCGCACCTGCAATCTCTTCATCTTCAGGCATAAGTCTGCTCCAGAGTTCCATCATCTCCACTGCCTGCTCTTTCTGTTTGTCTGCAATCATAGCTTCGCAGTTCTCCAGAATCTGTTCTTTATACTCCTGAAACAGACGATCCATCTCCAGCCATACAATGCCGTTGGATGTTTTTTCACGGACCTGTACATAAAGTTCCAGAGCTTTCTGTCCTTCTCCGTTCATCCACAGAATATCGGCTTTATATTTCAGGAAATATCCATCATTCGGAAACAGTTTCAGCGCTTTCTCAAGGAAACGTTCTGCTTCCAGTCTGTTCTCTCCGGCTCTTTCCATCAGGAAACGGCACCAGAATTTCATCAGTCCCGGATGTTCCGGATATTTTTTCAGAAGCTCATGGCAGATGTTTCGTGCTTCTTCCATTCGCTGAAATTCATATTCATTCGCTGCTTTCCGGAAAAGTTCGATATCTTTCTTCAGGGTTTCCATTTCCGGAGAAAGATGATCCAGTTTTTCCCGTACCTGCAGCATACGATATGCCTTGGAAACACGCTCTGTATAAAACAGCGTCATCATTGCAGCCAAAAATACATCATCCGGTATCTTTATCAGAACTGGATGATAAAACGGATAAATATATAAATAATCCTCCCTGCCAATAAAATCTGCACTCAACTGTGTTTTATAGTAAGATCCAAACAGTCTGCTCAGTTTTTCGTAGGACCTTTGTTCCAGCATTTCCTGAAGGTTAAATCCAGACTCTTTTAATGCACCCAGCAGATCCATCGCTGTTGACGCGGCCTTGATTTCCAGACCTTCCTGTCGGATTTTATGATTCTTTTTCGCGATCAGCATGTTATAGAATTTACGTGCTGCGGAATAAAATCTTAATCTGCCTTTTTTCATTTTCGGCATATATTCTTCACGTAAATCCTGATATGGTGTATCTTCCACGCAGACAGCCACATGTCCCTCTCTGCTGTCATGCGGCGGCATATAAGACCATTCATCTCCGTAATGCCAGATGAGATAATCACTGCATTTATTGGGGATCATTACTTTCTCCCCTTCAAAGATTCCATATTTCACCGGAAACATCATATCCTTGTCAAAAAGAAAAGGGCATCCGCCCCAGCGCATCGCATATCGGTCACATTCTTCTTCCTTATAGGAAAACATGATCTTTTCCAGTTTACTGAGTGTTTTTTCTTTTCCAAGGAATATATAGGAAAGAAGATATTTCAGGTACATGGACGCCGGTATTTCCCAGCGGTCACTGTAGCCTACGGAAATATTGATCAGATCTGAATAGATCATCATATGTGTCCGGTATTTTTCATATTCTTTGTCATCTGCGGGTATCGGGTCAAGCGTCAGCACATCTATGATCTCTCCGCCGCAGTCCTTACCGATGATCTGGCTTTTATGGATCGCACAGGTATCTGTGGAAGCGTATCTTGGAAATGAGTTTGTGTAATTTCTGTCTACCTCTGAACACTGGATCGCACGGTTCGGAGGTAACTGTGTTTTGCAGATCTCCACGAACTTCTCCCAGTCAGAACGCGGCATATACAGATCCACGTCATCATCCCACGGGACAAAACCTTCATGACGGACAGCCCCGATCAGGGAACCGCCCGACATCACATAGCGCAGATTATTTTCCTTGCAGATTTCATCAACCTCCTTAAAAAGCTTCAGGAGATATTTTTGTTTTTCTGTCATTGTTACTCTGTTGCTGTCTCAGGCAACATATCCTTTCTGTTTATTTCATTTTTCATTTTTTATTTATTTTATTTTTCATTTATTTCACTTTTTATTTATTCCAGGAATCAGCCTGTCAGCACATCAGATCTGATTGATATCTTCCAGAATTTCCAGAAGACGGACAGATTCTTCATAAAACATTCTGGTACATTCCGTCCGTTTATCCCGGATCATGATCATCAGTTCCTGAAGAAGATAGCGGAATCCGTTTCCTTCAAAGTTAAAACTGTAACGTTTGAGAAATTCCTTTCCGGAAATATTAGCCTCGAAATATCCGGTGTTCCACCAGTCATTCGGAATGGTAACTCTTCCGTTGCTTCCTATGATGACCAGTTCATCCTCCACATCTACAGTGGTTCCGATTTCAATCGTTGCCAGCGCATTTTTATACTTCATGGTGATCATATCATAGACAAATTTACCCTGTTCATCTGTCACCGCATTTGTATTTACTTCCAGACAGTCTTTTCCCAGAAGTTTCATAACTGCACAGAGTGCACTGCTTACCGTCTCGTTGAAAGATTTGCCTCCCTCAAAATCATCCTGAGAGATTGCACATTTTACACTGACAATGTTTCCCACCAGATTGCTGTGCACCAGCCATACCAGCTGGTTAAAGGCCCGAAGGTAAACCAGTGTCAGTCGTTCGATCAGAACCACTTTATGTTCTTTTGCCTTTTCAAACAATTCCCTCAGTTTATCCGAAGAAAGTGTCACCGGTGCATCACTGATCACATATTTCCCCTGCTCAATGGCACGCTCAATAAATTCCGCGCGTCTGGACTGTCTGCATTTAATATAGACAATGTCCACGTCTGAAAGAAATTTATCATAATCGCTCCACCAGGAATCCAGTTCATACTGACTGCAGAAATCTTCCGCAATTTTCTCATCTTCTGAGAAAACTCTCTCTACATGAACTCCGCTTACATATTTGGATTCCTGTACGAAATCATTATCTTTAATATCATCTGTGACAATTCCCATATTAAAGATAATACCTTCACTGCGCAGCTTTGTACTGGAAATATTCTTGGTACGTTCCAGGTAAATGACGTCACAGTAATTCTTCAGATAGTCAAATTTACCTCTCCAGTCAGATCCAACGACAAGAACATCAATGTCATATTTGATAATATCGTTAACTTTCTGACCCTGGTATTCCTCAATAATGATCTCATCTGCCAGTCCTGTCCGTCTGACATTTTCAATTCGTTTGATCAGACTGTCTCTGACGTTCAGCTTCCCACGTTCAATATCGTAGCTCTCACTGGTAACGCCGACAATGAGATAATCTCCAAGGGCTTTTGCCCTTTTAATAATATTATAATGACCCTTATGAAACAGATCAAAAGTGCCATACGTGATTACTTTTTTCATGTTTTTCCCCTGTATCTACCCTGTATTTGCTGTGTTTTTGCGATTACATTTTACCTCTATTATACCTTTTCTTTCGGTAATTATAACATAAATCAGGATACCCGTCATCAAAATGTGACAGAAATATTAATTTTCTCAATAACAGCAATTTACACTTGACTTTGCAGAACATCAGGAAGCACGTTTCTGAGACATCCGCAAAAAAGCCCCGGACCTCTTTTTTCCAGAAGTCCGGAGCTTTTATATGCTTTTATATACTTTACCTGATTTATTTCTTTACTTCTTCCGGTGGATTCTGTTTCTGCATTTCTCTTGTAGCAGCCTCCAGTTCCTGCATCAGTTCTTCCAGGGTCAGTTCCCGTTCTTCTTCCACCGTTTCTTCCGGAAGATCAAAATTGTCTTCTTCTATATCCACATCCAGTCCTGCAACCTGACTGGAACCTTCATGTCTGTCCATATGTTCAGAGACGGTATCCTCATCCTGATCCATTTTCTCTCCATGATATTCCTGTCCGGCCGGTTCTTTTTCATCGTCCAGAGTTGCTGCCAGCTCCTCAATCGCCTTTCGCCGGCGCAGAAGCTGTTCATATTTGTCCTCATCGCTGTCGTATTCTTCTTCCAGACCTTCATCCGTGACTGTTTTATTTGTCTTAAACAGAACAAATGCGATCAGATTCAGGACTCCTGTATACAGCAGATCCACCGGAAGGCTTCCCAGCACCAGAAGAAACAGGAAAGATACTCCCAGCAATGCCCATACATTATTCATCTGCGGGATCATCAGCAGATACAGACCATTCATAATAATCAGGATCGGATAATGGAAGAAATAAATTCCCATTGTATGCCGTCCGATATAAGTAATTGGAAGTTTTATATCCGGAATCAGTGCCAGTAATGTATAAATAATGATAAAAGATACCAGATACATCAGAAGCCGGATAACGATTCCCTGTGGATCTGTCAGACCACAGATTCTGTAACTGTGGTTTCCACGGAAAATAGCAACTGAAATATTATTGGTTATCATGTAATTCGGAATGCCCACAAGCAAAATTCCTGATATCGGAACCAGCACCCATTTTCCCTTAAATTTGCGGACCGCAGTAATATAATCACTCTTCCAGAGATATCCCGCCACAAAAAACGGGAAAAATACTACAATTCTGGATGCGGATAAAAAGGTGCTGAATTCAGCTCTTGTTCCTGCCCATAACGCAACAGCAATACTCAACGGCACTGCAAACCGGATTTTTCCCAGTCCCTCAATGGTAAGCCTGTAAATAAAAAGCGCCAGTACATACCACATAACCGTTCCTGTCGGTCTTAACAGTTCGTAGGCTGTGGATTTACCAAGCCAGATCTGTGTGTACCAGGTCAGACTGTAGCCCAGAATATACGGAATGAGGAGATTCTTTACATTCTTGAATACATTCTGGGGTTTCTTGGAAAGGTATCCCGAAACAAAAATAAACGCAGGCATGTGGAAAATGGTAATCGCATACCAGATATATCTTACCACGATGTCTACTTTCACCAGATTAAATGCAATGATATGATTAAATACTACCAGAAAGATCAGCAGTACTTTCAGGTTGTCTATCAGGTAGGAATACGGCACTGCCGCCCTGTCTGTCTTAAATTTCATAGATCATTTTGTCCTTTAACTTTCTACTTTCCTATAATTTCACTTTTTCGCTTTATAGTTATTATAAGCATAACATATTTTTACGGCTTTTGGAATACAAAGTTAATATTTGCCAGATTTACAGAATTGCTACAGTTACTGTTGTTTTTATTTTTTTACAAAATATTTCCAGACCCCATGCACTGCATAAGACACAAAGAATATCCCACTCCAGATCCTGCCATACCCTGCATATCTGTAAACCCGATAAGTCATAGCTGCTGACTTCAGTTTATTTCTGGACTTTCCTCCCTCACTCAGGCGGTATTTCAGATACGGTTTATTGATTCCGGCCGCACATCCATATTTGCGGAGTACTTTCAGCCAGGTAATATAATCCTCATGGCTGTCATCATGCTCCATTGGAAATTCCAGTGCCACTTCTCTGCGCAGCAGCACGGAAGAACAGTTAATACTGTTATGCGCCAGAAGATCCCTGTAACGTATCTTTTCTTTCACCGGAATACAACGTCCGGTTCCTGTCCCGTCAGCTTTCATCAGTTCTCTTCCTGTGGAACACAACACATATCCGGTGTCCCTCAGGCGCAGAAGCTGCTCCTTCAGCTTTCCGGCATCCCACCAGTCATCTGCATCCAAAAATGCAACATATTCACGGCCAGCGAGACGATGAAATACTCGAGCATCTACATCAGCCCCTGGTCGCGAAGGCGCGACGTTTCTCCCTCAGTCAGACCGGCGCCGCGAGTGATCGCGAACACGTGGCCGGACACGCACTCGACGCGCGCATCAAGCGCACATGCGACGCCGAAGCTGAAATCAAGGATGCGCTTGCCCAGCTCTTCGGGAGTCGTGCGCAAAGAGAGCACCGCGACGTCCCCCGATTTGAGGATTTTCGCAATACGCTCGGCGTCCGCATAGCTTTCAGGTTTGATAACCGTCAGAATGCGCGTGGCGCGGGCAACGACGCGAGGCTCAGAAGCGACCGCCGGCATGGAAGGCACAGAGGAGAGCTCCTGCGCGGCGAAAGCACCCGTCTGGGCCGCAGAGCCCTCGGCGGAAGCAGCGGGCGCGTTCCTGCGAATAGCGCCTGTATCGGAAGGCGCAGGCG
>OGXW01003057.1_pt1 | contig 11353 bp, 10 predicted proteins | sample 1576341 | NCBI WGS metagenome assembly OGXW01 (sample SAMEA3541592, study PRJEB24748) | human gut metagenome | biome: human gut; feature: human-associated habitat; material: faeces | place: China | collected 2012
CCTGGTCATCGATGGCACCGGCTCGCGGGCACGGACCTCGATGCTGCCGCCGCGGCGGCGCGCCGTGTCGGCGGCGATGGAAAGGCCAAGGCCTGTACCGCCCGCGGCGCGCGAGCGCATCTTGTCCACGCGGTAGAAGCGGTCGAAAATGCGGGGCATGTCCCCCTCCGGAATGCCGATGCCATTGTCGCTGACAGTGAGAAGGCAGTCCTTTTCATCCCCCGCGAGCAGCAGCTTCACAAAGCCGCCGGGGCGGTTATACTTGATGGCGTTTTCCGTCAGGTTGTAGATGATTTCGTGAATTTCATCCTCGCTCGCAAGGGTCTGTCCCTCGCGGCGAATTTCATATGAGAGGTCGACCTGCTTTTCCTCGGCCACAAGGCGCAGCATGCGCACCACGCGCGCCATCACGGATGAGAGGTCGACGCGCTGCGCCTCGGGCAGCATGCCGCTGTCCAGGCGCGTCAGGCGCAGCAGATTTTCCGTGATGCGCGCCAGGCGCTCGGACTCCTGCTCGATATCACCGACAAATTCGCGCACGGTCTGCGCGTCCATGTTCTCCGTCTGCAAAATGGAGTCGGACAGAAGCCTGATGCCCGCCAGCGGCGTTTTGAGCTCGTGGCTCGCGTCCGACACGAAGCGGCGGCGAGCGTCCTCCGTCGTTTGCAACCGGTCAGCCATGTCGTTGAACTCGGCGGCGAGCTCGCTGATCTCGTCGTGCCCGCCGACCTCGGCACGGTGGCTGTACGAGCCCTCGCGCATCTTGCGGATGGCGTCGGTCAGTACGCCGAAGCGCCGCGTCAGCACACGGGATAAGAGTACGCTGATCCCGCCGGCGAACACCAGCACGACCGCCGAAATCGTCAGGAGATTGCGCTGCAGGGACAGCAGCAGCTCCGCTTGCTCGGTGTCGTATTCATAGGCGTAGACCGCGCCGATGGTCTGGCTGTGGTAGATGACCGGCGAGGCCGCGCGGCTTTTGAACGCCTTGTCCGAAAATTCGGTGTAAAAGACGTCTTCTCCGCGAAGCGCCTGCACAAGCTCTGTATAAAAGGCGTAGCGGCCGATCGCGCCGTCGGTTTCGCGCGTGTCATATAGCACGCGGCCCGAGGCGTCCGTCACAAGCACGCGGGAGATGCCCGTCTCCTCCACGAGCGTCATCGCACCCGCGACGTTTTCCTCGCTCAGCTCTTCAAGGCCCGAAAGCGCCGTCACCATCACCGAGACGCTGCCCTGCAGCGAGCTCTGCTTAGAGCGGAACGTCAGGTTTTCCGACGTGATGAGCGGATACGTGTTCAGCAGGATCAGCACCGCCAGAATGATGGCGATATAGCTGAAGCTGAATTTTCGCTGCAGGCTCGCATGCATCTGCACGGCGCTGCCCCCCCTTCTCTTTCTTTTAGTGGGAAATCAGTCCTTCAAGTAGTACCCCACGCCCCATTTGGTCAGGATGTGCTGCGGCGCGGCGGGGTTTTCCTCGAGCTTTTCGCGAAGCCGCCGGATGTGCACATCCACCGTGCGGTAGTCGCCCGCGTAGGTGTAGCCCCAGACGAGGTCCATCAGATTTTCGCGCGAGTAAACGCGGCGCGGATTCTTTACAAGAAGCTCGATGAGGTCGTATTCCTTGGCCGTGAGCTCGACGATCTCGCCGTTTTTGACGGCGACGCGCTGCTCGGGGTCGAGCGTGATGCCGCCCGCGGTCAACAGGAGCGTTTCAGGCTGCTTTTGCTGCGGTGCGGCGTTCGCGCGGCGCAGCAGCGCGCGGATGCGCGCTTTGAGCTCTAAGATGTTGAACGGCTTTGTGATATAGTCGTCCGCGCCGGACTCAAGGCCGATGATCTTGTCGGCGTCCTCGCTGCGGGCGGTCAGCATGATGATGGGCACATTGGAAAATTCGCGGATGCGCATGCAGGCCGTCAGCCCGTCCACCTGCGGCATCATCAGATCGAGGATGATGAGGTCAAACCCGCCGCTTTTCGCCATGTCGATGGCGGTCGCGCCGTCGTAGGCGGTCTCGACCGTGTAGCCCTCGTTTTCCAGATTGAATTTCATGCCCTTGACGAGAAGCTGCTCGTCGTCAACCACCAGAATTTTCATCGCCATCCTCCTCCGTGAATGTGATCTCCGCGCGGAATCCCTCGAGCTTCGCCTCTCCGATGCCCTTGACGTTCAAAAGGTCCTCCGCCGCCGTAAAATCGCCGTGCTCTGCGCGGTAGTCGATGATCGCCTGCGCGAGCGACGGGCCGATGCCCGTCAGCGTTTCAAGCTCCTCCGCCGTCGCGGTATTGACGTTCACAAGCGTCACAACGCGCGTGGGCGCGGTGATCTTGTCGGTCTTGTCCTGCGTCGTCACGGTGTAATTCCCGTGCGAGGCACCCTCGTAGGCCGTTTTGTGCAGAAAAACGAGCGAAACGGCGAACAGCACCGTCAGCGCGGCGAGCACAAGGTAGACGCCGCTGACTTTGGTTTTCTTTTCTTGCTTTTCCACGGTTGCGCTCGCCTGCCTTTTTTGCTATACTGATGTCGAAGCGTGCCGAACGGCGCGCTCCTCTTCACTGTATTCTATATTTGATTGTATCATACAACGAGGTATATTTCCATGAAAAAACGCCGCTGGTTTTCACTTTTTTTATCTTTTGCGCTCCTGCTCCCGCTCTTTTCGCTCACGAGCGCTGACGCCTATGAGGACTTCACACTCGACGCGAAGGCCGGTCTTCTCATTGAGGCCGACACGGGCGAAATTCTCTACGAGAAAAACGCTCATCAGGAAAACTATCCTGCATCGCTCACAAAGGTGATGGTCGCGCTGCTGGTGTTTGAAGCCATCGACGAGGGCAAGATCGCGCTGACCGACTCCGTCACTGCGACGGAATCGGCGTTCGAGGGGCTCTCCAGCGACGGCAGCACGGCGAACATCGTCCCCGGCGAAACGATGACGGTCGAGCAGCTGCTCAACTGCATGCTCATCGTCTCGGCGAACGAGGCGTGCAACATTTTGGGCGAAACGCTCTACGGCTCGGTCGACGCCTTTGTCGCGCGCATGAACGAGCGCGCGGCGGAGCTTGGCTGCGAGCACACGCACTTCGCCAACGCCACGGGTCTTCACAACTCCCAGCACTACACGACCGCGTGGGACCTCTACCTCATCACGCGCGAGGCGCTGAAGCATGATAAATTCATGGAGATCTGCAACTCCAAGAGCTACACCGTGCCCGCCACGAACATGACCGACAAGCCGCGTGAGCTGCATTCGACGAACTTTCTCATTTCCAACTGGCGCGCCCGCGGTTATGTGTACCGCGACGCGCAGGGCATCAAGACCGGCTCGACACCCGAGGCGGGCTACTGCCTCATTTCGTCCGCCCTGCGCGGCAGCCGCCACATGATCAGCGTGGTGCTGGGCGCAGAGCGCGTGACGCTCGAGGACGGTGTGACCATCCAGACGCGCAGCTTCTCCGAAACGTCGCGCATGTTCGACTGGGGCTTTGACAACTTTGTCCTCCGCGACATTCTCTCCTCCTCTGACCTTGTGCAGGAGGTGCCCGTCGCGCTTTCGAGCGAGGCGAGCTACGTTTCGACCCACGCGGCGGAGGATATCGCCTGCCTGCTGCCCGACAATGTCGAGCCTGACATGCTTGAGCGCACCGTGACGCTCACGAACGACACGGTCGACGCGCCCGTTTCCGCGGGCGACGTGCTCGGCAAGCTGACGCTCTCCTACAATGGTAAGGTCTACGCCGAGACGGACCTCTTAGCGCTGAACGATGTATCGGCCTCGTGGTTCCTGACGGCGCAGCGCAGGGTGTCTGACTTTTTCGCAAAGCCGCTCGTCCGCATTCTGTTGATCGTGGTCGTACTGCTGATCGTCGCGCTCGTCGTCTATGTGACGATGTTCTCCCGCCGCCGTCGCTACGGCCACCGCCGCCGCGGCGCGGCACACGGCGGCTACCACGGGCGGAGAAGAAGATTCTAAGTACTTCAAAAAAGCGGTAAAGCCGCTTTTTTGAGAAAGGCCACACTCCGCTTTGTGCCTTGCCGCCGCTGGCGGCTGCGACACGCGCGGAGCGAGAGGTGTCGATCGCCACGCGCTGGTCGCGGCGATCGACGATCAAAATTCTTTGCGTCTGCGAACGCAAAAGCAAAAATGAAGGGACGCGAAAGCGTCCCTTTTTAGTTGAGTGTGATCACGTTGTTCCCCTGCGGGAACTCCACGAAGCGGATGGAGTAGATGTCGGCGGTGATGTAGGCGCTGCGGCCGGGGTGGAACAGCGTGATATAGTCGTTTCCGACCTCCTGCAGCGTGCCGACCGCCACGACCGTGTTCTGCGAACCGACGAGGAAGCTCACGATGACTGCGCGGCCGATGTTGCGCGCGAGCATCCCCTTCCACGAATTGTAGGCCATCTTGTCGACGGTCCGAGACTCTTCGATCTCGTCGGGCGTGGGCTGGAACTGCCCGCTCGCGCCGCCCTGCGGCACGAGCGACATGCCCCCCGCCCCCGGCGATCCTCCAAGCATTTCCTCATAGCTCTGGCTCGCGTTGTTGTTACTGTTGTTGTTACTGTTGTTATTACTGCTATTATTGCTGTTGCCGCTCTGCTGCGCGCTCGCCATGGCGGGCACGGCAGCCATCTGCTCATAAAGGCACGGCATGCTTTTTCCCATCTGGATCATAAAAACGTCCTCTCCCTTTCCCGTTGCTGCTGATTTGCTTTTCTCAGGTGTCGTAATACGCGGCGGTGGGGTTATAAAAACAGTGGTCGCCGATACGCATGACGAACGTCCCCACATTTGAAGGAAAATTCGCGCGGCAGGACGGCGAAAACGGGTTAAAGAACCACAGCGCCGTTCCAAGGCCGTTCAATCGGTTGCCCGCGATGGCCCAGTCCGCGATCTCGTAATGGATATCGGTCGGGCGCATGTTGTAGATGTTCTGCGGGTTGTAGCTGCCGCGCTCGGTCTCGCTCGCGCAGACGAACTGCCCCGGCTGAAAGATGATATTGCGGATGCTGCCCTGCCCCACGCGCGCGTATTCGCCGCCCGTCGAGCGCACGCGGTTCATCACGACGCTCGCCACGGCTTTCATCCCATTCTCGCCCTCGCCGCCCGCCTCGCACTCGATGAGGCGCGCGAGCAGCTCCCTGTCGGAATAGGCCATGTCGATCTCCTCCCCCATTTTTTCTTCCCCGACAGTCTATGCGACTCCCGTGCGCATGGAAACCGAGACGCGCAAAAAAAGCACCGAAAGCCGTTTTGCTTTCGGTGCTTTCGCTTTGTTCAGTTTTCCTCGTCCGGCGGCGGAAGCTCTTCCGCTTCCGGCGGCGTCGCGCCGTAGGCGCCCTTCATCTTGAGCTCCTGCCACTGCTCTTTCGTGATAAGCAGCTGGCGGGGCTTTGAGCCTTCGAACGGGCCCACGATGCCGCGCGTCTCCATCTCGTCGACGATGCGCGCCGCGCGCGAATAGCCGAGCTTCAAGCGGCGCTGGAGCATCGAGACGGACGCCTGACCCGTCTCCATGACCACGTCAATCGCGGCGGGGAGCAGCTCATCCACATCGTCGGCGGCGTTCTGATCAGGCGCGGCATTGCCGCCTCCCTTGCCGCTGCCCTTCTCCTTTTCGGCGACGGCGGCGTTGATCTTGTCGATGACGGATTCGTCGTAGTCCGTCTCGCCGTTTTCCTTGACGAAGTTGACCACGCGCTCGATCTCCTCGCTCGAGATGAAGCAGCCCTGCACGCGCTTGGGCTTGCCTTCGCCCAGCGGGGCATAGAGCATATCGCCGCGGCCCACGAGCTTTTCCGCGCCCGCGGTGTCGAGGATGATGCGCGATTCCATCGCGGAAGCGACCGCGAACGCGATGCGGCTCGGGATGTTGGCCTTCATCAGGCCCGTGATGACGTCCGCGGACGGACGCTGCGTCGCGATAACCAGGTGCATGCCCGCGGCGCGGCCCATCTGCGCCACGCGGCAGATCGACTCTTCGACCTCCTTCGCCGCGACGAGCATCAAGTCGGCCAGCTCGTCGATGACGACAACGACGCTCGGCAGCTTTTTGAGCGTTTCGTCCGTTTCTGCCACCTTATTATAGGAGGCAAGGTCCTTGACGTTATGCTCGGAGAACATCTTGTAGCGCTTCATCATCTCGTACACGGCCCATTGCAGCGCGCCCGCAGCCTTTTTCGGGTCGGTGACGACGGGGATGAGCAGGTGCGGGATGCCGTTGTAGGGCGCAAGCTCGACCATCTTCGGGTCGACCATGATAAAGCGCACCTCTTCGGGCGTTGACTTATAGAGCATCGAGACGATCAGCGAGTTCGTGCACACGGACTTACCGGAGCCTGTCGTACCGGCGATGAGCACGTGCGGAAGCTTCGAGATATTCCCGACGATGTTCTTGCCGCTGATGTCCTTGCCGACGGCGAAGGCCGTGGTGGAAGGATGGGTGGTGAACTCCGTGGATTCGAGCACCGTGCGGATGCTGACGGGCGAAACAAGCTTGTTCGGCACCTCGACACCCACGACGGAGATCTTGTCGGGGATGGGCGCGATGCGCACGCCGCTCGCGCCCAGCGCAAGGGCGATATCGTCCTGCAAATTTGTGATCTTCGAGAGCTTCACGCCCTGACTGAGCGTGAACTCATAGCGCGTGACCGACGGGCCGCGCACCACATCGCCCGGCTGGGCGTCCACGCCGAAGCTCGTGAGCGTCTGCGCCAAGCGGCGGGAGTTGTTGCGCAGCTCCGCGCCCGCCTCGGCGGCGTTCGTCACGCTGCCCTCTTTTAAGAGCGTGATGGGCGGATACTGATATGCAGGCGGCTGGGGCTGCGCGTCGCTGCCCTCGATCTCGCGCGTGACCTCCTCGCGCGCGGCATCGACCTCGGCGCGGCGGAGCTTGTCCTCCTGCTTGTCGGTCAGCACGGCGGGAACCGTCGTTGCTGCTGCGGCTGCGGCGACGGGTGCGCTCTGCACGCTCGGCGTGGGCGCGGCAAACGGCGTGTGCATCACAGGTGCGGGTGCCGGGACGACCGGCGCGGGCGCGCTCGGCGCTGTATCAAACGGCGGCAGGTCGAAGTCGTCGGCCTCCACCGTCACAGGCTTAACGGGTGCGGACGGCGCGGCGGCAGGCGAAACGGGTGCAGCGATCTTTGTCTCCGCGGCACTTCCGCCCGCTAACAGCTCGTCGGGACTCTTGATATTATCGGACTTCTTGCGGAAGAAGCCGCCCGTGGGATTTTTCTTGATGACGCGCTCCTCGCCGTCGAGCGGAATGTCGATGGCGGCGTCCGGCGTGTGGACCGGCGCACTGCGGCGCGGCACATGGGTGCGCTGCGGCGGAAGGTCCTCTTCCTCCACTGGCTCATAGGGCACGCGCTCGTGCGAGCGCACGGCCTCGATCACGGCGGCAGGCGTCAAGCGGAACGCCATCATCAAAAACGCGACGAACAGCACGACGAGCAGGACCATCGCCAGCACCTTTTTCACCAGCAGCACCAGCATGATCGCAAGCGATGCAGACACCGCGCCGCCGGACTCGAGCGCGTTGCCGCTCGTCCACAGAATCTTCAAGATGCCATCCATGTTAACATACTTCTCTTTGCAGAGGGCGATGTGCATGATCGCGCCGAACACGACCGGCAGCAGCGCCGTGCCGACAAGGCAGGACGCGACGTTCCGCCCACGGTGGAAGAGCAGAATATAGCTCCCCAGCAGCAGTGCGGGCGCGACGAGGTAATAGCCCCAGCCAAAGAGCGACCGGCACAGCTTCGCCGGCTGATCGAGCAGCCACGCGCCCGACTGGAAATAGCTAAAGCCCAGGCACAGCGCCAGCACCAGCAGGATTGCGCCCGCGACCTCGCGGCGGATGGGGCGCTTTTGATTCTTCTTCGCCGTGCGCTTGCTGGAAGACGAGGAGCGGGAGGAACCCGTCGTTTTCTTTTTCGTTGTGGTGGTTTTTTTCTTCTGTTGTGCCATGATTCACCTCAGAATCAAAAATTAGTGCAGGATCGTGAGCACCAGCGTCAGCACGCCGGCGGCCCAGCAGTAATAGGCAAACGCGCCGAAACGGCCCTTGTCGGCAACATAGCGCAGCAGGCGGATACTCGCATAGCCCGACACCGCCGCGACGACGACACCGACGAGATACACGGGCACGCTGGAGAAGTCGATGCCCGCGTCGATCGCGTCTTTGAGTGTCAGGATGTTCGCCCCCAACACCGCGGGGATGGAGAGCAGGAATGCAAAGCGCACAGCGAACTTGCGCTCAAAGCCCGTGAAGCAGCCCGCCGTGATCGTCATGCCGGAGCGGGAGATGCCCGGGCACAGCGCGATGGCCTGACCGATACCGACGAGCAGCGCGTCGAGCAGCGTGGCGGTCTTTTCCGTCTTGCGGCCATGGCGCACACGGTCGCTCGCAAAGAGCAGGATGCCCGTGACGATCAGTGCGCCGCCGATAAAGTACATATTATCACTCAGCTCCGTGAAAAAACGGCGAAACGGCACCATGACGAAAAGCGGCAGCGTGCCCACAATGATGAGCAGAATGAGACGGCGCGCAGGCGGCACGGGGTTCGGCGTGCGATGATGGGCAAGGTCGCCGATGCCGGTGAAAAACTCCACGATCATATCGCGGATATCATCCCAGTAAGCGGCAAACACCGCCACGAGCGTGCCGAGGTGGAGCAGCACGTCGAAAAAGTTGGGCACGTTGCTCGCGCCCTGGATGCTTAGTAAATGCTCCGCGATGGCGAGATGGCCGGAGGACGAGATCGGTAAAAATTCCGCGATCCCCTGCACAAGGCCGAGAACAACGGCGGTCAAAACTGACATAAAAAACAACTCCTTTTGCGTTTTGTTCTGTAATGGCAATATTCTAACAGGATAATTATAGCACAGTTGTTCGCGGAATACCACCCCGAATTGCCGCATCTTCTTTTTCTTTCCTTTTTCGGTGCATCCCTTGCGAACGCAGGGCGAATGTGCTATGATTGACGCGGACTATCAGAAAAGGAGAGATAGAAATGACTTATAACTACCGCACCAAGGGCGTTTGCTCCAAGGAAATGCACATTGAGCTGAACGACGACCACACCATCAAGAGCGTAGAGGTCATCGGCGGCTGCAACGGCAACCTTCAGGGCATTTCGCGCCTGGTCGAAGGCATGAAGGCCGAGGATGCCATCGCGCGCATGCGCGGCATCCGCTGCGGCTTCAAGAATACCTCCTGCCCCGATCAGCTCGCCATCGCGCTGGGCGAGGCGCTGGCGCAGGACAAGCAGTAAGTCGTCATTTTTTGCCCGCGCGGTGCATCGCACGGGCAAAAAATGCATAAAATCCTGCAAAATGCCGTTTCCCTCTCTGGACAAACGGCGCTAAACTGTGTATACTGTTAAAAAATAAGCATTCAACGCACTATCAGCGCAAAACATTTTGCTTTTGCCTGTCTGACGGGGGAACTTCATGGACATTGATATGGATATCAAAGAGCTCGAAGCGTTCGTCTACGTGGTGGAAAACTGCAGCTTTTCCCGCGCCGCGGAGCTGCTGCACCTGACGCAGCCGACCATCAGCTCGCACGTCTCCGCACTGGAGAGAAAACTGAATATCAAGCTCATCGTCCGCACCACGAAGGAGACCTACCCCTCCGACGCGGGCAAGCTCCTCTACAAATACGCCAAGGAGATCCTGCAGGTGCGCGAGAATGCGGCCATCGCGCTGCGCAACTTCTCGCAGGAGATGAAGGGTACGATCTCCATCGCGGCCTCCACGGTGCCCAGCCAGTATTATCTGCCGCACCTTTTGCAGGACTTCCGCGCCCGCTATCCGGACATCACCTTCAATATCCAGATGGAGGACAGTCCCAAGGTCGTGGAGCTCGTCGCCACGCGCAGCGTAGAGATCGGCTTCTGCGGCACGATGGTGGCGAGCCACAAATGCGTCTATCAGGATTTTGCCAACGACCCGATGGTGCTCATCACGCCGAACACCGAAAAGTATCAGGCCTTTGCGGGCAAGCCCTTCCCCATCGAGCAGCTCAAGGAAGAGACGTTCATCAGCCGCGAAAAGGGCAGCGGCACGTATCAGGCGGGCAAGGAACTCTTAAATGAGCTCGGCATCGACATCGCCCAGCTGCGCACCGCGGTCGAGATCCGCTCGACCGAGAGCGTCAAGCAGATGGTCAGCGAGGGTCTCGGCGTCGGTCTCATCGCGCAGAGCGCCGCGCAGGACTATGTTCAGTTCGGAAAGCTTCTCGCCTTCCCCTTCCCCGACTCGCGCTTCCGCCGCCAGCTCTATATCGTCAAGCACAAAAACAGCATTTTATCGCCCATTGCGCAGGTGTTTTACGACTATGCGCGCAAAACCAAGGACAAAGCATCCGCCAAATAAGGCGGATGCTTTTTTACAGGGATCGCACGCTTTTTTGTCCGATTTTTTCGCGAAATTGTCATTTACTTTTTTCCCTCTCTGGTATATGATAATGCAATAGGTCAACGGCTGCGCTGCACCGGTAAAGCAGCAGGCCTTACGGGAGGGAGAGCGATGGACTGCCGCGATTCCGCACTGTTTACAGGTGTGGACGAAGTATCGTGCGAAAATATGCTGCGCTGCTTCAGCGCTTACGAGCAGCGCTTCAGCGCAGGACAGACCATCCTCACCTGCGGAGAGCAGCAGGATATGATCGGCGTGCTGCTCTCGGGCAGCGCGGCGCTTCTGCGCTTGCACGCCGACGGCAACCGCACCATGCTTGAAAGCATGGACGAGGGCAGCGTCTTTGGCGAGGAGCTGGCGTTCACCGGCTTTCGCGACGGCAGCGCGCTCATCGAGTGCCGCGAGGACTGCCGCGTCATCTTCATGCGCTATGACCAGATCACAAAGCGCTGCGAAAACGCCTGCGCCTGCCACAGTCAGGTCGTAACGAACCTCTTCCAACTGCTCTCGAAAAAGTCCCTGCATCTGAGCCGCCGGGTCGAGGTGCTCGCCTGCCGCTCCATCCGCGAAAAGCTGCTGTGCTTTTTCGAGCAGCTCGCCGACGAGCACGGCAGCCGGACGTTCCCCCTGCCGTTTTCCCTCAGCATGCTTGCCGACTACATCAGCGCCGACCGCAGCGCCATGATGCGCGAGATGCGCAAGATGCGCGAGGAGGACCTCATCAGCACCGAGGGCCGCAGCGTGACGCTGCTTTAGTTTTTTGCAAGTATTTTTCGTAAATGCAAGTTTTCCTGCATCGTCAGAATTTTGATATTCATTGACGCAAGAAAACTTTCATGATATAAATATAGCATCATTCCATATTCCCGGCGCTGCGTCCAGGAATCCCGCCTGCCGTTCTCCCCGGACGGCACGGCGCTGAATCTCA
>OGXW01003060.1_pt1 | contig 11349 bp, 10 predicted proteins | sample 1576341 | NCBI WGS metagenome assembly OGXW01 (sample SAMEA3541592, study PRJEB24748) | human gut metagenome | biome: human gut; feature: human-associated habitat; material: faeces | place: China | collected 2012
GACAACGTAGTGACCTGCGTGCGGGATGTTGCGGCTGGCGAAACGGTTTGCTACCGAAATGGAGATGCGTTCCTGAATGTGGATGCGAAAGAAAATATCCCATTCGGACATAAGATCGCACTGGAGGAAGTTGCGAAGGAGGCAGAAATTTATAAATATGGAGAGCTGATTGGAAAAGCAATGTCTCCGATCGGAAAAGGCTGCCTGGTAGATCACAAAAATATTTACAGTGTTCCGCGTGATTATGAAAGTGAGTATGTGCCGGAGGCATAAAAATTAGGAGGAAAGTTATGAAATTTATGGGTTATCGTCGTTCAGATGGACGTGTAGGAATTCGAAATCATGTATTAATTTTACCGGCTTGTGCCTGCGGAAGTGAATCCAGCCGCATTGTAGCTAGTCAGGTAAGAGGAGCCGTTAACATTGTGTTTAACACGGGCTGCTCCGATGTTGCTGCAAACACGGCAATGTCGCAGAAAGTTCTGACCGGTTTTGCCTGCAACCCGAACGTATACGGAGTTGTGATCATCGGACTGGGCTGTGAGACTGTTCCGCATAAAGAATTGAGAGAAAAAATTCAGGCCATGACCGACAAACCGGTGGTATCGTTTGGTATCCAGGAAGAGGGCGGCACCTTAAAGACCATTGAAAAAGCAGTGCGTGCTGCAAGAGATATGGCTGCACAGGCAGCGCTTGTTCAGAAAGAGGAGTGTGACATTTCCGAACTGCTTATGGGAATCGAGTGCGGCGGTTCTGATGCAACCTCCGGAATCGCTTCCAACCCTGCAGTAGGAGAACTGAGCGACCTTCTGGTAGATCTTGGTGCTTCCACCATCATGAGTGAGTCGATTGAGTGGATTGGCGGTGAGCATCTGCTGGCAAAGCGTGCGGCAACTCCGGAAATCCATAACCAGATCATCAAAGTATGCGAAGATTATGAAAAACATTTGAAGGCAGCAGGTCAGGATTGCCGTGCCGGACAGCCGACACCAGGCAATAAGGCTGGCGGTCTTTCCACTCTGGATGAGAAGAGCCTGGGCTGTATCCGCAAGGGCGGTACCAGACCGATCGTAGAAGTGCTTGAGCAGGCAGAACGCCCAACGAAGCACGGCGCTATCGTTATGGATACGGCAGGTTATGATATTTCTTCCGTAACATCCATGGTAGCAGCAGGATGTGCCTGCGTTGTCTTCACGACCGGACGCGGAACCCCAACCGGAAATGCGATTGCTCCGGTATTGAAGGTGACCGCAAACAAACGGACCTATCAGATGATGGAAGACAATATGGATGTCGACTTAAGCGGCATTATGGATGGAACCGCTACGATTCAGGAGAGCGGAAAAATGCTGTTAGAAGAGATCAATCAGGTTTGCAATGGAAAAATGACAAAAGCAGAGGCATATGGTTTTTCTGATATCGCAGTAGACCATGTATGCCGGTTTGTCTAGGAAGGCGGAGAAAATGCGATGAATCCGATTAAGATGTGGAACAAATTAAGTCTTTTTACAAAAATCATGATTGGTTTTGTATTGGGAATCGCAGCAGGTGTCATTTTGGGCGAATCCGCAACGAAACTTGCATTTCTGGGAACCATCCTGACAAGACTTCTGACTATGGTAGTTGCGCCGCTGGTTCTGGGACTTCTGATCTGTGCAGCAGCCGATGTGAAAGATTTCAAGACACTTGGTAAGATTGGCGGAAAGACGCTGGCAATCTTCCTTGGCGGTACTGCTGTAGCGGTAGCCATTGGCCTGGTACTTTGCAACGTGATGCAGATCGGTGCGGGATTTGTCATGGAAACGCAGGCAGCTTATGATGCAAAGGAAATCCCGAGCATTGCAGACACGCTGATGAACATCATTCCGACCAACCCATTCAATTCCTTAAGTGAGCAGAACCTGCTGCAGATCATTTTCTTTGCTCTTTTGTTGGGATTCTCCCTCATCAAACTGGGAGACAAGGGGGCTCCGGTACTGGATTTCTTCCGCGCATGGACCGAAGCATGGAAAGAAATCACCAACATTGTTCTGGAATTTACTCCGTATGGGGTATTTGGTCTGATGGCAAACATCGTCGGAAAGTACGGCATGGATGTCCTTCTTCCTTATATTAAGACCATCGGAGCATGTTATCTGACCTGTGCGCTGTTTACGATCATCGTGCAGGGAGGTCTGATGGTTGGGCTTTACGGCGGCATCAGCCCGGTGAAATTCTTTGGCACCATGAAAGAAGCAATTCTGTTCGTATTCGCAACCTGCTCCAGTGTAGCAACCATTCCTCTGAACTTAAAATGTACCAAGGCACTTGGTGTCGATGATAAGATCGCAGACTTCGTCATTCCCTTCGGCGCAGTCATGAACATGAATGGTACGGCAATTTACGAGGCAGTTGCAGTTATTTTCGCATCCCAGGTATTCGGCATCGAACTCACTGTAACCCAGCAGATCATGGTTATGGTGACTGCAGTCCTGGCATCTGTCGGTACAGCAGGAATACCGGGATCCGGTCTCGTCATGATGACAATCGTTCTGAATGCGGTAAACCTTCCGTTAGAGACGATCGGTCTGTTAGCCGGAATCGACCGTATTCTGAATATGGCCCGTGTTATTCCGAATATTGTCGGTGACGCAGCGGCAGCAGTTGTGGTAGCAAAGAGTGAAGGTGCTTTGCATCCGCAGAAATAATCTAATAGTGAAATCCCATTTTTGCCAGGGGCATTCCGTGATATTGCGGAATGCCCTGTTTTTTGCAAAGTCTTAATAATTCATTACAAAGCAGGTGAAATGGTTGCCTCAGTAGTGAATTTCGATTAAGATAGAACTCAGATAAGACAGCAGTGATGCAGCTGAATAATTATGAAACAAGAAGATAGGGGAGGAATGGGAAAATGAAACTCAAAAAATGGATCACACTGGGGGCGGCCCTCAGCTTTTTACTTGCAGCGCAGCCTGCATATGCAGCGCCGGTTGTTACGGCGGGAGTAAACCAGAGCGTGCAGACGCCGGAAGAGGCAGCACAGGACGCAGCCCAGTCATCTGGTGTTGTTGCGGGAGAAGCGCCGACTGGTGCAGGGCAGTCATCTGCACCGGCACCGGCAAATGCATCCAGTCAGGCCCCATCGGCCGCAGAAACGGCTCCGCAGTCAGATGGAACCAGCATTCAGCAGTCCCCGACCATCGTATCCGGCCAGAACCAGACCGCAGCGCCGGCAACAGCAGACAATGGTGCATCTTCTGCGCCGGTTTCTGCTGGCGAGGTAACCGGCATCCCGGAGGGACCTGGCGGCATCAAGAGTGATCCGGTGACACCGGTACTGCCGGAGGAGAAGGCGGCGCAGGACGCAGCCCAGGCGGCGGACGCCGGACAGGCTGCAGCGCAGCAGGCAGGAACCGTAGACCCGTCCAGACCGATGGTGGCCCTGACCTTCGATGACGGACCGCAGCCGTCTGTTGGAAACCGCATTATGGATTGTCTGGCGCAGTATGGCGGAAAGGCAACCTTCTTTATGGTGGGTGACCGTGTTGGCTCCTACAAGACAGAGGTGCGGCGCATGGTGGCAGAGGGACACGAGGTCGCAAACCATACCATGAACCACAAATACCTGCAGAAACTTGGTGCAGCACAGATCCAGGCGCAGGTCAACCAGGGAAATGATGCAATCCAGGCAGCCTGTGGTGTCCGCCCGACCCTGCTTCGTCTCCCGGGTGGAAACCATAACGCAACCGTAATGGCAAATGCCGGAATGCCGATGATCCAGTGGAATGTGGATACACTCGACTGGAAGACCAGAAATGCGGATAAGACGGTAGCTGCCGTGTTGAACCATGTCAAAGACGGAGATATCATCCTGATGCATGAGCTTTACGCTTCGACCGGAGATGCAGTTTTGCGTATTGTGCCGGAGCTTCACAAACGTGGCTTCCAGATGGTGACCGTGAGCCAGATGGCGGCAGCAAAAGGAAAGACGCTTGAGGCCGGGAAGTTATACTCCAGTTTCAATTAATAAACGGATTTCGGAAATGAATCTGCAAAAATGATAATACGGGGAGGAACAAGAACGCCATGAAGATATTACATATCGGCAATGTGAACAATGTGGAGAATTACACAAAGAAAACGCCGTTTACAGAGAGCGCAGAGGTTGTCAATGCACCGCTTGGCCTGACAGATGAAGCCTATGCAGGGCTGGCACCGGATGCAGAGATGATCATTGTAGACGCGATCACGGAGATTTCGGAAAAGCTGATCGAAAAGCTGCCAGACTTAAAGCTGATCCATTCGGAAGGTGTTGCCTTTAACCGGATCAACCTGGCTGCCGCAGGAAAACGGGGGATTTATGTCTGCAACTGTGCAGGGATGAATGCCAAGGCAGTGGCAGAGCAGACGCTTCTTCTGATGCTTGGCGTGGTCAAAAATGTAGTATCCGGGGATGCTGCCGTGCGCGATGGAAACCAGATGGATGTAAAGATGGCTTATATGGGAGCCGGGAGCCTGATGGAGCTGGCAGACTGTAAGGCTGGCCTGATCGGCTTTGGCGCGATTGGCAAGGCAACTGCCAGAATGCTTCAGGGTTTTGGTGTTGAGGTTTATTATACAAAATGCCACCGCTTAACGGCAGAAGAAGAGAAGGAGTATCAGGTCCGCTATCTTCCTATGGACGAGCTGCTTAAGACCTGCGACATGCTGAGCCTGCATCTTCCGGTTACGCAGGAAACGACTGGTATGTGCAACCGGGAGTTCTTCGGAAAATGCCGGAAGGGCAGTTATTTCATTAATACATCCCGTGGCGAGCTGGTGGACGATGAGGCATTGCTGGAAGCTCTGGAAAACGGAACCATTGCCATGGCTGGTCTGGATACCTTAGATCATGAGCCAGTGCAGAAGGATCACCCGATGCTTTCCTGGCCGAGGGAGATTCTGGACCGGATCGTATTCAGCCCGCATATCGGAGGCATTACAGGAAGCAGCTTCCGCCGCGGTTATGGTATGATCTGGGATGATATCGAGAAGGTCGCAAAAGGAGAAGTGCCGGGGCATATCGTGAACTGGAAGGAATTGGAGCAGTAATAAGAAGTGACAAAATGAAGTAATAAAGCAATAAAAAACGGGAGAAGCTGTTGCGGATGCAGCTTCTCCCGTTTTTTATACTTGCTCTGCGATCTCGTACAGCAGATGCTCGGAATCCTCCCAGCCAAGACATGGGTCAGTGATAGATTTTCCGTAGCAGTGCTCGCCGATCTTCTGGTTGCCTGGCTCGATGTAGCTTTCAATCATGACACCCTTAACCAGCTTGTTTAAGTCAGCGGAATGTCTGCGGCTGTGCAGGATCTCCTTGACGATACGGATCTGCTCCATGTACTGCTTGTTGGAGTTGGAGTGGTTTGCATCTACGATGCAGGCCGGATTGACCAGATCGCGTTTTGCATACAGCTCGTGGAGCAGCATCAGATCCTCGTAATGGTAGTTCGGCAGGCACTGGCCGTGCTTGCTGACTGCACCGCGCAGGATGGTGTGGGTGTACGGGTTGCCGTCGGTCTTTACCTCCCAGTCACGCATAATGAATTCGTGGCTGTGCTGGCCGGCCTGGACGGAGTTCATCATAACGGATAAGTCACCGCTGGTCGGGTTTTTCATGCCAACCGGAACGTGGCAGCCGCTGGATACCAGGCGGTGCTGCTGGTTTTCTACGGAACGGGCACCGACTGCGATGTAGGACATGATATCGTCTAAGTAGCTGACGTTATCCGGGTAAAGCATCTCATCTGCGGTGGAGAATCCGGTCTCCTTTAAGACACGCATATGCAGATGACGGATCGCATGAAGTCCCTCTGCCATGCTCGGGCGTTTTTCCGGGTCCGGTTGGTGGAGCATGCCCTTGTAGCCATCACCGGTGGTACGCGGCTTGTTGGTGTAAACACGCGGTACGATCAGCAGGCGGTCCTTGGTCTTTTCCTGGACGCTGATCAGGCGGCTGGTGTAATCCAGCACTGCATCCTCGTTGTCTGCGGAGCACGGTCCGATGATGACCAGAAATTTGTCGCTCTCGCCGCTGATGACTTTTTTGACTTCCTCATCGCGCTCTGCCTTGCGTGCTACGAATTCCGCCGGAAGCGGGAACTGTTCTTTGATCTCTGCCGGGGTCGGCAGCTTGTTTATGAATTCGAATGCCATAATTTTCTCCTCGTTTTGTAAATAATGTGCTGTAAAAATGCGGTTGTGTCTGATGCGTGTGGATAAGCAATGATCTGCGCACGTTTAAGTTCAGCGACACAAATGAATTCACACGTTGGCGCGTTAAAGCGTATTATAGTATGCCTGTGACAAAAATGCAAGCATAAAATCTGCATGCTGCTGATGTAATCCCAGAATTGGTTACTGTTCACGCATGCGTGCCCAGCAGCGCCAGGATCCGTTTTGCTGTCTGCTGCGGTGTGCGGTCATTTTTAACCGTAAAGTCTGCGTAGGTCTGGTAGGACACGGCACGCTTTTCGTAGCGTTCCCGCAGTTCTTCTTTGGTATTGTTCTTGATGAGCGGCCGCTCGGGAGTCTGCATGAGGCTGCGGTAGCAGTCTTCGAAGGGGCGGTTTAAATAAATGATGGTGCCGGCTTCGGAGAGAAGCTTTCCATTGCGTTCCGAGGCCAGCATGCCGCCGCCTGTGGAGATGACACAGGGTGGATAGCAGGAAGCCTGCCGGGCGATTTCATGCTCCAGATCACGGAAACAGGCCTCGCCCTTTTCGGCAAAGAGCTGCTGGGGGGTCTGCCCGGTCTGCTCCTCAAGCAGTGTGTCCGTATCGAAGAAAGGAACACCAAGCTGCTTTGCAAGTTCTTTTCCTACGGTTGTTTTTCCACTGCTGGTATATCCGCACAGAAAAACAGGTTTTGTTATCATGTTGCGATTCCTCACTTTATTCAGAGTCAATACCAGAATCATAACATTTTTATAGAAAGAACACAATCCCGGATTATTTCGCGGACACTGGCACTGGTTCGCTGGCTGGGATTTCCTGAACTGGAATAACTGCCATAACTAACTGTTATGATTTAAAACTTTAACTCGCAAAAGCTTTGTGTTGAATCCTGTCTTTTCCTGTGTTATAATCTGGATTAGCACTGCACGGCGTAAAATGGCCATTGGGCTTTCGGAATCCGGTGCTGCCGGATCCGCAGCGCTTATGGCGAAGCGCACCGTGCTCTGGGGAAGAACGTAGAAAAAGAGGAGTGTAGTAACTATGAGAAAAATCATTGCACTGGCTACGGCTGCCGCAATGTGCCTGTCCATGACAGCATGCAGCGTTTCCGTATCCACATCCGAGACAACAAAAGCAGCAGAGACTACCGCAGAGACCACTGCAGCAGAGAGCAGCGAGGCAGCAGCAGACAGCGATCTGGTGGCAACTGCAGATTACCCGACCAAACCGATCAACATGATCATTCCTTACGGAGCAGGCGGAACCACCGATGTGTGGGGCAGAAAGCTTGCAGCCCTTCTTGAAAAATATTTAGGACAGTCCATCACCGTGACCAATCAGGGCGGCGCATCCGGTTCCATCGGCTGCCAGTCCGTAAAAGAGCAGCCGTCTGACGGCTACACCCTGTTAGTCTGCGCAGAGACTATGGGTACCTACCGCACCATGAACATCTGCGACCTGGATTACGAGGACTTCACTGTTATCTCCCCGTTAGTCGGTGACCCGAAGGTTCTGGTCGTTGGCAAGGATTCCAAGTACAACACTCTGGAAGACCTGCTCGATGATATCAAGGCAAATCCTGGAAAAGTGACCATGTCCCATTCCGGCCCTGGCGGAAGCGGCCACAATCAGGGTCTTGTATTAAAAGAGCTTGGCTACGACGTAGCAATGACCAGCTTCGATTCCGGTAACGATGCATTACTTGGCGTGATCGGCGGACAGGTAGACTTCACCAACCCGAACATCTCTACTCTGGGCGGTTACATCGAAAGCGGCGACGTAAAACCGTTAGCAGTATTCTCCAACGAGAGAATGGAAGCATACCCGGATATCCCGGCATTCACTGAGGTGGTTCCGGAGTCCGAGAAATACTTAAATATCCCGTACACCCTGTTAAGCTTCGTTGTAAACAATGATACTCCGCAGGAGGTTGTTGACGTATTAAAGACAGCTGCCAAGAAGGTATTCGCAGATCCGGAGTGGACTGATTTTGTAAAGCAGAATGCGGCAGATCCGGTATTTGAGAAATACACCGACGATGCTTCTATTAAAGAATTTTACGACAACTGGAAATCTGTAATCTGCTGGCTGCAGTATGACAACGGCGTTGCAGAGAAGAGCCCGGAAGAGTTCGGCATTGCAAGAATTGAGGAGTAATCCATGAAAAACAAAGTACCTTCTTTAATTGCAGAGGGAATCTTATTTTGCGGGAGCGGCATTTTGCTGCTCTCGTATTCTCTTATGTCCTATGCAAAATCCTTTAACAAAGCATGGAGCCAGTCTCCATACCTGTTCCCGGCCTTAGTTGGCGCGGCGCTGGTCGGACTTTCTGTCTGGATCATGGGCCAGGGAGTCCTTGCCATGAAGCGGGCAGCGGCTGGAAGTGCTGCAGTGCAGAATGGTGCGGCACAAAACAGTGAGAGCCAGAGCGCAGGAACACAGGGCGGTGCGGCACAAAACACGGGAGATCAGAATGCTGCTGCCGCAAAAATGGCGGGCAGCACAAAGTCCCGCGGCAAGCTGCTTAGCATTCTGGTTGTGCTGGTTCTTTGCTGCCTGTATTATCTGGTCCTTGCAGAGGTTTCCATTCCGCGTGTGACCATCGGTATCCTGTCCTTAAGCATCACCATCTCCATTTTTGAGGTGGCAACGGTCGTATTCCTGATCGCCATGATGGCATTTATGGGTGTGCGCAAGGTGCCGGTTCTGGTCCTGGTCCCGCTTGGAACCTCCCTGTTTTTAAGTATTGCATTCCGCACATGCCTGCATGTGATGCTGCCATAGTAAAGAAAGGAGAGAAAACAGATGTTAGAAATGTTATCCATCGTAGATCTGCGGTTCCTCCTTATGGTCCTTTTGGGATCTGTGGCGGGCCTGTTTGTCGGTGCCATTCCGGGTCTTTCCGTATCTATGGCAACCGCACTTTTAGTATCCATCACCTACACCTGGGATCATTCCGATGCCCTGGCAATGATCATGGGTGTTTACGTAGTCGGTGTGTTCTCCGGAGCAGTATCCGCAATCCTGATCAACATTCCGGGTGCACCGTCCTCTGTCGTAACAACTCTGGACGGTTACCCGATGTCGAAAAAAGGACAGTCCTATAAGGCATTGTTCACCGCGACTATTTATTCCTTCCTGGGAAGTGTTTTCGGTTTTATCGCACTGGGACTTTTAGCTGAGCCGGTATCGGCCATTGCCATCAAATTCACCAAGATGGATTACTTCCTGCTGGCACTCTTTGGTCTGGTGACCGTCGGTTCGGTCAGCACCAAAAATTATGCAAAGGGCCTGGTCAGCGTTATGCTTGGCCTGATCATCAGCATGATCGGTCTGGACCCGCTGATGGGAACCAAGCGGCTGACCTTTGGAATCCAGAACCTGGCAGGCGGTATCAGCACGGTACCGGCGCTGGTCGGTTTCTTTGGCTTTGCGGAGGTTTTAAGTGTTGTATACAATCTGGGGCAGGAACAGAATGTCCTGTCCATGGAAAAAACAAAAGTTAGTTTAAAAGAGGTGCTGAAGCACTGGAAGCTTTCCCTGTATACCTCTACGATCGGCATGCTGGTAGGTGCCCTGCCTGGCGCAGGCGGTCCGGTGGCATCGTTTATTGCGTACAATGAGGCAAAGCGGATCGTGAAAAATCCGGAAGTTCCGTTTGGAGAGGGCGCAGTAGAGGGTATTATGGCCAGCGAGTCCTCAAACAATGCCTGCATCGGCGGTGCACTCATCCCGATGCTGACCCTGGCAGTTCCGGGCGATGCTGTAACGGCCATTATCCTATCCGTGTTCTATGTACACGGACTGCAGCCAGGCCCGATGTTCATCCGGAAAAATCCGGAGGCATTCCACGCGATCCTGGTGGCCGGCATCATTGCCTGCTTCGCATTGCTTCTTCTGGGACTTTTAGTGGCACCGCATATCAGCCGTGTCATCACGATTCCGAAAAATGTTATGATCCCGGTGGTAACCAGCCTCTGCGTGATCGGATCCTTCGCCTGCAATAACCGCCTGTTCGACGTGGCGCTGATGTTTGCCTTTGGACTGATCGGCTTTTTGATGCGCCGGTTCGACTATCCGGTCGCTCCGCTGATCCTTGCCATGGTGCTGGGACAGATGATGGATTCCAACTTCCGTCAGGCAGTTTCCCTGGCATCTTCATCGGATCACCCGATCATGACAACCTTCGGCCACTGGCAGACCATTCTGTTGGTCATCTGTATTGCATGGGTATTGCTTGGAAACATCCCGTGGACAAAACCGTATGTGGAGAAGCTGACGGGAATGTTTAAGAAAAAAACGGCAGAAGCCTAAGGCTTGAGGTCCGGCATGTTACGCAGGAGGAGCGCAGATGGGTTGCTGAGAAGCAAAAACAGGTCGAAGCTGTTGGCAAGGAATGGGCAGGAGGAACCGGCCGGATATCTGCGGAGAATCTGAAAGAGGCAGAGCTGACTCAGGAGCGCGTGTACGAGTTGGCGGAGTATCTGAGATAAAATAAACAGGAGGGAAAGCACTATGAAATTAACATGGATTGGACATTCCTGCTTTAAGCTGGAATCAAACGGTTACACGCTCATTCTGGACCCGTACGAGGATAACTATGTGCCGGGGCTTGCACCGGTGCGGGAAAGGGCAGATGCCGTATTCTGCAGCCACGAGCACAGTGACCACAATGGGAGAGAGACTGTAACCTTGAAACAGGATAGCGTTCCATCGCCATTTACGGTCACAGAGATCCACACCTGGCATGACGAGGCACAGGGCACGAAGCGGGGCACAAACTGCATCCGTATCTTCGATGACGGAACCTACCGCGTAGCGCATCTGGGAGATCTTGGATGCGGGCTTGAACCAGAGCAGACCGAACAGCTAAAAGGACTCGATGCAGTCATGATCCCGGTCGGCGGCTTTTATACCATCGATGCTGCCCAGGCCAAGGCTCTTATTGACCAGATCCAGCCGAGAGTCATCATTCCCATGCACTACCGTGGTGAATCCTTCGGCTATGACGTTCTGGGAACCCTGGAGGATTTCACGGCGCTGTGCGACTGCGTAGTAGAATATCCGGGCAATTCCATAGAGCTCAATGAGGAGATGCTGCAGCAGGGAAGAAAATGACGGTACCTGACTAAGAAGCCCCGGCTAACTACGTGCC
>OGXW01003068.1_pt1 | contig 11329 bp, 9 predicted proteins | sample 1576341 | NCBI WGS metagenome assembly OGXW01 (sample SAMEA3541592, study PRJEB24748) | human gut metagenome | biome: human gut; feature: human-associated habitat; material: faeces | place: China | collected 2012
ACTCAGCATGTCATACATTTCAGTTATGACTGGAAAAATGTCGACGCGGACTCGCCCGCGCCGGCGCACACGACGATGGTGTAGCGCATGGCGTCGTGCTTCCGCAGCAGCTCGGCGATCTGCGCCACGGAGCTGGCCTTCTGGCCGATGGCCACGTAGATGCAGATCATATCCTTCCCCTTCTGGTTCAGGATGGTGTCGATGGCGATAGCGGTCTTGCCGGTCTGGCGGTCGCCGATGATCAGCTCACGCTGGCCCCGACCGATGGGGAACATGGAGTCGATGGATAGAATGCCTGTCTGCATGGGAGTGTTCACCGGCTGGCGGTCAATAATGCCGGGTGCCGGGCTCTCGATCATGCGGTATTCCTCCACCCGGATGTCTCCGCCGCCGTCAATGGGCGCGCCCAGGGCGTCCACCACGCGGCCGATCATGCCGTCGGACACGCCGATACCGGCGGTCTTGCCGGTGCGGTACACCGCCGTGCCCTCGCTGACCTCCTCCACGCGGCCGAACAGGATGCAGCCGATACGGCCGGAGCGCAGCTCCTGCACCATACCCCGGATGCCGCCCTCAAACAGCAGGATCTCGCCGTAGGTGGCGCCCTCCAGGCCCTCCACATAGGCGATCCCGTCCGCCACGGTCAGTACGCTGCCCACCTCGCGGGCGCATACCTCCGGCACCCAGTTCTTCACCGCGTCCCGGATCAGGGGAATGACGGAGCCCTCACTCTTCAGTCCGGTCAGCCGTTCCTTCAGCTGCTCCAGCCGGCCCTCCGCCGTCCAGTCGATGACCTCGCTGCCCAGCTCAATGCGGAAGCCGCCCTGTGCGGTGCGGTCCTCCTGCCAGGCCAGCTCGACGGCTCTGCCGTACTTTTTCGACAGCACATCCTCCAGCTTCTCTTTCTGCGCGCTGTCCGGCGGACAAGCGCTGAGCAGTTTCGCCGTCAGGCGTGCATCAGTGTTCATTCTGTTCCTCCTTCGCGGCATTCACGAAGGCGTCATAGGCCTTGGCCGTCTGGGCGGCCATCAGCTTCTCCATGGCGTCCTCGGCAATAGCCACCGCCTCGCGGTTGGCCTCGGCCACGATCTTCTGGCGCTCGCTCTCGGCGGCGTCCTTGGCATCGGACAGGATCTTGTCCGCCTGCACCTTGGCCGCGTCGCGCTGCTGCTGGGCAAAGGCCTCCGCCTCCTTGGCGGCGGCGACGCGCTTCTCCTCCAGCACGGCGTCAAAGTCCGCCTCCCGCTGGGCCATGGCGGCCTTCAGCGCCTCGGTGTCCTTCTCCCGGGCCACGGCGGCGGCTTCCATATCCGCATAGTGCTTCTCCCGCTTTTCCATAAAGCGCTTCACCGGCTTGAACAGCAGCAGATACAGGCCGCCCACCAGAATGGAGAAGTTGAAGAAGTGCAGCAATATCTGCTGCCAATCAATATTCAGAGGGATATTCATAGCGTCTCTCCCCGTTTCTTACAGCACAAAGATGATGAGGATGACCGTAAGCAGCGCGTAGATAACGACCGTCTCCAGGAACACCAGACCCAGCATCATGGTGGTGCGGATCTTGCCCTCGGCCTCCGGCTGGCGTGCGATGCCCTCGGCGGACTTGGCGATGGACATGCCCATGCCGATGGCGCCGCCGGCAGCGGCAATACCGATAGCGATAGCGGACGCAATGGCCTTGGCGCTGACGCCGCTGTCGGCGGTCTCCTCGGTCTGTGCGGTGGTATCAGTGGGCTCGGTATCGGCGAACGCGGTCACGGTGAGCAGGGCGGTCAGTGCCAGCACCAGGCACAGCAGCAGGGCAAACGCTTTCTTGTTAAACAGCTTTTTCATGATTTCTCTTTCCTCCGTCAGTTATTTACAGCTTCAGCTTTAATTTTTTTGTTTTTCTTGGGCTTGGGTGCGTGCTTTTCCGTAGTCTCCCCGTAGAACATGGAGGTCAGCGTAGTCAGCACGTAGGCCTGGATCAGTGCATGCAGCAGTGTGAACAGTACGGCAATGATGACCGGTACCACAAAGCTCATGGCAACGTAGTAGTACACCAGCTCCGTCACCAGCAGGCCACTGAGCAGTGCGCCGAACAGTCGGAAGCTCATGGACAGCGGCAGCGAGAAGTCCTTGAGGGCCTTGCCCGCGCCCTTGACCCCGTTGGCCACGATGCCGCCCACCAGGATCACGCCGTAGGACAGGCAGCCCAGCGAGATGGCGGCGTTCACGTCCGACAGCGGGGCCGGCAGCGCGATGGTGTGTCCGCCCGTGGTGATGGCCTGGAAGCCGAACAGCTCAAATAGCGTGCCCACGAAGATGTACACGCCCGCGCCGAAGATGTATGCGCCCAGGAACTTGTTGCGATGCGGGCTGTTGCCCTTGGCCATGCCGTCGAACATGCCCACCGCCGTTTCCAGCACCATCTGGAGCTTGCCGGGCACCATCCTGAACCGGGGGATAACGAACACCCGCAGCAGCACGGCTGCCAGCAGCAGTGCTCCCACCACCACCAGCGACGAGATGTACGCCGGATTTACGTCCTTCAGCCCAAACAGGCTGATGCGGTTCGTCCCGTGGAGCACCGCGTCACGCATGGCCTCCTGCACCGACTCCGACTTGCCGTGTCCGGGGACAAGCAGAGAACCGGCCAGGAACGCCGCGGTGATCAGCAGCCACACCACGATGAACCTGATTTTCTTCTTTTTTTCCATTCGTCTTTCACCTTTTACATCCGGTAAAATTTTTGTGCCGCGTCGCGTCGTAAAACGGCAGAAGCGGCACGGCGCCGACCCCACCTTCCGATTTCTTGTCGAAATCTTAACGTGCGGTACCGGCATCTTGACACTTCTTTTTTATTATAATAAAAACCCTGTGCTAACACAAGCTTTTTTTCGCCGCATTGCCTCCAACATTCCGCAGAAACCGTCACATTTTTTATCATCCCCCCTTATCTGACAGTCCCACCGTCTTTTTCCCCGCTCTGCCGCCCCGGCCGCCCCGCAAAAAGCAGAGCGCCCCGCAGCAGCGGGGCGCTCTGTCGTCGTTATTTCCCGTTTCGTTTCTTGGCGAAGGCCGCCTTCTTCCGGGGCGACATCTTCCCCTTCTGCGCCGGCGGCTTCGCCGTGGGCGTCCCCCGCCGCCCCCGGTTGCCGGAGGCCTCCTTTTTCCGCTGCGGCTGTCTCTCCGGCCTCTCCGGCTTCTCCGGCTTGACCGGCGGCTGACCGTAGGGCTCCCCTTTCCGCGGCCGGATCAGGCACTTCTTCTCGTACCCGATCAGGTCCGTCCGCCCCGTCTCCTCCAGGGCCTCCACCACCAGCGCCCGCTTCTCCGGCCGCGACCACTGCAAAAGCGCCCGCTGCATGGCCTTCTCCTTGGGATCCCTGGCCACATACACCTTCGACATATCCCGCGGGTCGATGCCCGTGTAATACATACAGGTGGACAGCGTTCCCGGCGTGGGATAGAAATCCTGCACCTGCTCCGGCGTCCTGCCGTTTTTGTGCAGGAACTCCGCCAGCTCCACCGCGTCGCTGAGGGTACATCCCGGGTGGCTGGACATCAGATACGGCACCAGATACTGCTCCGTGCCGCCCTCCTCGTTCAGCTTCTGGTACTGCCGCCAGAACTTCAGAAACACGTCAAAGTGCGGCTTTCCCATGTAGTCCAGCACCGAGCTGACGCAGTGCTCCGGTGCCACCTTCAGCTGTCCCGAGATATGGTACTTCACCAGCTCCTTAAAGAACGACCTGTCCTTGTCCTGCAGCATATAGTCGTACCGGATGCCGCTCCGCACGAACACCCGCTTGATCCCCGGTATCTCCCGCATCCGCCGCAGCAGCTCCGTGTACTCCGAGTGGTCCGCGTCCAGATTGGGGCACGGCTCCGGCGCCAGACAGCTGCGGTGTTTGCACATACCGCACCGCTTCTGCTTCTGGCAGCTGGTGTGGCGGAAGTTAGCGCTTGGCCCGCCCACGTCGTGGATGTACCCCTTGAACCCCGGCTCGTGGGTCAGCAGCTCCGCCTCCTCCAGCACCGACTCGATGGACCGGCTGGTGACCATCCGCCCCTGGTGGAAGGCCAGCGCACAGAAGTTGCACCCGCCGAAGCATCCCCGGTTGTGGGTCCTCGCCCATGTACTCGAAATTGCGGCCGTTGAGCGGCGTGCGGTAGATGTTCACGCCGGGTCCCAGCAGGATGTCCTTCTCGCGGTAGCGCGCCTCCTCGCCGATGGATTTGCCATACAGCGCCGACATTTCGGGATTCCACGTCGCGGCAAGGCACGTCAGCGCCGGGAAAGCCGTGCAGGAGTCGTTCGTCCAGCCGGCCTGGTCCCATTCGTCCCACAGGACCTCGGGGCGGATGCCGTGAGGGCCGTCGGTGCACCACACCTCGGGAATGCCCAGGCGCGGAACGCCCGCCGACGAGAATTTCGACTGCGCATGCAGGATGGCGACCTTCTCTTCGAGTTAATCCCGAGATTCCCATGAGTGCTTATGGAAAAGGGAAAGGTCAATTTCCTCCGAAAGGAACGACCAAGATATGGCTGAAGGCTAACAACCTGAAGAAATATCTGGATGTAGACTACAATGTAGAACCTCTGTTTGAGGTTGATCCATTGGAGGTAATCATCTATTATGTGGCAGGTGCAGAAACCAACAAAAAGGTATTCACTTGGGTTACAAACTTGGGAGGTATCGTGCTTCCTAACGAGCTGACTTCCACCATTGGTAAATCAACTATCAATATATTGAAGCCATCCGATGAAAACGCTCCCAAGGGAACATTCCAGGTGGAGGCTACAACCGACCCTGTAACAACTACAGTGCATACATTCCGAGTACACTCGAAAGACTCGTATAATAGCAACTATAAGTACAGAGATATTAAAGTAACAGTAAGACCTCCGGTTGTCGATTACCGTATCTATTTCCGTGCCATTAATGACAGGTCGTCAAATAATGGCCAGTTTGGTACTAACCAATTCCAAGGTATTTTGGATGAATACTATGGAACAGGTAATGACAATAACAACTGGAACGATTCTTGGAGAGGAGAAGGTTGGGACAACTTGATACATAAAGATAGGCATAATATCTATATCTATTCGCAAAAAGGCGAAACACCGGGAACGGCAATTCCTACATCAGATGTGTGGTATTTTAATAATAGATATGATAAACCACATGAGCATGATAACGCCAGCCGCATGACTGGAGATGAGAATAATCCAGGCTGGTATTATAAGGATATGGCGTTTGAAGCAAAAGGATATAGATGGGATAAACAGCCTTTTGATGAAAATGATAATGTCACAATCAAGCCTGGTGAGACATTGATGATATTCTACAGCTTCAACAACAATGGTGCTGACCTTCACCGCTGCCCTCATCACATGGCGCCTGGTATCACCCTTTTCAACTATGAAGACCGAGAAGGTTGGATACTTTACGACCCGACAACAGACCCCTATTATCGTATTTTCGATGAGAAGCCGATAGTTAAGGATATCAATTATGTTGTCTATACCAAGAAGCAAGTGTCAGGCTGGGAGTTTAGGTTTGGTGTCGCGACAGACAATCCGACATCCTCTGGAACTAATGACCAATATAAACATTGGGACAACACTTGGGATGGTCACAAAGCCAATAGTTTCAGTAGCGAATCAGTATCAGGAGGCTGGTGGAAGACAACGATAAGGTTAAAAGCGGTTGACGGCTATCATGAGAAGGGTATAGTCCTTCTATTTGAAAAGGGTGACTATGATGAGAAATATACCCTTTTCGGAGGTAGAAGTTATGAGAAGTATAATGATACAGGATATTATGACAATGATAGCTGGCATCCTGGTAAACCATCAGGTGTATAAACAAGTAAAGTAAGGAAGGAAATGAAAAAGATAATATCTCTTTTAGTGGCACTGCTGGCATTGGCAGCATGTAGCGACACTTTGAACGAAGGTTCCAACCCAAGCAACAAGAATGGGGTGGAAGATGGGGGCATCACGCTCACCATCACACTTCCCGACTTTTCAAAAGAGGAACTGACAAGGGCTGGCGATACGGGATTGAAGAGTCTGAACGTAGTGGCTTACGATGATAAAGGAGTGTTCCTGTCGAACCAAAGCGTTTCCGCTTACGAACTTGTGTCGGGCACCGACAACACTTACGAAGTGAAAGTGCCAGTCACGGACAAGGCTACAAAGATTCATCTTGTTGCCAATGCCGGCGATTTGTCAGATACTCAATGTCAGAGTGGTTTGGACAAGGCTGCCATTTCGGGAACAATCAACACAGAGAATCCTGTCTGCTGGGGAATGATCAGCGTGTCAGACTTGATGAAGGCAAATCCGGAAATCAGTCTGCTGCGCCAGTTTGCCAAGGTAAACGTCAAGTATGAGAAGACTACATCCAGTGATTTTAACGACGACAATACGTTTGAATTGGAAAGCTTCCAGTTGTATGATGCTGCAGACAAGGGAACCATAGCTCCCAAGGATTTTAACTATAATGCAGCAGCAGTCAATGTGCCAGCTGATGCAAGCAAAGCTAATAGCGGATGGCAGACAGGCGAAACACCTTTCTATGAGACTGCCGCCGGTCAAGCCTATCTCATCGTGAAGGGTAAATATAATAGTGTGGAGTCTTTCTATAAAGTATCCTTCCTTACCGACAACGACATGACAAAACCGATGGCACTGCTGCGCAACCATGCCTATACAGTAAAAATCACTCACGTGAACACCAATGGCTGGCCCACAGAAGCAGAGGCTATTAAAGACCCATATCCCGAGAACCGAATGAGGGTGGACGTGAAAGATGACAACCCATTAGTGACAGACATGATAGCCTGCAAGGACTATCATCTGGGAGTAAGCGACCAAGTAAGCGGCGCATGGTATGATGAGAATATTAACGCCACTGTCGTTACAACTATCAAAAACGGTGAGACGCCGACTTTCTCTACGTCCGGTGGTTGGATAAAAAAAGGTGTCACGGTCAGTGAGACTATCACCGTGCCGGATACTAACGGTCCAAACTCTACTACAGGTAAGAAATATAAGATTTCGATTGCGGTAGATAAAAATGAATACTCTGAGGAGCCACGTACAGGAACAGTAACCGTGAAGTCGGGTGACCTGACCCGCACCATCACCGTGACACAGACAGGTAAGGACTTCAAGCGTTCTGACAGACCCGTAAAGCTTATGACATCAAGCAAAGTGGGCACATCGGAAGAATATAATGACTATTTCAACAAATTCCTGCCAGGTACTAAAGGTATCAGCCCGAAGGATATGCAGAACGATATTGTCAGAAACGATGGTCTGCACTTCGGGGTGGGAACTAACGAGTTCAGTTATTTGATTCCAAAGAAAACGGGTGATGATGTGACTTATGGCGCAAACAGCAACTTGTTTAAGGTAACGGATAATGGAGACGGCAACTGGAAAGTGACGCTGAACAGTGGTGCTGACAACTATGACATCTGGATCGGCGACTTCACCATCACCTATCAGGAGAATGGACCCGACATTGCTATCACGTATCCTGTTTATCATTGTGGAATCTTCCACAAGATAGATGCCAGCAACCAGCAACCGCCTGTTGATCAATCTTCTGTCAGCGGCCGTTTCTACTATGGTGTAGTGAAGGTGCAAGGAAAGAGTGGTAAAACATACGTCATGCTCGACCGCAACCTCGGAGCTTCAAGCGACAGATGTTATGCCCCGGGCACCAATGCGCTGGAAGCTAACAAGGGTGCTATTGGCGGATACTTCCATATTGCCAAAGAAAAGCAGAATCAGACAGATGCGGGTAATATCATCAATAATCTGCCTCAAGGTTTCACTATTCCCGAGAATAGTGTGTTCCAAGACATCATAGACGGCAGTAATCTGAAAGTGAAGACCCGCTACACCTTGTCGGGCGAGGCGTACAACAGTGTTGAGATAACAACAGACAATTCGGAGCTGCCCGTAATCTATTTGCCAGCCACAGGATATGTGGAGGGTGATGCTTTCAGAAATGTCACCCATGTCAGCCTATGGACCCGCACGCTACTCTCAGGAAATCAGGGTTTCGACACCACCAGTCCTGAGTATGGCTTCTGGTATCGCTATTTAGATGTGTATGGTAAGATTTGCACCATGTCGAACTTGCGTTTCGTCAGCGGCATCAATGGAAGAAATACAGGTATCTACAGAGCCATGCCAATCCGCCTGGTACATGTTCTGCAATAAACATAAGATAAGTGATAAATACAATAACATCATTTACTTATATATAAATAAAGTATAAAAAACAGCTGTTTTAAAAAGAAGGGTTGGGCTTTCGTGAGAAAGTCCAGCCCTTCGTTTTGTCAGGATACTCCTGACAAGGAGTCAAGACGTCACTGAGAGGTCGTCATGATAGTCCTGACGAGTGGTAAAGACGCTTCCAGCGCGTATTGCCTCACTACGGCATTATATTGCCCTCTACCAGGGCAATATAGTGCCATTGCCAGGCACAAAACGATACGTCGGGAGAGAAAAAATCCCCACTCTCTTATTTACTCTTCACCTGGATATTTTATTCATCAGATTACGCTGAGTTAACAGAGCATTCTTGCTCCACTGATTACGCACGGATTTTAAACGGAAGCTCGACCTGTTCGGCCTTTGAAGAAGGTCGAATATCTGTGTAAATCTGTGAAATCTGTGGGACATAAAAGAGTGAAATCTGTGGGACATAAAAAAGTAAAACCAGCGTAATCCGAAGAATAAAATATTCGGGGAAAGCGTATTATGATACTGGCGTGCTAATCCGTCCAACAGAGAATAAAAAGGTGGATTTTCAGCAGAAAATCCACCTTTTACACTATATTCTCCGTTTTGTCCACCTCTTTTCAGTGTATTTTGTGTACTTTTGCGGCTGTGTATGAATCGCAGCAGGAAGTAACTTCCAAAAGCTGCGGCTTCATACTACCAGCAAATAATAAGCAACAAAATAAAAACAAGCCTAAAAATAAGCAAATGAACAAGAAAAGACAGTTTTTACTTTCGGCAGCTCTCGCCTCTTTCATGGCAGCCAGCGCCCAAGTAACCATTCAGGTAGATGCCTCTAACCCAGGCGTCAAGGTTTCACCTAATTTATATGGTATCTTCTTCGAGGATATCAACCATGCGGCTGACGGCGGACTCTATGCCGAACTCATCAGCAACCGCTCCTTCGAAGACGATGACAAGAACATCCCTACCTGGAAAACTTCCGCCCAGGAAGGTGCAAAGATCCAGACACAACTCATCAACAAGGGTCTGCTCAACCAGGCACAGGGCAAGGCTCTCCAGCTTACCATCGCTGCCAAACCAGCTGCCACAGCCTCTCTCATCAACGAGGGCTTCTGGGGCATCAATGCCGTACAGGGCAGAACCTACAAGCTCTCTTTCTGGGCAAAGGGTAGCTACAAGGGCGGATTGAAGGCTCGACTCACCAACGCAAAGGGCGACAAGGTGTATGCTGAAACATCCCTCAATGCCAAGGTTGGCAAGAAGTGGACCAAATATACGGCAGAACTAACAGCCAATGCCAACGATGCAAAGGCTCAGTTTGAACTCGTAGCCGACGGAAAGGGTACCATTGTTCTCGATGTAGTAAGCCTCTTCCCTCCTACTTTCAAGAATCGCGAGAATGGCTTGCGCCCTGATTTGGCTCAGCTTCTCTATAACATCCATCCTAAGTTCGTCCGCTTCCCTGGCGGTTGCTACGTAGAGGGACAGGAATCTCCTGAGAATGCTTTCCACTGGGAAAAGACTATCGGTCCTATCGAGGAACGTCCGGGCCATAAGAACGTAAACTGGCGCTACCGTACCAGCGATGGTATGGGATTCGATGAGTATCTGCAGCTTGCCGAGGATCTGAACGCCAAGCCTCTCTATGTTGTAAACGTAGGTTTGTGGCACGGCGGTATGACTCCTGTAGACAGCATCCAGCCTTGGATTGATGAGTGCATGAATGCCCTGGAGTATGCCAACGGTCCTGTTACCTCCAAGTATGGTGCGCTGCGTGCCAAGAACGGTCATCCGGAGCCATACAACATCGAGTATCTGGAGATTGGTAATGAGAACAACCAGCCGGATCCTGCGGCTCAGAGCGACCATTACTACGAGCGCTTCAAGAAGTTCAAGGATGCTGTATTGGCGAAATATCCAAAGATGCACCTCATCGGCAACGTGGTGGCATGGGGCGATGACAACCCTAAGTGGGAAAGCAACGAGAGCGTAGAGCTGCTTGATGAGCACTACTACAGAAACCCAGCCTGGTTTGCCGAGAACTTCAACAAGTATGATAACTACGACCGCAAGGGCAGCGAGATTTATGTAGGTGAATATGCCGTAACCCAGGGCTTCGGCAATATGGGTTCACTCGATGCAGCACTCGGTGAGGCTGTCTATATGATGGGCATCGAGAACAATTCTGATATTGTGACCATGGCATCCTACGCTCCTATCTTCGCCAACCTCAACAACCGTATGTGGGCGCCGGATATGATTCAATATACTTCTGACAAGGTATTCGGAACTCCATCTTACTACGTTCAGAACGTGATGGCGAACAACATCGGTACCCGTGTATTGAAGGTGAACCAGGAGAATCCATACAAGTATGAGCAGACTCAGGTGAAGCCAGCCATCTGCCGTGTGGGCATGGGAACATGGGGCACCCAGGTTTCTTTCGAGGACAAGGGCTACAGCGATGAGAACGGCAAAGCGCTGCCGATGACCTTGCAGGAACTGCCTACCGACATTCATGGACAGTGGAAGACTGAGGGCAGCCTCATCAAGCAGACCAGCAACGAGGAGAGCTGCATCCGTCTGAACCCGGGCGAGATTACCAGCAACGGCTATATATATAAGGTACGCGCGAAGAAGGATGCCGGCAACGAGGGTTTCCTCATCATCTTCAACTACGTGGATAAGAACAACTACTGCTGGTTGAACCTTGGTGGCTGGAACAATACCCATCTGTTCCGGGTTCAGCAGGTTCTGCAGTTCCACATTCAGTGCCTGTGTGCCGGTAGGGCCAAGCTTGGTGGGGCACAGCACCTGAATGTCCCGGATCGGATCGAAGCCGTAGCTGCGCGGCAGGCGGGTGGTGACCAGATCACACACCAACCGCTGGGCCGCATCGCCGTCCGATTCCAAAAAGAAGAAGTCGTCGGTCTTACCGCCCTTCTGCAGTGGTTCACCTGAGATGATATGGTGGGCGTTCTCCACGATCAGGCTGCGCTTTGCCTGCCGGAAGATCTCGTTCAGGCACACGGTGGGCACCAGCCCGGAGCGGATGATCTCGCCCAGAATATTGCC
>OGXW01003069.1_pt1 | contig 11322 bp, 10 predicted proteins | sample 1576341 | NCBI WGS metagenome assembly OGXW01 (sample SAMEA3541592, study PRJEB24748) | human gut metagenome | biome: human gut; feature: human-associated habitat; material: faeces | place: China | collected 2012
GCACGGTCGTGCCGGTGTGGTCGGTCTCGCCGACGACGGTCATGGCCTGTCAAGTTCACATACAGCGGGAGCTGTGAAGATCGGCAGAGTCAGCAGAAAGCTTTTAGCGGAGGAGGTTGCGGACGCTAAAATATATTTTCATGGCTCTTTCCTGGCAACGGGCAAGGGACACGGTACGGATAAGGCGATCCTGGCAGGACTGCTCGGGATGCAGGTGGATGATCCGAGAATCCCGGAGAGCTTTACGCTGGCAAAGGAATCCGGGATGAGTTTTACACTGGAGGGGATTGATCTGGGGGACGTACATCCCAATTCGGTCAAGATGAATCTGACCGGAAAATCCGGGCGTACGCTGGAAGTCATTGCGGCATCAGTAGGAGGCGGACAGATCCGGATCTGTGAGCTGGACGGGCTGACAGCGAATTTCAGCGGGGATTATCCGACCTTGATCGTGCACAACATCGACCAGCCAGGGCATGTGGCTGAGGTAACTTCGATGCTGGCGCACAAGTCGGTAAATATTGCTACGATGCAGCTTTACCGCGAGAGCCGGGGCACCAGGGCGGTCATGGTCATCGAGTGCGACAGAGAGGTGCCGGGAGAGGCAATCGAGTGGCTGGAGCATCTGGAGGGAATTTTAAAGGTTACCTACTTAAGCATGCTGGAAGCATAGAGACATCAGACGGGCAGAGGGATGCAGCGTATGTGACGGGAAGACGGTGAAAACTGTCTGGATGATAGGAAAACAGAGGGAGGATGACAATGTACCGATCATTGGAGGAACTGTGCCGGGTGGAGAAAGAGACCGGGAAGCCTTTTTGGAAAATTGTGCAGGAGGATGACTGCGTGGAACAGGGCATCAGCGCAGAGGAGTCGTTTGCACAGATGAGCGGGATGTATCAGGCGATGCAGTATGCGGATGTACATTACGATGAGACGCTAAAGTCAGCGAGTGGACTGGTCGGAACAGAGGGAACTAAGATGAAGCGGGCGCGGGAAGCGGGAACGCTGCTCTGCGGAGACTTTATCGGAAAAGTGATGGAAAAAGCGCTGAAGACCAGCGAGTCCAATGCCTGCATGAAGCGGATCGTGGCGGCACCGACCGCAGGCTCCTGCGGTGTGGTACCGGCAGTGTTTTTGAGTGTGCAGGAGGAGCGCGGTTTTTCTGAGGAGCGCATGGTGGAAGCCCTGTATGTGGCAGCCGGAATCGGCGGCGTGATTGCTAACCGGGCGTTTCTGGCGGGCGCGGCAGGCGGCTGTCAGGCGGAGATCGGTTCGGCTTCCGCGATGGCGGCAGGTGGTGTGGCGTATCTTCTGGGCGGCGGTGCGGATGAGATTGCTAATGCAGCGGCGCTGGCGCTTAAGAATCTGCTTGGACTGGCATGCGATCCGGTGGCGGGACTCGTGGAAGTTCCGTGTGTGAAGCGCAATGTCATGGGAGCCGTGAATGCCATGACTTCTGCAGATATGACGATGGCGGGAATCTTCAGTAAGATTCCGCCGGATGAAGTGATTGACGCGATGCGCAGTATCGGGCGCAGCATGAATGAGGATATCCGTGAGACCGGAAAAGGAGGGCTTGCGGGGACACCGACCGGAGTAGAGATCCGCGACCGGATGGCTGGAACGTTGTAATAGAATGGCATGTGGGGTGAAAGCATATGAAGCATTCAAAGAAGAAATTTATGGTTCCGTTTATCGTATTTTTGCTGGGAATATGTGTGCTGGGGGCTATTGTATATGGCATGGAAAGCAGTCTGCGCAGGCAAAACAATACAAAAGCAGAGCTGAATGCAATGACTTATGCAGAACGAATGCGAACGGATATCATGGAGGGTATCGGAATTACCAGGGCATTGCAGCAGATTGTGATCAGTGAGAACGGAAAGCTGGATCAATTTGATAAAGTGGCAGAGAATATGATGGCAGATTATATTCAGAGCATACAGATTGCACCGGAGGGTGTGGTGACGGAAATCTATCCGGAACAGGGCAATGCAACGGGAAAGATTGATCTGCTGTACGATAAGGACAGGGGAGAAATCTCACAATATGCAAGAGACCATCACACGTTAGTTCTGCAGGGACCGTTTCAACTGAAACAGGGAGGGTATGGAATTGCAATCCGCAATCCGGTATATCTTGAGGATGAAAGCGGACAGGAGCGCTTCTGGGGATTTACCATAGCGATTATCCGTGTACCGGATATTTTTGCAGATTCTGTGAATGCGCTCTCAAATTTCGGATACGAATACAGGCTGTCAAAGACGGTTTCCCCGTGGGAGTCAACTTATGAGGAAGTATACAGTTCCAGCGGAGAGATGGCTGATCCGGTTTCCTACAGTTTTGAGATAGGCGGAGAAGAGTGGAAGCTTGAGGTAATGCCGAAGAGTGGCTGGGTAAACAGTCAGTATTTTATCGTAGTGATAGCAGGAGGTGCATTGATTGTACTTCTTCTGACGGGACTTACGGGCGCATTGATGGTTCTTGAGGAAAATCGAAATAATTTTAGACGGCTTGCAGTCACTGACAGCCTGACCGGGATCTATAATCGCCAGGGATTTGATGAACTGGTGGAGCAGTATATGAGACAGAACCCGACGAAGCATTGTATCGTTGCACAGACGGATGTAGATGATTTCAAGATGATCAATGATATGTATGGTCACGCCGCCGGTGATAAAGCGTTACAGAGCCTGGCAAAAAGCATGCAAAGCTTTTTTAAAAAAGATGCGGTACTGGGACGAAACGGGGGCGATGAATTCTGTATGTTCCTGCCGGACTGTTCCTATGAGGATGCAAAGGAGCTGATGCAGCAGTTCACAAAGTATCCAAAGACTTTTTCCTACAAAAATGAGGAGCATACATTTAGCATTTCACTTGGATATGCGGAATATCCGGTGTGTGCCAGTGATCGCGCACAACTGATACGCTGTGCAGATGTAGCGCTTTACGAGGTAAAGCTTCGGGGAAAGAATGGATGTATGGCATACAGGGACGGACATCAGATGGAAATTCGTAAACAGCTTGGATTTGCACTTAAGGATATTTCGGAGAATCTCCCGGGAGCCTTCATTATTTATAAAGCGGACAAGACAGACGATGAAATCTTTTTTGCAAATTGTGAACTGATCCGGCTGACAGGATGCAAGAGTATGAAGGAAATGCTTGCGTACACAAAGAGCAGTTTTCGGAATCTCATCCGTGAGGACGAGCAGGAGAAGATAGAGAAGAGTATCTGGGAGCAGATTGAGGACGGACATTCAAATGACTATATCCATTTTCATATGCGAAAAGCGGATGGGACGTTTCTTCCGGTGCTTGACCATGGAAGAATTGTAGAGAGCAGCCGATATGGAAGGGTATTCTATGTATTGATTATGGATTGGAATTCCATGCAAAGACATTACAGCGATAAAGTTCAGTTTTCGGAGAAATGAGGGATGAGCCGGGATATCATCCGGAAACATATCAGAATAAAAGAAACCCGCGCGGATCAGAATTCGCGCGGGTTTCTTTTGTCCGGTGCACAAATATGTGCTGCCCTGGTTCGGGAACCAGTTCGCCGGAAAACTAGCGGTTGCTTCTTCTCCAGATGTGCATCTGCTCCGCCTCTTTGATGAGGTCGTCGCGGAAATCAGGATGCGCGATCGAGATCAGAGCCTCGGCTCTCTGCCAGGTAGACAGACCCTTTAAGTTCACCTTGCCGTATTCGGTTACAACATAGTGTGTATTCGGTCTTGCGTCGGTAACGATGGAACCGTTTGCCAGCGTCGGGCGGATACGGGACTGCACCTGACCGTCCTTGGTCTTGAAGGTAGAGGATAAGCAGATAAAGCTCTTGCCGCCCTTGGACAGATAAGCTCCGAGCACGAAGTCAAGCTGTCCGCCTGCGCCGCTGATCTGCTTGATGCCTGCAGACTCTGCATTTACCTGACCATAGAGATCAATATCCACGGCATTGTTGATGGAAATAAAGTTATCCAGTGCGGAGATCGAGCGGATGTCGTTCGTGTAGTCGACCGGAGCGCTCATCAGTTCCGGGTTGTCGTCCAGATAATCGTACATTTTCTTGGTGCCGGCGCCGAAAGCGTAGGTCTGGCGGTAACGGTCGATATTCTTTTTGGAACCGTTGATCTTACCTGCCTTTGCAATATCGACAAATGCATCCACGTACATCTCAGTGTGAACGCCGAGATCCTTCAAGTCGGACTCTGCAATCAGGGAACCGACAGCGTTTGGCATGCCGCCGATACCGAGCTGTAAGCAGGCACCGTCTGGAATCTCATCGACGATCAGCTTTGCGACAGCTTTATCCACATCCGTAGCAGGACCGCCTGCACCAAGTTCACCGATTGGCGGGTTGGAGCCTTCCACGATGTAGGTGACATCGGAAATGTGGATGCCACACTCGGTACCGCCGAGGCAGCGTGGCATATTTTCATTGACTTCTACGATGATGTGCTTTGCGCGCTCGCACATTGCACCCAGATGTGAGGCACTCGGACCGAAGTTAAAGTAGCCGTGCGCATCCATCGGAGCGACCTGGAACATGGCAACGTCATCCGGGCAGTCAAGCTCGCGGTAGTAGCGCGGCAGCTCGGAGTAGCGGATCGGACAGTAGTAAGCCACGCCTCTGTTTATCATCTTGCGCTCGATACCGGACATATGCCAGGAGTTCCAGCAGAAATGCTCACCTGCATCCTCACGTGCAAAAACAGCCAGCGGCTTCATCAGGATACCGCCGCGCAGCTTGACGTCTGTCAGTTCGTCGGTGCGCTTTGCGAGAGCCTGATCCAGTGCGTCAACGGTGTTGGTGCACCAGCCGTAATCTACCCAGTCTCCGGATTTGATGAGCTTTACCGCCTCATCTGCGGAGACAAGCTTCTGTTTGTATTCTTCACGAAAATCCATCTCAAATACCTCCCACACAAAAGATTGTTAAAATTTTACCATAGTTTCATCCTATCACTTTATGTTGTATTTTACAAGCCCTGCCGGAGCGTATTTCTGGAGATTTGTAAGATCAGGTTTCCTCCGGCATCCGCCAGTCTCTGGAAGCCTCCCGGTATTTGTCGAGCATCATTTCATACTGGATGGTAAGCGCTGTGTCGGAAGGAATTTTGGCTTCCTCCCCGGCGAGGAGCGTCTCGTAACATTCGACGAGACCGAGCAGCGGAAGATCCCCGCTTGTGTGAACGTCCAGGATGCTTTCCGTCTCGTAGGCGGCATTGTAGAACCAGAGAACCGCTTCCGCGTAGTCGCGCTGTCCCACAAAATAGGTTCCCAGTTCGTAGCAGATTTCTGCGCACGGTGTGGTGAGCATGTCCTTCATGGTCAGCTTGAAAAATTCGTTCTTGTTATCCTCCATGCGGTAAATCCGGGCGAGGACGCAGGCAGCTTCCTTTCGGGCATCATCTGCCGGGTCATTGTCGAAAATGAGCTGGAAGATTGGTTTTGCATCAGTAAAATCCTTTTTGTCGCCCGTTTTTAAAAGCTCCTTGGCATACATGGTGCGGATTTTTGGGGAAAATTGCCCGTCGTGTTCAAACGCTTTGATGAAGATGGAAAAATCGCGCTTGCTGTGCAGGGACTGCGGACAGTGCAGAATCTCCACATCGCTGTCAAAAGTGACTGGCGTTAAGCGGACGGTCTCGTGAATCGGATCGATCCAGGTAAACGTGCGCAGTCTGCGGAACAGCTTTGGCCGGTATTCCTTTTTTGCATTCAAGACGGTATCGAACGTGCCCTGCGTCACATACTTCATCTGTACAATCTCGATCTCAGGCAGAAGGGCACCTTTAAGACGGAGAAAACGCTCGCGGTTTGCGTCGTCAAGAATTTCATCGGCGTCGGCGGTGTAGATATATTCCATCGTTGCTTTGGAAAAGGAAAAATTGCGTGCGGCGGAAAAGTCGCTGGTCCATTTGAAATCGTAGATCCGCGAGGTGTACTGTGCGGCAATTTCTTTCGTGTTGTCGGTGGAGCCGGTGTCTACAATGATGATCTCGTCCATGAGATCGGCGATGCTGTCCAGACAGCGCGACAGCACTGCGGACTCATTTTTTACAATCATACATAAACTGATAGTTGCCATAGTTTCTCCTTTGTGGGAGGCAGTGACATGCCGCTGCCCCGTGCGTGATAACTTCTATCCTAAGTATAACGCAGCGGGGGATGGCAGGCAAACAGGAAAATAAATTGTCGTGGCAAGATGGAAGGTTCTGTGCTAAAATGAGCGGTGGTTATGTCTGCAGGGCGGACGGAAGGACAGATGGAAACGGAGTATACAGATAAATGAGACAAAAAGAACAATTTATGCAGAAGACGATCGTTGTGTGGCTGGGAGCACTGATCTGCTGCACTCTGTGGGGAAGTGCGTATCCCTGCATCAAGATCGGATACGGGATGTTTGCGGTCGGGGCGGAGGATGTCGCATCGCAGATTCTGTTTGCAGGATGCCGGTTTTCGCTCGCGGGCGTGCTTTCCATTCTGCTCGGGAGCGCAGCGGGCAAAAAGATATTGATTCCGGGGAGAACATCATGGGGAAAAGTGTTGATTCTCTGCATGATGCAGACGGTACTGCAATATCTGTTTTTCTACATCGGGCTTGCCCGGACGACCGGGGTAAAAGCGTCGATCATCGAGGGTGTGAATGTGTTTTGTGCCATCCTTGTGGCAAGTCTTCTGTTTCACCAGGAGACATTGAATGGAAGAAAAATCATCGGAAGCATCATCGGATTTGCGGGAGTAGTTCTCGTGAATCTGACAGGAGGTGGTGTGGATCTTGGTTTTTCGTTTCTGGGAGAGGGATTTATTTTTCTGTCGGCAGTCGCATATGCTTTTTCCTCTGCCTGTATGAAGATTTTTTCAAAGGACGAGAATCCAGTTGCCTTAAGTGGCTGGCAGTTTCTGATCGGCGGTCTTATTATGATGCTCTGCGGCTATGCGGCGGGCGGAAGACTGACCGTATGGACGGGAAAAGGTGTCTTGCTGCTGCTGTACATGGCGATGATTTCTGCGGTGGCTTATTCGCTGTGGAGCATTTTGTTAAAATATAACCCGGTGTCAAAGGTTGCAGTCTTCGGGTTTATGAATCCGGTGTGTGGTGTGATCCTGTCTGCAGTTCTGCTCGGAGAGACAGGCAGCTTAAGTGTGATGTCGGTGGCGGCGCTGGTGCTGGTATGTATGGGAATTTATATTGTAAACCGACCGGAAAAGACAGAATAAAAAAGGAGGAACCTATGAGCGCGATTGTTACATTAAAAAAAGGTGAGGGAAGAACCATCAAAGCCGGAGGAATGTGGGTGTTTGACAATGAGATCGACACGGTGACCGGAACATTTGAGAACGGCGAAGTAGTGCTGGTACACGATTTTGACGGTTATCCGATGGGAAGAGGTTTTATCAACGTCAACTCCAAGATCCGGGTTCGGATGTTGACGAGAAAGATCGATCAGGAGATCGACCGTGCATTTTTGCAGATGCGCGTGCAGAATGCGTGGGATTACCGCAAGACGACAGTGGATACCTCTTCCTGCCGCGTGATTTTCGGGGAGGCGGATTTCCTGCCGGGACTGGTTGTAGATAAATATGAGGACGTGCTGGTCGTGGAGTGTCTGGCGCTTGGAATGGAGCAGTTCAAGGAGACGATCGTGGAACTTTTAAAGGAGACACTTGCGCAGGACGGGATCTGCATTCGTGGCGTTTACGAGAGAAGCGATGCGAACGAGCGCACGAAGGAAGGGCTGCCGAAGGTAAAGGGATTTATCGGAGCAGAGTTTGACACGAACGTGGAGATTGTGGAGAATGGCGTTCATTATATGGTGGACATCGTGAACGGACAGAAGACCGGATTTTTCCTGGATCAGAAGTACAACCGCCTTGCCATGCAGCGGATCTGTAAGGGGAAAAAGGTTCTGGACTGTTTTACTCACATGGGGACGTTTGCCTTAAATGCGGGAATCGCGGGCGCCGCAGAGGTCACGGGTCTTGATATTTCCGAGTATGCGGTGGAGCAGGCGCGGGAGAATGCGCGTCGGAACGGGCTGGAGGACACGGTACAGTTTCGGTGTGCCAATGTGCTGGATGAGCTGCCGAAGCTGGCACAGAGCGGCGAGCAGTACGACGTCGTGATTCTTGATCCGCCGGCATTCACGAAGTCGCGTCAGGCGACGAAAAATGCAATTAAAGGTTATCGTGAGATTAACATGAAAGGGCTAAAGCTTGTGAAGGACGGCGGTTATCTTGCCACCTGTTCGTGTTCACACTTTATGACACAGGAGCTTTTGGAGAAGACCGTGAAAGAAGCAGCAAAGGCGACGCACAGGAGACTCCGGCAGGTAGAATTCAGAACGCAGGCACCGGATCATCCGATTCTCTGGGCAAATTCGGCGAATGTGCCAGAGAGCTATTATCTGAAGTTTTTTATCTTCCAGGTGGTAGACGAACGCTAAGCGTTCGTGATGAAAAGTAAGCGGCTGAAAGTGGCGGAAATGCTTGATTTACAAGGGGTGGAAGGTGTTTGGTGATTAGCTTGCAAACCTCGTAAAATATCGCAAAATATCGTATCACAGTGGTATAAAGTGGTAAGAAAAGTGGTAAGTCTGAGTGGTAAGCACCTAAAATGTAATGAGTGGTAACTATGAAATGATAATGATATCGGAGAAGGTTATACGTTCGCTCTTCATAATACGGAAATTTCTAGTATAGATGTAGCGTTTTGTGGTATACTATAGAAGAACAAATACCTTTCTGCAAAAGGGAAAGGAGAAAGGATACGCGTATGACAGTTGATAGAAGAGTAAGCAGTATTGAATCCAGTTTCAAAATGGAAGGCATGCCATTTGATGCAGAATGTCGTCAAAGAGTAAGAAATGTCTTGGTCAAGAAGGTTTCTGCGGCAGATGCAATTTCAGAATTAAATAAGAAATACAGAGTATCCAAGAAGCAGGTTGAAGGATCAAGAGTATGATTATTTCTATGATGATGAACAGGATGCTAAGCACTGTTATCCGGGCACAAATGTATTAAAGAATAAACTGGATATAAAAGATTTAGATACATTGCACGAGGCTGAAAGAGACTATTCGGCAGTACGTCAGGCAGAACTTGTAGGTCAAGGCGTTACCGGGGATTTCTCTTTTAAGCATCTTTGCTCTATACATAAGCATTTATTCAGTGATGTATATTCTTGGGCGGGCAAGACGAGAACGGTTGATATTTCCAAAGGAACCGTTTTCTGTTTGGTGCAGTTTATCGAAAGCCAGTTTGATGATTTGTATTGTAAGCTGAAAAAGGAAAATTTCTTAGCTGACATAACCGATAAGGAAGAAATGAGCGAGAGACTAGCCTATTATCTGGGTGAGATTAATATGATCCATCCGTTTAGAGATGGTAATGTAACATTGGGACACCAGCTAAAAGTCGCATAACAGCAACAAACGACTTTTTACAATCTTTACAATAAAATTGAATAACATATAGATTAGAGAATACCTATAAAACGGTATTCTTTTTTTGTTAAAAGACGTTCAAAATTGAGCGTCTATTTTTTTACCCAAAAACAAAATGAAAGGAGCATTTAGAATTATGAAAAAGATATTAAAACGATTGTGTACGGGCTTCCTTGCCTTTGCGACTGTCGTTACTGCTTTACCGAGTACGGCAGTTTATGCGTCTGATACACAGTATTGGACGGAAAGTGATGAGCGTGTCGGTATCGTTGAAAAAGTAATGAATGACGGTTCGATTGGTTCTACATTCAATGAGGGACACATGAAAGTTGAGGGCGAGGACGCTTATTGTATTGACATCAACACCGATTTTAAAAATGGATATAAGACCAGAGCTGACGCTAGTTCACGTATGAGTGCCGACCAGATAGTCGACGTTGCGTTATCTATTGAATATGTGAAGCAGTACGCAAACACAAGGACATTGAGGACGACAGACAGACGGTGCTTATCACAGAGCGTATCATCAAAATTCATACGACGGCTACGGACAAAGACGGCAAAAAAGAGATTGAAGCTGGAAAAGATGTAACTATCGTTGATACGGTCAAGTTAGAGGGCTTAGAAGTCGGCACGAAGTATCAGCTTGTGGGCTGGCAGATGTTAAAAGAAGAAAATGCCGAGCTAATCATCAATGATAAATGTGTTGAGAATGATTACATCTTTACGGCTGACAGCGAAACTATGGAAGTGAAAATCGAGTTTACTTTTGACGCTTCCACTCTTGGCGGTAAACAACTTGTAACTTTTGAGGAATTATACGATTTAAGTAATCCAGATAAACCTATCAAAGTTACTGAACATAAGGACATTGAGGACGACGGACAGACGGTTACTATTAAAGAAGTACCAGAAACGCCTACCCCAGAAGAACCAGAGAAGCCAGTCACACCAGATACACCAACAAAAACAGACAGTTCCAAAACGGGCGACAATACAAATATCCTTGCCTTTGCGATTATGATGTTTGTTTCTGCTGGCGGTTTAGCTGGTACATACTTCTTCAAACGCCGTAAGATGAAAAAATCATAAGGCGGTAACGATATGAAGAAAGAAAAATCACGTTCTCCGCCGTAGCTTAGATAGGCAGACTATATCTTATTCTGGCTTGTCTACCGACAACCTGCAAGAACACGGATAGTCAAGGGTGCGTTAGCATTTATTTACCCTTTACTATCTGGGGGATTGCTGGTATCTCATTAACTGCCAGAATAAACAACAATCAAATTCAAGGAAAGAAACGAGGTAAAACACTATGGAATTAAAATATATCGTGCCGAACGTGGCACAGACTTTTGGAAACTTGGAATTTGCTGGGGAAAATAAAGTAGAACAGCAACGTATCAACGGACGCTACACTCCCGTATCAAGAAGCTACAACTTGTATTCGGATATTCAAAGAGCCGACGATATTATCGTTGTGCTTCCTGCAAAGGCTGGCGAGAAAAACTTTAAACCAGAACAGCGTGTCAAACTTATCAATCCAAAGATTACCGCAGAGGGCTACAACGTCAAGGGACGTGGATTTACAAACTACATTTTAATGGCTGATGATATGTTACCAGCAGAAAGTAAATAAGGGGGGGTATTCGATTATGAGATTAGCAAATGGAATTGTATTAGATAACGAGAAAACTTTTGGAGTATTGAAATTCTCTGCACTTCGACATGAGGTGCGTGTAGAGAATGAGGACGGGACGACAAGCGAGGAAATCAAGCGTCGTACCTATGATTTGAAATGTAGCGTGCAGGAAAGTACAGTTTACAAGGGACTACACAGGGTAACGGTCTGACGGGAGGTGTGCCG
>OGXW01003074.1_pt1 | contig 11300 bp, 8 predicted proteins | sample 1576341 | NCBI WGS metagenome assembly OGXW01 (sample SAMEA3541592, study PRJEB24748) | human gut metagenome | biome: human gut; feature: human-associated habitat; material: faeces | place: China | collected 2012
GCGCGCATCCGTTATGATAAAGCCTACATCAGCGTGGCCTGTTGAATAGCGTGTAACAGGGTTATTTTAGCAGCCGAGTTGCGGCGGGCGGCAGCGCTTGGAATTAGATAAAGCGCTCCAGGCAGGCTTTGAGACCGCGAGTCGAAAGATAGAACAGCGTGGCGTCTGCCATCGAAACGCCCGAGGTCGTCGCAACGAACTTGTGGGCAACACGGCAAACGGCGCCCTTAGCAGGCATATCCGTCCACTCCGTTCCCAAAAACGTCGTAAGGTCCATGTTGACGCGAGCCGCCACGCGATGGAAGTCATCGGCATCCAAGCGCGCCAGGTCGAACACAATGAGGTCCAAAAACCAAGTTATCAGCTCGCCGGGGCACAGGTCCAAAAGACCGTAGGCCGCCCAGTCCTCCAAGACCTCCTCGAGCATCCTCATGTGGGCGTCAAGTTTTTTGGCGCGAGCCTCGGCACTGTTGAACTCGTGCGTCGCCGATTCGCTCTCCATCACGTAGTGGTAGAACTTGTCCGGCATGACGACGGTCCTGCGGGCAAGCGCATAAGCCGCAAATTGGAAGACGACGTCCTCGCCCAAAGCCAAACCGGGGGCGAAGCGAATGCCTTCGCGATTGAGCAGCTCGCGCGAAAAAGCCGCACGGCAGGCATAGGGCTGCGCATTCGAATGGAACAGCAGTTGGGGATCACGGGCGCCGAAGGCACCAGCTTTGGGGCTCATGAGTTGCTGGACGCGTTTGGGGGCAGCATCGGCTGGTTCACAGACGCCGCCAAAAACGGCGGCCTCGGCATCTGCAGACTCCATGGCATGCAGCACGCGCTCGACCGTCTGGACATCGATGTAATCGTCGGCGTCCACAAAAAAGACGGTCTCGCCCTCGGCGGCATCGATACCGGCATTTCGAGCACACGAGACGCCCGCGTTTTCCTGGTCAATCACCAGCACGCGATCGTCGGCCTGTGCGATCTGGCGCAACACGTCCAACGAATCATCAGTCGAACCGTCGTTGACGCAGACAACCTGAATCGAGCGCTCGGACTGGGCCAACAGCGAATCGAGGCATCGCTGAATGGAGCGCGACGAATTGTAGACGGGAACGACAATGGTCACTTTGGGGGTCAAAGTCTCTCCCATGTCGACCTATCCCCTCAGCGATTCGATGAGGAAGGCAGCGACCACGCCTGGGCCTCCAACCGAGGCGTAATACTTAGCACGCCCCAAGGCACCATCCGTCGCAAAACTCGGATGCTCGTCAACCCAGCCCTCAGGATCTTTGAGGATGGCAGCGAGATTTGCGCGCTTCCACGGCTTGAGGTCGTCAAGCGAAAAGTCCCCGGCGTCCAAGGCCGCTTGGAACTCCTTGGCCATCTGAACCAGGAACTCCTTATAGAACTTAGGCACCAGGCGCACGTAGTTCCACATGTACGAATCGTACTTAATGAGCTGATTGAACTTGAGCATGCGCGCGACATCGCCGCTTACGTGGTCGCGGGCATAATCCTCACGAATCCAACGCTCAATCTCGGCATACTCGGTATTGACGCAAAAGACCTTAGCCGAAGAATTGACCGAGGAGTTCTCGTTGTCCTGACGATACGAAAGCACGGCATCGTGCAGGTAAACGGCCTTGTCGGCGCAGGCAATCACCTTAAAGGCAAACGACGTGTCCTGAAAGGATGCTCCCGGAGTCGGCAAGAACTTGATGCCGTTGCGCTCAAGAAAATCGCGACGGTACACAGCCGACCAAATCGACGGTTTTTGCTTAAAGAACTGCGTCGTATTGCTGGGATGCACCGGTTTGCCACAATCCCTTGCCTTAAACATCTCGTGCAGCGAACGGCGCTCCTCGGGCTTAGACCAGTAGAAATCAAAGTTCGCCTTCGCAAAGTCGGCATTATTGCTATCGGCGGCCGAGACAAGCTTTTCGAGTGCGTCGGGCGCCATAAAGTCATCGGACTCCAAGATGCCAACGTACTTGCCACGCGCCATCTCCAGACCGTGGTTCATCGAGTCGCCGTAGCCGCTGTTGGCCTTGTCGATCATCTTGACGCGCCCATCGCGCTCCATATACTCGCGGATAATCGCCGGCGAGTTGTCGGTCGACCCGTCGTTAATGCAGATGATCTCAATATCCTTGAGCGTCTGCGCCAGGGCGGAATCGAGACACTCGCGCAGGTAGCGCTGAACATTGTAAATGGGAATAAGCAGCGACAGAACAGGGCTGCCAGAGGCGTTAGTAGACAAATGTGCTCCTTAGGAAATACCTGTCGTTTCATGGTATCAAAGGGTCAGCGCGCCAGCGGACGTTTATATAATCTATGGAGCCTCTTGCGGGCAAAGCAGCCCCACGTCATGCGGCGGGCCCATGGCAGGTTCCTGCGTTTTATTCAAAGCTTGCCGCTAAGGTGCGCCGAGCCTTTACAATAGGACAGTCCCAAGGACGTATTCGATAGCTTCCGCGCAGCACTCGCCCGCCGCGCGTGAAAGGATATATTGCCCCATGCCTTCAACCCTTCCCGCTCCCATCGACAAGCTCGCCATCGTCGTCGTTACGTACAAGCGCCAGGAACTCCTGGCCAACTTGTTCGACTCCATGACCGAGCTCACGGCAACGCCCTGGCGCATCGTGATTGTCGATAACGAGAATTCGCGCGAGACCGAGGCCATGTGCACCGCATTCAACGAGCGCCTGGCCAACCTGTGGGGCATCGACACCGAGCAGCCCGACGCGCAGGGCGGCACCGACCGTGTCATCTACGCCCCGCAGCTCAAAAACGGCGGCGGTGCGGGCGGCTTCTCCGCCGGCACTAAATGCGCCTACGACCTGGGCGCTCAGTGGTTCTGGGTGATGGACGACGATGTGCTCGTCATCCCCGAAGGCATCGAGCGTCTTGCCAAGTGGACCGACCGCTACGATGTCATCCAGGGTTCGCGCCTGGACTTTGACGGCGGCGCCTTCTTTTGGCAGTACCAGCTCATCCTTTCGCTCGGCATCCCTAACCCCATCGCCAAGTGGGATCTGGGTCCCGAGGGCTACCGCGCCATGAACCAGCTGTGCTTTGAGGGCGGCATGTTCTCGCGACGCGTGGTCGACAAAATCGGCCTGCCCGACGCGCGCTTCTTTATCTACGGCGACGATGCCTGCTACGGCTACGTAGCCAGCCAGCACTTCCCCGCCGCCGTTGTGGCCGACGTGGTGCTCAAGCGCGCCCGCGCCGTCTCTAACTGGGACATCGCCGGCAAGCGCCAGCTCAACTCCACGAGCGACACCAACCGCTACTACATCATGCGCAACCGCGGTTATCTGGCCCGCTACATGCAAATCTACGGCGACTATCACCCCGTGCTGTTCCGTCTGGGCAACGCCGCGACCTTCTGCAAGGAGTTCATTCGCCTGGCAGCCGTTGACAAGTGCTTTAAGACCGGTATTCCGGCGCTGCGCCGTGGCATGAAGGACGCCCGCAAGATCATCAAGGACCCCGACTGGAAGCCCATGCCGCCCATGAAGGACACCGAGTAACGGAAGCCGGAAACACCTCGGCGCTTAAAGCCGCTGGCACACCGTAGCCACATGCTGCCCATCAAAACCGAACCCCCAGCGCATGCGACCCACGCCGGGGCGCGGCACACGGATTTCGTCGATGCCGTCGCGCTCTATGTCGAGTAGCGACTGCACGGCCAGCAATTCCAGTCCCAGCGCATCCACATCGGGGTCATACATCAAGTTAATCGTTATCAGCGGGCGCTCGTCCAGCATGCCAATCGTATCTGCTACGTCGAACACAGCACCCGTAGGGAAAACCTGGATGTCCCAGCGACCCGCACCACACTTTCGCCTCGAGGCAGGATTGGCATAGCCCGGTAAGCCAAAGCAGAGCCCCTGCAAGAGCAGATGATATGGCAGCGGCTTATCTGGGTCGGTCTCACCGATTCCCGCATCCCCCAGGATGCGGCTTAGCGCCCGCCTCACGGTATCCTCGTTCCCACGGCACAGCCCGTCGCGAAACGCATCGACGTCTCGAATGTCTTCGGCAGCGCACTCAAACCACTCAACAATCACTAGACGCAAGGCCTGTCTAAGCTCGTTATTGGGCAATCGCAAAGCACGGAGGCGATTGCCATGCTCTGGCTCCTCAGTCATATCCGTCGTGAGAAAACCGGACAGATACAGCGCTGTCCACATGCCATCGTCAGGCGAGACATCTGGCTCTGCAGTGCCCAAACAAAGCGGGACCTCAGCGCACCCATGGGCCTCGAGCAAATCAAACAAGACCGAAAGGCGGTCGAGATTCCACCCGGCAACTACCCTACTCAGGCAATCCGCATACCCATACAGATCGGCGCGCACAGGCGCCGTGCAGCCTCGGTCCAGAAAACCGATCACGCGCGCCGGACTCGAACAATAGACCCTGCCAAACCGATATCCCTCGAGCCATTCACGCGCATCATCAAGGTATTCATCGCGCCCAGCATGATTCAACAGAGCCTGGACCTCGGCATCCGAAAAGCCGAACCAACGGTCACACCACGTCGAAAGCGGCGTCGACAGACAATACGAACAACTGCGCGAAGAAAGCGCCGCTTCGGCAGGACCGGGACACTCCCCCATCAGACACGTCAGCCGCAACGAATCGCGCGCAGTGGCAATGGCGTCGAACAGCACGCGATCGAATAGCCCTGCCGGATCGGCGTCGGAAGCGTCCCTCGCGCTCGCACGGCGAGACCACGCCGCATCGTACCCATCAACGAGCAATACAACCTGCTCATCGCAGGCCATCTCCAGCAGCTCAATGAGCACACCGAGCACCGAGTCAACCTCGTCCGCGCTCGCCACGCCACGCGCGACACGTTCGATGTGACGCACCTTATCTCGAGCTAAATCAGGAGCCTCCAAGAGCGCCAACAAGCGAGCGCACTCGCCCGAAAGGGCATCGCGCACGACGTCGGCAATAGCGGCACCACGCCTCGCAGCGCCAGAAAAGTCCAGCGATATCACCGGATAGCAAGCATATTCATCCCGATAGCGCCCACCGTCTGCATCCCAAATCTGAGCATTGGCAAACAAACGCTGATCAGCGCGACCAACCGCTGGACGCTCCAGAAAAGCCCTGAGCGTCGACAAGTTCATGCTTTTGCCAAAACCCTCGGGTCGACAGCACACCACAACGGACGCGTCGCAGTCCAACACATCGGCAATAAACATGGTCTTGTCGACCAGCGTGCAGCAACCAAGAGCCTCCGCATAGTCGTGCATGCCAATGGGCAAAGCCGCATCGTCGGCACAGCCGATCAAACGCACGCCAAAGCCAGCAGCACAATCAACATTCGCCTGTTCAGACACCAAAACGTTCCCCCTAAATCGCAGCACGATGCCAATTGTAATGACCGCATCGCATGTACCGATGTCGCCGCGCAAACATATCGGGCAACGGTAGTAACAAGAGGTGTGAGGGGGCACAATTAATCGTTGCACAACAAAACGGGGCCCGATACATTCGCACCGGACCCCGTCCCGACTATTTAGTTATCTGGCAACTGAGAGCCTACTCCCCCGAGTCGTCCTCCCCAGAAGCCTTCTTCTGCTGATCGAGCTTATGCTTACCACTTACGATAGACGTAGCGCCCAGCGTGGCCAAGCTCGCGCTGGCAAGGCTCGCCATAACGATAAGGTCGCCCGTCTTGGGCATGTTACCGCCCGAAGTCTTAGTCGTTGTAGTGGTGGTTGTAGTGGTCACCGTCTTGGAGTCATTTTGCTCTTGGTTCTGGTTGTCGGTGTTGCCCTTACTGCTGTCCTCGCCCTGCTGCTTTCCGTCCTCGGTCTTGTCCTTGTTCTTGTCCTTCTCCTCAGATTCAGACTTCTTGTCCTCGTCCTTCTTCTGAGCGGACTTGTCGTCCTTCTCATCAGAGCTAGAACCCTTATCGGATTCGATCTTCTCGGAAGCCTTATCCTTGGAGTCGCCCTTTACGGCTTCGGTCTTTTCCGTGGAAGCCTGATCAGAGTTGTCCTTGTTCTGAGTCGAGCCATTATTGACGCCAGCCATCAGCGAAGAGCCCAGCGTAGAACCAAGCTGCACGGAGAAAGAAGGCTTCTTGTCCGGCGAAGCAACGGGAGCGTCCGGCGCCTTATTCGAGTCGTTCTTGAAAGCATCGGGATCAGGGGTTGCATCAGAGCCGGAGCCATTGTTAGAGCCGGTGTCAACGGACGAATCGCTCGAGCCGGTGGATGAGTTAGAGGTGCCAGCGTCGGTCGAACCAGAAGCGTCGCTGTCCGTATTGCCGGCAGAGCTTGAAGACGAATCGCCCGCAGCAGAGCCGTTCGAATTGGAGCCGTTCGAGGTAGAGCCGTCGTTGGTAGTGCCACCAGCAGAGCCATTACCGTCAGCATCGGTCGAGGGCGCATCCATCCTGTCATCGTTGGCATCGTCACTCGAGTCGTCATTCGAATCAGGTGTCGGCGAGGGCGCCGGTGTAGGCTCGGGCTGCACGGGCGTCGCAGCGGCAGCGGCCTCGTCCTCGGCGATATAAGCCAAGCAGTCCTTCAGCTCATTCTTATAACGGTTCTTCCAGCCCTCATGATACTGGGGCTGGCTCGAATACTTGGTGGCGACATTGTTGACCACGCTATTGGAGAGCGCCGTCACAAACTCACGGTCAGTCATATCATTAGAAAGATTCGCCCAGCGGAAGAAGTCCCTGCAGCCACCGGTGCCGCACATGTTAGTGATGCTCCACACCATGCCCTTGACGCAATCGGCACGGCCCGAAATATCAATACCCAAGCCGCTCTTGAGCCACGCCTCGGTCACCGCATAGTACGAGTTGTACGCATACGCATCCTGCAGAGCCGAAAACTCAGCAGGGTCGGTGTTATAAGCGCCCTGGAAGGCCTCCTGCGCAATACGGCCCAGCTCAGTGAGCTGACCGTTCTCGTACATGGCATTGTTCGCGTTGGAAATCTCGCTGCCGCGATCAATCGCGTCCTTGAGCATGCTGTATTTTTCGGGGTTATAGTTGTAGGCCTGCTTCATAAACGGGATGAGCGACCAACGACGGTCGAACTGGTAATAACCCAGCGCGTTATAGCCGTCGCCATACGAAAAGCCCTGGTTATAGTTGCCATGGCTCTCGTACTTGGTAAAGTACTTCATCTCGGGGGTCACGTTAACAAACGAAACGCCCTGGACCGACCTCAGCACGCCCGAGAAGGACTGCTGGGTGTAGAGACCCTTATCGATATCGGTCGCATCCGAGGCAACGCCCGGCGTGGGCTCCTCGGCAGCGGCGGGTGCCGGCGCGGAAACGACGCCAAACGAAAGCGCCAGCGTCAGGCCCGCGACAATAGCAGAATGCTTGGGCTGCATAAGATCCTCCCTGCATTGGTGTAGTTAAAGTGCAGTTTGCAAAGATAAGAGTAAGTATTGCAGCTCGCCCGTTGTTGCACAACAACCCCTCGGTAAACAGCAACAACCCTCCGCGAAATCCGCGAAATCTAAAGGAATTAAACAAACTGGTCGTCGGGCACCAGAAGAAGATCGCCGTAGCGTCCCATCAGCCCGTCTCTCAACTGACAGAAAGCGGGGATATAGACGTTTAAGATACGCTGAATCAAATCTTGAGCGAGCTTGTTGTCATAGATATGGACGTTCGTATTGCGGTCTCTGAGCATATCTAGCCATGCCGCCTCATCAATAAAGTCGTAGAATCGGTAGGCTTCCTTCAAGATGGCACGAGGAGACCCCGATGCAGCAAGCGTGGCGCCCTCATACTCGAGCAGACGTTTAAGGAGCTTCCAGCTCAGTTCAAACTGAAGGTTGAACTTATTAATCAATCCACTCTGAACAAAATCATTGCTAAGATCCTGATTGGGTGCATCCTCAAGATTCGCCAAGGCGCTGGCAAAGTTCTCATATTTTTTCATACAGAATCACACCATCCCTGGCAATTTCATCGAGCAATTGCTGCGATAAGGACTCATCCAGATTGACGACGTCTATATCTAAAAGAGTATCAAGACGCTCCTCTATCAGATATGAGAAACGGTCGAAATCCCGGCAACCTGCTACAGCAATATCAATATCGCTCTTAGGCAAGTTGTCACCGCGGGCACGAGAACCAAACAGCACAACCCTCTCGGCGTCACATTCCCGAGCAAAAATCTCAATTTGCTTGTACACCTTGTCGAGAGATACCATCTGCAGCCCTACAGCTTAATGTCGAAGTTGATCTCGGGGACGGCAGCAAGGTCGGCCAACGTCACGCCGTCGACGTACTTTTCGATCACGTCGTCCAGACCGCGCCAGAATTTGACGGTCGAGCAAAGATCGCTGCGGGCGCAGCTGTTGTCGATGCCATCGCACGCCACCGGAGCCGTGCTGCCTTCGACGGCGCGCAGGATGTCGCCGGCACGCACCTCGGCCGGGTCCTTGGCCATCATGTAGCCGCCGCCCTTGCCGCGCACGCTCTTAAGTAGGCCCGCCTTCATGAGCGGACGAACCAGCTGCTCCAGATACTTTTGCGAGATACGCTCGCGGTCGGCGACCTCGCGCAGAGCGATCTTGCCCTCGGCGTCGCCCAGCGCTGCGATATAGATCATCAGTCGGAGGGCATAGCGGCCCTTAGAAGAAATGAGCATACCTACCCTCCCATCGCATCTTGGACAACATAACCAGGTTTGTTTGTCCCAAATCTTAAGTAAGTGGGACAAACACAACAGGTTATTTTGTCCCACATCTAGAAAAGTCGAGTGGATTAGTCGGGTTTTCCCTTGACTAACGCCGAACCCATAGTAACTTTATTCCGAGAAGATTCCTAGGGTTTCGTACACCCATGAGTACACCATATACAGAGAGGGACAGCATGAGCGCAAATCCGCTGCTTTCCATCGAAGGTCTGACCGCCTCCGTGGACGAGAAGACCATCCTCCACAACGTCAACCTTAACGTCGCCGCCGGCGAGACCCACGTGTTGATGGGACCCAACGGCGCCGGCAAGTCCACCCTTGGCCACCTGGTCATGGGCGACCCCGTCTACACGGTCAACGACGGCCGCATCGTCTTTGACGGCCAGGACATCACCGAGCTCACCACCGACAAGCGCTCGCGCGCCGGCCTGTTCCTGAGCTTCCAGGCCCCTGTCGAGATCCCCGGCGTGCCACTGTCGAGCTTTTTGCGCGCCAGTATCGCCGGCCGCCCCGGCCTGGAGATGAAGGGCAAGGAGTTCCGACGTCGCGTCAAGGAGCTCGCGGCCGAGCTCAACATGGATACCTCCTACCTCAACCGTGAGCTGGGCGTGGGCTTCTCGGGCGGCGAGAAAAAGAAGGTCGAGATGCTCCAGCTTCTGCTGCTGCAGCCCAAGCTCGCCATCCTAGACGAGACCGACTCCGGCCTGGACGTCGACGCGCTTTCCACCGTCAGCCACGGCATGGACGCCTACCGCAAGAGCTGCGACGGCTCCATGCTCATCATCACGCACAACACGCGCATCCTGGAGCACTTGGATGTCGACCGCGTCCACGTTATGGTCAAGGGTCACATCGTGCGCGAGGACGACGCCTCGCTCATCCCCTGGATCGACAAGAACGGCTTTGAGACCTTCGAGCGCGAGGCCGCCGAGCAGCGCGCCCAGGCCGAGGCCGCCGCTGCCGAGCAGCAGGCGTAAAGGGGCGACGTAATGACCAAGAACCGCACCGAGGTCGCGGACATCGACCGCAGCCTCTACGACTTCACCTATGGCGAGGAGGGATTCGAGCGCCTCGACGCCGGCATCACGCCCGACATCGTGCGCGAGATCAGCGCCAAGAAGGACGAACCGCAGTGGATGCTCGACCTGCGCCTCAAGTCCCTCGAGATCTTCAACCGCTTCCCCGATCCGACGTGGGGCCCCTCCATCGAGGGCCTGGACATGGACAACATCGTCACCTACGTCAAGCCCAACACCGACCAAAAGCACGACTGGGAGTCGGTGCCCGACGACATCAAGAACACCTTTGAGCGCTTGGGCATCCCCGACGCCGAGCGCAGCTACCTGGCAGGCGTCGGCGCGCAGTACGACTCCGAGCTGGTCTACCACAACATGCAGGACACGGCGTCCAAGATGGGCATCGTCTACTCCGGTATTGAAGAAGCCCTGCACGATCCACAGTGGGAACCGCTCATCCACGAGAAGTTTATGACGCTCATCCCGCCCACCGACCACAAGTTTGCGGCCTTGCACGGCGCCGTATGGTCGGGCGGCTCGTTTGTCTACGTGCCCAAGGGCACCAAGTTGGACTTCCCGCTGCAGAGCTACTTCCGCCTTAACGCCAAGGGCGCCGGCCAGTTTGAGCATACGCTCATCATCGTCGAGGACGATGCCGACCTGCACTTCATTGAGGGTTGCTCAGCGCCCAAGTACAACGTGGCCAACCTCCACGCCGGCGCCGTCGAGCTCTTTGTGGGCAAGCGTGCACATCTGCGCTACTCGACCATCGAGAACTGGTCCAAGAATATGTACAACCTCAACACCAAGCGTGCGCGCGTGGACGAGGACGGCGATATCGAGTGGATCAGCGGTTCCTTCGGCAGCCACGTGGGCTACCTCTACCCCATGAGCGTGCTCAACGGCCGCCGCGCCCGCTCGAGCTTTACCGGCATCACCTTTGCCGGCGCCGGCCAGAACCTGGATACCGGCTGTAAGGTCGTGCTCAACGCCCCCGAGACCTCGGCAACCGTCGAGACCAAGGGCATCTCCAAGAGCGGCGGCATTCAGACCTTCCGCAGCTCCATCGTGGCCACGCCCAAGGCCGAGGGTTCCAAGGCAACCGTGAGCTGCCAGTCGCTCATGCTCGACGACCAGAGCCGCTCCGACACCATCCCCGCCATGGACATCCGCGCCAAGAACGTCGACATCGGCCACGAGGCCACCATCGGCCGCATCGGCGACGACAAGGTGTTCTACCTGATGAGCCGCGGCATCTCGGAGGAAGAGGCCCGCACCATGATCGTCAACGGCTTTGCCAACCCGGTCTCCAAGGAGCTGCCGCTGGAGTACGCCGTCGAGATGAACAACCTGATCAAGCTCGAGATGGAAGGAGCGATCGGATAATGAAACAGGAAACCAACACCGCTGCTACCACACTCGAGCAGGTCAACGCGATGCCGGCTGCCACATGGGGCTGGCTGAAGATGAATCAGACCAAGCTCGAGCTCTCTGACGAGCTTGCCGTCGCTTCCGCCGAGACCATTGAGGTTGAGGGCTTGGATGAGCAGTTTGCTGGCACGGCCGACGCCTTCGATACCGCCATGGACGCCAT
>OGXW01003078.1_pt1 | contig 11293 bp, 13 predicted proteins | sample 1576341 | NCBI WGS metagenome assembly OGXW01 (sample SAMEA3541592, study PRJEB24748) | human gut metagenome | biome: human gut; feature: human-associated habitat; material: faeces | place: China | collected 2012
TCGAACCCCCGACCTTTTGGTCCGTAGCCAAACGCTCTATCCAGCTGAGCTAAACCCACATTTATCTTGCGCATCTCTCAACACGCAAGAATTATTCTACCATATGATTTTATGATTGTCAACATTTTTTTGAAATTTTTTCCCCGCAATTTTTTCCCGCATCTGTAAGAGCAGTTTTTTCTCCAGACGACTGACTTGGACCTGGCTGATTCCCAGATGTTCCGCAATTTCCCTCTGTGTTTTTCCGTCGTAGTAACGCATCTGGATGAGCTCCCTTTCTTTGGTCTGCAGCTGTTCCAGAAGATCTTCGACGACAAGGCGGTTCATCAATTCTTCCTGCCAGTCTTTCCGCTCCGGTATTTTTTCTTCCAGCGACACCTCTTTTCCATCCTGAAAGCAGATTGGTTTATGAAGCGACTCCACTTCCGCTGTCGCCTCCAACGCCAGCACAATATCTTCTACCGGAAGTTCGACTGCTGCCGACAATTCATCCATCGAGGGTTCGCGCTCCAGTTTCTGCGAAAGTTCGGCCGCCATCCGTTTGACGCGCCAGCTGTTTTCTTTGATGCTGCGGCTGACCCGCACCATGCCGTCATCTCGCAAAAAACGCTTGATCTCCCCCGTGATCAAAGGTACCGCATACGTCGAAAACCGTACGTCAAACCGCAGGTCAAATTTATCCACCGCCTTAATCAATCCGATGGCGCCGATCTGACTGAGTTCTTCGCTGTCATACCCTCTTCCCGCAAATCGTTTCACGATACTGTATACCAAGCCCATATTTTCTTCGATTACTTGTTCTCTTGCCAATTTATCCCCGGAACGTGCTCGTTTGATTAGTTCTAAGGTTTCCATTTTCACCTCCACGTCTTTTTGGCAGTTAAGAGATATGTATCGCGCTGTAAATCGTCTTTTTCATATGAATCGTCGTGCCTTTTCCCAGTTCCGACTGCACATCAAGCTCATCCATAAACGCTTCCATAAACGCAAAACCCATCCCCGACCGGTCAAGTTCCGGTTTTGTCGTGTACATGGGTTCCATTGCCTTTTCCAGATTTTCAATACCCGCTCCTGTATCCGATATTTCGACCGACACCACATTGTCCTCAATCTTCGCCGCCATGCGCACCATCCCCGGATTCTTTTCATATCCGTGAATGATCGCATTGGTTACCGCTTCAGACACCGCCGTTTTAATATCTGCCAATTCTTCAAGCGTCGGATCCAGTCGCGCCACAAACGCACTGATTACCGTTCTTGCCAGACTTTCATTTTCGGAATTACTTGAAAATTCCATAATAATTTCATTTTTTCCACTCATTTTCAGCTCTAAGCCTCCATCTTTACACTTTTTGAATAATCTTATACAACCCGGACATCGAAAAAATGCGGTCAATTCCTTTTCCCACACCGGTAACATAGACGTTGCCCCCAAGATATCCCATCTTCTTATAACGTCCCATCACCATACCGATTCCCGAACTATCCATAAAGGTCATTCCGTCAAAATCAAATACAATGTTCTTTACATTGCCCTTTTCAATCAACACATCGATTGTACGGCTGAGCTGCCCCGCCGTATGATGATCCAGCTCCTCACTGATATGTAGTATTAAATTTGCGCCGCTGCGCTCTAATGAAAATGTTTCCATCGAGATTTCATTCTCCTTTCATAGAAATTGGGGAAATAAAAAACTATGGACGAAGACTTTTGTCTTCCATCCATAGCTTTTTTCATGCGTTCTTTTCTATTTTTTATCCGGTCAATCCGTTTTGACACCCAGCTGATTCAACCGGCTCTTCGCTTCCGAAGCGCGGCCGCTGTTCTTATCGGTGTCAATGACTTTTTGATAATAACTTTGTGCTTTTTTCGTCTTTCCTGTCTGATGGTACACGCGTCCCATAAAATACAGGGCATCGAGATTTTTCTCATCAATCGAAAGAACTTGTTTCAAAAGATTTTCTGCCTCACTGTATTTACCCGAGTTAAAGGCTTTACGCCCCTCTTCAAATAATTTCTGCGCATCTGCCGCAGTAATCTTTTTCGATACTGCTGCCAAAAGATCCTTCGCTTCCTGCGTCGTAAAATCGCTGTCTTTGTAGCCATTTACTGTCGAAGCAGCCAGAAGCCGGTCACCATCCTGATAGTATTTTACTGCCATTACAAGATTGTTGAGTTTTTCCACTTCCGCACTCTTCTTGGTTTCTCCATCGTCGATTTCTTTCTGTAACGCATCGGCTTTGTCCTGCAGCGTCTTTTTCTCCTTCTCCAGCGTAGAAATCTGTGCTTCCTTAACCGAAAGCATTTCCTTTGCCTCCGTAATATCGCTGGAATTATTCCCCAGTGTATTTCCTTTCATCGTAGGGTATACAAGCACCACACTTACAATAATTCCGATAACGGCTCCAATAATAATGTTGACCGCGGGCATCCAGCGTTTCTTTTCTTCCCGGTATGTTCCCACCGGCGTCACATTTGCCGTGTTTGCCTGTGTATCTCTCTCCGCCTGCTTGGCAAATGCTTTCGGAGAATTTTCTTTGCCTTTCGGCTCACTGAACGTATCGCCGATCTCCTGCATATAACGCAGCGTCGTCGTATTGTTAAAGTCAATCTTTCGTGCACGTTTCAGCACTTTTGCCGCCTTTACATAATCTTTTCTCTTCATATATAAAAGAGCAAGCAGTTGATAGGCTCTCACAAATTGTGGATTCAGGCTGACTACCTTTTTCAATTGAATGATTGCCAGATCCTCATTGTCATTTTTTGCCTCTTTCAATGCTGAATTATATTTCTTAATGGTCTGGTTTACCGTCTGCAGTGTACTTTGATTTTTCTGAACAACATCAATATAATACTTTGCCCGGTTGTCTTCCGGCTGGAGATAATCGCTTAAAACCCATTCACTGAGGGCTGCGATCGTCTCGCCCATTTCATTGTATACCAGACCAAGAAGGTTTCTTGCCTCGGTATTATGCTTATTAAAGTTTAAACTCTTTTTCAAAACCAGGATTGCTCCCGACAAGTCTCGCACCTTCGCCTTTTCCAAGCCAATATTATAATAGGCATTTGACAATTTGCGCGCATGATGCAGTGCTCTAAGATCCTGTCCGCAAAAGCGGCAGACCGGAGCATCCTCTGTTATTATCGTATCACATCGTGGACATTTCATCGTTTTCCTCCAACTCTTACATCGTACCTTTTACTTCTGCAATCAATTCTCTCATAATATCTGTCACATCTGTCATATTATTACTGTTGTTTACCACTTCACTTACCTGCTCAATATCTAAACTCGGCTCATATTTTTCCAATTCTTCTTCAAAATTAATCATGTCATGTGCCTCCCTTTCTCTTTGTATTTTCTCTATGAAATATCATACCGACTTTCCTTCTAAATTGCAAGAGAAAAACTCTCTTTTTTCAAAAAGCTGTCGGCACATCCCGACAACTTCTTTTCTTTTTTCACATAAATCGAGCAAAATCCCGGCTCTTGACAATCCAAGAAACCGGGATTACATATCATTTCTTCTATACTATTATGCACGCAGTTTGTACTGATCGATCAATTCCATCGCATTTTCCATCTCACTGAGAAGTTCCTGGGAAAGTGCGGAACTTTCCTGCGCAGAAGCAGTATTTTTGTCCACTACGGCAGCAATCTCTCCCGCCGAAGTAAGCATATCCTGAAGGTAGGCGTCCTGTTCTTTCGTCGCCTGTGTGATCTCTGTGATATGGGAAGAAATTTCTTCCGAAATCTTCGTAATGCCATCCATCATATGTACGGTCTCTCCGGTAAGGGATACTCCGTTATTAACAGCCGCAATACTCTTGTGAATCAGATCGGTGATATTCTGCGCCGCCTCGGCACTCGAACCTGCCAGCGTACCAATCTCGCCGGCGACAACGGCAAACCCTTTTCCATGTTCTCCGGCACGCGCTGCCTCAATCGAAGCATTGAGCGCCAAAAGATTCGTCTGCTCTGCGATACCGCCGATCACTTCGATAATATTTGCAATTTCATTGGACTCTTCGCGAATCAGATCCATCGCTTTGACAAGATTATCCATCTTATCTTCGCCTTCCTGCATCTGCTGCACCGCATCTCTGGAAAGTTTTTCCACTTCATCCGCTTTACTTGTGCTATCGTGTACCGAGTTAGAAACATTTCCAATATTATCCACAAGGCTGCGAATATGATCGGACTGCTGCTGTGCGCCATCTGCCATTGACTGCGCGGACTGTGCCAACGTATCCGCTCCGTCACACACTTCTCCAAATGACTCCTTCATTTCCTTCAATGTCGTATTCAAACTACTTATAATCTCTATCATGGAATCTTTAATCTCAGCAAAATCACCGATATAGTTCTGAACTTCTTTCAAGTCAATATCTTTCGCGCTGATCTGCTTCAAGTTCATCGAAATATCATCCACATAACGTTTCAATTCCTGCATGGCAAAATTTGTATTTCCCATCATATTGACAAATTCATCCCGCATCTGATATTCGATCTTGGTATCCAGATTTCCCTTTGCCATTTCGTCCATCGCATGATCCATAATATCAATCGGTTCTTTCACTCTGCGAATCACCTGTTTTGCGATCTTATTTAAAAACAGATCAACTCCAACAATACTGATCACTGCAATTGCCAGAATCACAGCTACGATAATAGCAATTTTGTTTTCCGTTGCCAAATCAAACCTTGTATCTTCTTTTGCCAGCAAAATTCCTTCATAAATACCGATCAATGCCAGCACACCCACGACGCCACTAACCGTAAACCCGATACGTAAAAACTGCATATGCATGTACTCGCGTATCGTAAGCTGCTTTTTCACCTGCTGCACTTGTTTTCCTGCGTTCATACGTAACCTCCTTGCTCTCCTGTTTTTCGTAAAAACGGAGAATAAATTTGTCCTTAAATTATAGCACAAACCAAGGCAAAATACAATGATTTATATTATCTTTCCATCCTCGATATTTATGATCCGATCGGCCATCTTTGCGACACCGGGGTCATGCGTTACAATAATGATTGTTTTTCCTTTTTTCTTAAGTTCCGAAAAATTTTCATAATTTCTTCTTTTATTCCCGGATTCTGAATGGCATTTACCAATACAATTCGGTTATCATCATGAATCATACGTTTGTATCTCATTATGAAATCCCCTCTTTTAACGGGATTAGAAAGTTCAATTTCTCCCTAACCCCGCTTATTTTACTTAGTTTATACTGGCTTTGATTTTTATACACACTATTATTAGCATCCTAAAAAAGCAAGATTTTGTCAATTTTTTACAATGCTCTCACACTTCTACTATTTACACACTTGTTGTATAATAGGTTGAAAATGCCCTGCCACCTATGATACAATGAATCTAACACTACCATAACAAAGGGGGCTTTTTATGAAAAAATCATTTTTTGCAACTATTTTCTTATGGGGACTGCTTTTGCTCTCCTGCTCCTTTTTGCCGGAGGCGGCTTATGCGGAGGACAGCAACTCCATTGAATCAGGACTAGACACATCAAATGCAATCAATATGGAAGGAATGTTTTATTGGTGTAGCAAGATTCAGACATTGAATGTGAGTTTTTTTGACACATCACATGTAATCAATATGAAAAGCATGTTTGATTATTGCAGCAGTTTAAAAAAAATGGATTTAAGTTCATTTTGTACCAAGCATGTAATTGATTTTTCGTCAATGTTTGGAGACTGTATTCAGTTAGAAAAGCTAGTTTTAAGCGGATGGGATACTAAAAGTGCAGTATATATGCGTGGGATGTTTGAAAACTGCAGAAGTCTTCGCATGCTTGACGTATTATCTTTTGACACAAAAAATGTCATCAATATGAGCAATATGTTTGCAGGCTGCGAGAAGTTAAGACATATTGAACTGTCCTCATTTTCGACAGGAGCACTGCAGGACATGAGGGAAATGTTTCACAACTGCAATTGTTTACAGACACTTGATTTATTAGGCTTTGATACAAAAAATGTAACTAACATGTCATATTTATTTTGCGGATGCAGCAAGTTAGCTAAGCTTAATGTTAGCAACTTTGATACAGCAAATGTGATAGATATGAGTAACATGTTTTGTAGATGTGAAAGTCTTACAAGTATTGATGTAAGCCGCTTTGATACATCACATACAGAGAGTTTTGCAAGAATGTTTCGAGACTGCGTAAAAGTAGAAACACTTGATGTAAGTCATTTTCAGACACAAAGAGCACTTCATATGGAAAATATGTTTTATGGATGTAAGTGTCTTAAATATTTGGATTTACGTGGATTTGACTGCTCAAAGGCGGCAGATTTGTCATATATGTTTTATGGCTGCCAGTCATTAAAGAATGTTTTAACTGCAAAACGACCATCAGATAGAAAACATCGAGCAATTATGATAGAATTATTGGCAGGATGTAAAAAGTTTGCAGAAGAAAAGAAAGGAATGGGGATATGAGAAAGAGTATGCAAGAAAGCAATGAAAACGCAAAAATCAGAAAGAGCGCGCAGAATGCAAACTCTGATTTTAAATATAAGCGTATTTTACAGCTTTACACCAGATTACTTAAAGGTGAGGTGATAAACAAGGCAAAGGAGGCAGCAGCTGCGAATGTCACAGAGCGTTCTATCCAGCGTGATCTTGATGATCTGAGGGCCTTTTTTGATGAGCAGGCAGCAAATGGAAAAGATTCCTATGAGCTTGTATATAGTCGTAAAGAACATATCGTGTGGGCGAATACTTTGAGCAGCGTGCGGTGGAAAAGAGCCGTGGCCAGATTATGGACGCTGTTGACCTGCGTCCTGAGGTTGTCAACCTGCTGGTAGGCGAAGATGTGAAGGTTATTCCTGCCGCTGACGCACACGTAGGCGATATCCTGCTGGTGCGCGTAGGCGACCGTATTCCTCTGGATGGCGTTGTTATCGACGGCGAAAGTCTGGTAGATACCTCTCCTGTAACCGGCGAGCCTGTGCCTGTAAAACGCAAATATGGCGATGAGGTTGTTTCCGGTTGCGTGAACACCTCCGGTATGCTGAAAATCCGTGTAGAAAAGGTTCTGGAAGAGTCCATGGTAACCCGCATTCTGGACAGCGTAGAGAACGCTGCTGCCAGCAAGCCGACTATCGACCGCTTCATTACCCGCTTCGCACGTATCTATACTCCGTTTGTTGTTGCTGCCGCAGTACTGACTGCTGTGATTCCGTCCCTGATTACTGGCGACTGGAATAAATGGATTTACACCGCGCTGACCTTCCTTGTTATCAGCTGCCCCTGCGCACTGGTGCTGAGCGTGCCGCTGGCTTTCTTCTCCGGCATCGGCGCCGGCTCCAAGTACGGCATTCTCTTTAAGGGCGGCGTTGCTATGGAGGCTTTGAAAAACATTGCTGCCGTAGTTATGGATAAAACCGGTACCGTTACCAAGGGTAACTTCGTGCTGCAGAAGGTTAATGCTGCCGAAGGCATGAAAGCTGACGAGCTGCTGCGCCTGTGTGCAAGTGCAGAGCTTGTTTCTACCCACCCGATTGCCGTAAGCATTGTAGAGGCTGCTAAGGCTGAAAAGCTTGAGCTTGTACGCCCCGATAAATTTGAAGAAATTGCCGGTGAAGGCCTGGTTGCGTACTTTGGCGCACGCAAGGTTCTGTGCGGCAATACCAAGCTGCTGCAACGCTTTAACGTTGAATACGGCGGCTATACTCCTACCGAAAGCGGCAGTGAGGTGCTTGTGGCCGACAATGGCTTATACATGGGCCAGCTGCTGATTAACGATACTCTGAAGGAAGATGCCAAGGAAGCAATTGCTTCGCTGAAGGCACAAGGCCTGGTAACTGCTATGCTCACCGGCGATGCGCAGAAGGAAGCGCAGGCTGTGGCTAAGGAAGCAGGTATTGACGAGGTACGCGCTCAGCTGCTGCCGCAGGATAAGCTTAGCGAGCTTAATATGCTGCGCAACAAGTACGGCCCGGTTATGTTCGTTGGTGACGGCATTAACGATGCGCCTGTATTAGCCGGTGCGGATGCCGGCGCTGCTATGGGCAGCGGTGCAGATGCAGCGATTGAGGCTGCCGACGTTGTCTTCATGAATTCCGAAGTGAAGGCTATTCCGCAAGCGATTGCTATCGCGCGTGCAACAGGTGCGATTGCCTGGCAGAACGTAATTTTCGCTCTGACTGTTAAGGTTATCATTATGATTGCAGGCCTTATGGGCTATGCTTCTATGTGGGCGGCAGTCTTTGCGGATACCGGTGTATCGCTGCTGTGCGTGCTGAATTCTATCCGTATTCTCTACAAAAAGATATAATAAAAAGCTATAGCTAATATGCTGATTTGCTTTACATCGGCTGACTATAAAGTCAGCCGATGTTTTTTTGTAAACATGACAGCGTAAGCTAACCAATTTTGTAAATTAGCGTAGGATTTTACAAAAAATGCTTGACAAAAATTTATAGCTGACGTAAACTTTCAATAGTAGGTAGTATTGTCTAACTACTATTGAAATTGTGTCAAGTTAGTATCTGCTAACAATTTTTTTGGAGGGAATTATGATGCCTTTATTAATGGCCCGTCGTGGCGAGACTAACAAGATTAGCGCTGTTCACGGCAAGGATGAAATCAAACGCTTTCTGGCTAACCTGGGCTTTGTAGAAGGCTCAGATGTAACTGTTATTTCTGAAATTGACGGTAATCTTATTGTCAATGTGAAGGATGCCCGCATTGCCCTGAGCAAGCAGATGGCAGCCAAAATATTTATCTGATGCAAGTGGAGGGTGTTATGAAAACATTAAAAGAAGTTCCTGTTGGTGAAACAGTTACCGTTGCTAAGCTCGTTGGCGAGGGTGCGGTAAAAAGACGTATTATGGATATGGGCGTGACTAAAGGTGTGAGCGTATTCGTACGTAAGGTTGCACCGCTGGGTGATCCGGTGGAGGTAACAGTACGTGGCTATGAGCTGACTTTGCGTAATGGCGAGGCTGAACACATCGTTGTAGAATAATTTGGAGGGAAAAGATGAAACAGATCAAGATTGCCCTGATTGGTAACCCTAACTGCGGCAAAACAACAATGTTTAATGATTTGACAGGTTCCAACCAATATGTTGGTAACTGGCCCGGCGTAACTGTAGATAAAAAAGAAGGCGGCCTTAAAGGTCATGATGATGTAATTATTACCGACCTGCCCGGTATTTACTCCTTGTCCCCGTACACTTTGGAGGAGGTTGTTTCTCGTAACTATCTGCTGCAAAATGATGTTGATGGTGTGCTGAATCTGGTTGACGGCTCTAACATCGAACGTAACCTGTACCTGACTACCCAGGTTATGGAGATGGGTTATCCTGTAACTATTGCTTTGAACATGATTGATATCGTCCGCAAGAACGGCGATAAGATTGATACCGCTAAGCTGGCTGCCGAGCTTGGCTGCGAGATTGTGGAAACCTCCGCACTGCAGGGTGAAGGTACCGGTGAGGCTGCCGAAAAAGCAATTAAAGCTGTCGGCGGTGCTGCACCGAAATATATGCGCTTCTGCAGCGAGGTTGAGGATGCTCTGACTGCGATTGCCCGCGAAGCCGGCAACAAGGTTCACGGTATTAGCGAGCGTTGGCTGCTGGTCAAGCTGTTTGAGCGTGATAAGAAGATTGCTGAAGCTTTGGGCCTGAGCGAAGGAGAGCAGGCTAAGATTGAAGAAATCGTTGCAGCCTGCGAGGAAGCACTTGATGATGATGCCGAAAGCATTATTACCAACGAGCGTTATAACTACATTGGCGAGCTGATGAGCAATGCTGTTGTCAAAGGCCATACCGGTCTGACGATTTCCGATAAAATCGACAGCATTGTAACGAATCGTTTCCTGGCTTTGCCGATTTTCGCGATTATCATGTTCCTGGTTTACTATATCGCTGTAGAAACTATCGGTACGGTTGTAACCGACTTTACTAATGATACACTGTTCGGCGAATGGATTCAGCCTTGGGTGCAGGAGCACATGGAGGCTGCCGAATGTGAGGATTGGCTGGTATCTCTTGTTGTTGACGGTATTATCGGCGGCATTGGCGCACCGATTGGCTTTGCTCCGCAGATGGCGATTGTTTTCCTGCTGTTGAGCTTTTTGGAGGACTGCGGTTATATGGCGCGTGTAGCCTTCATTATGGACCGTTTCTTCCGTCAGTTCGGGATGAGCGGCAAGAGCTTCATTCCTCTGCTGATTTCCGCAGGTTGCGGCGTACCGGGTATTATGGCTTCCCGTACTATTGAAAACGAAACCGACCGCCGTCTGACTATCATGACTACAACTTTTGTTCCCTGTGGTGCTAAGCTGCCTGTTATTGCTTTGCTTTCCGGCGCTATTATGGGCGGTGACTGGTACATGGCACCGATTATGTACTTCGTAGGCTTCTTTGCTGTTATTACTGCCTGCATCATTCTGAAAAAGACTGAGCTGTTTGCCGGTGATCCTGCTCCGTTCGTTATGGAGCTGCCGCCGTACCATCTGCCTGCTGCTAAGAACGTGTTGCTGCATACCTGGGAGCGTGTTGCTGGCTTCCTGAAAAAAGCCGGTACTATTATTTTCCTGTGCTGCGTTGTTATGTGGTTCCTGGCAAGCTTTGGTATTGATGAAGGCTCTGTTGCTATGGTTGATACTGAAAAGAGCTTTGTTGCTTACATCGGTAACGGTCTTGCTCCTATATTCGCTCCTCTGGGCTTTGACAGCTGGCAGGCTGTGGCTGCTGCCTTCTCCGGCTTTGTGGCTAAGGAGTCTATCGTCAGCACGATGGCTATTCTTTCCGGTCTGGCTGAGGCTGCCGAGGATGAGCCTGATTTGTGGACTGCTGTTATGGCGTTCTTCCCGAGTACTGTTGCAGCGTTCTCCTTCCTGGTGTTCAATCTGCTGGATTCTCCCTGCCTGGCAGCGATTTCCACTATGAGCCAGGAGATGAACAGCAAGAAGTGGACCTGGGCAACTATCCTCTTCCAAAACCTGTATGCTTACAGCATCTGCCTGATGGTCTACCAGTTCGGCAGAGTGCTTGTCGGTGGTGAAGCGTTCAGCTTCGGTACTGGCGTGGCTGTCGTTTTCCTGATTGCGTTTCTGTATCTGCTCTTCCGTCCGGCTAAGAAATATAACAAAGAGACGGTTATGAGCATTGATGCAAAATAAAAGAGGTGTTTCGTATGGCAACCTGGATTATTGGTCTGATTATTGTTGGTTGTGTGTATTTGGCATCCAAGCAGGTCATCAAGGCATGCCAAAGGAGAAGAAGTGTACGAGATGCCGCTAAGTT
>OGXW01003083.1_pt1 | contig 11272 bp, 11 predicted proteins | sample 1576341 | NCBI WGS metagenome assembly OGXW01 (sample SAMEA3541592, study PRJEB24748) | human gut metagenome | biome: human gut; feature: human-associated habitat; material: faeces | place: China | collected 2012
GCGCCCATTTTAACATAGTCGCCAACTTTAATATCGGGCTTTGATGCCGCCTGAACGCTCATCGGCAAAATTGAGATTGCCATGCACAATGCCAACAATATTGCTGTTATTTTTTTCGTCATTAAGTCACTTCCTTTATAAGCTATATATTTGCTTTTATTATATTGTAAGGTGTTGTATGTGTCAATGAAAATCCAATTAAATTTATGTTAATTTTACAGCCGACACATTTAATATTACACGAAGAAGAAAATCTTATTAAATATGCAAAAAGGCTTCTGCCCAAAACAGGGCAGAAGCCTTAAAAATTATTCGTGTTTTGCGGCGAATTCTTTTAATAATTTCATTGCAATGACATCATGCTTTTTCGAAAACATATGCCCTCCGCCATCTATAAAATGCAGTTGCACCCGTTTGGACTCTTGCATTCCGACAGGCATTGTACTTTTATATGCTTCTGCCGCACGGTTGGCATAAGAAACATCTACGATTTTATCTTTTGTACCATGCACGATGTACACCCTGCCGGCGTAGTTCTTAATTTCTGCAAAGGCGTCCATTTGCATGACATCCATTGCATAGCAACGCCCCAATTTCATCAGTCCGCAGCGGAAAGTATCGGGAACATTTTGCGGATCAAATTTTACCATCATCATTTTTCCGGCTCTGGCATCATTCGGGATACACAATGCCGGATAAAACAGGACAAGTTTTTCTATCGGAAAGTTGTTTTTTGCTGCCACCAAAGCAGACACAAAACCGCCCTGACTGCATCCCATCAATAAAATTTTTTCAGAATCTGTATAGGAAAGAATTCTAACATATTCAATGACCGCTTCCAGATCTTTGGTTTCTGTCAGAACAGACATCTCTGTAGTTTTTCCGTCACTTTTTCCACACATAGCACAACCGCCACAAAAATCAAATGTAAATGCAGCATATCCCATTTCAGCCAAAAAAGCTGCATAATGTTTCACACTGTCTTGCCATGCCATAAATCCGTGACATACGATTGCAATTGGAAGATGATCTCCTTTTGGACGGTAGATTGTTCCACGAATCGTCAATCCATCTCTTTTGCATTCAAAGGTGCTTTCTGTAATTCCATCTGACAAAACAGGTTTCTTAAAAATCATAATTTTTCTCCAAATTCAGTGGTATTTTGTGTAAATGTTTTAGCCGTTAGCTATTTTGCTTGTTATAATCATAAGCACGGAAAACACAAAGGAGCATTCTTTCATGATCGACATATTGTTCTTTGGTTTACTGTTAACTCACACTGTCATAGTACAATAATGCCATTACTTTGTCAAGAGCCGGAATCATACCTTGTGCTTGAAGTTCCTCAGCCTTTTTAACAACGGCTTCTTAGGTAGGGTAGGGGCAAGAATATCATCAAAGCGTTTAAGTACGCTCATCGGCAAAATAACTTTATCTTTGGCGTTTTCCATTATCCATAAATGCCAGAATACCGCCGTAAAAAGCAGTATTCGGGCATAAAAATAGGCTGAAAGTAAAACTTCCAGCCTTGTGGCAGATTATATCAATCTGTCAAGTCACGGTCGTATTTGCTTTGCAAATCTCCACCTTAAAGACTTGACAGAATCTCCGAATGAAACAGGATTTACATCAGTTTTGTCATACTCTTTAATGTAAAAGCAAGAGTAGAAGCATTGTGCAAAAAAGCCGAGGTTGTCGGAGGAATTATTCCAACAACGCCAAGCACAATTAATGCAGAGTTAAACGACATAATGGAACGGTAATTCGACCTGATTCTTGCCATCAAAAGATTGCTTATTTCTTTAAGCGTTACAAGAGAATTCAAATCATCACTTGAAACGGTTATATCCGCAATTTCTTTTGCTATTGCAGCACCTGAACTTATTGCTATTCCGACATCTGCTTTACTCAATGCCGGTGAATCATTTATGCCGTCGCCCACCATAATAACAGAATTGCCGTCAGTTTGCATTTTTTCAATAAATATAGCTTTGTCCTCAGGCATAACTTCCGCATGGTATTCATCGATTCCCAATTTTTCTGCAACAGCCTTTGCTGTGCGTTCACTGTCACCGGTCATCATAACAATTTTGTCTATGCCGTTTGTCCTCAAATCGTCAAGCGTTTGCTTAACATTGTCTTTTATAGGATCCTCAATGCAAATCACGGCAACAAGTGTGCGGTTGATTGCCATATAGAGTTGTGAATATTCGTTTGGTATTGTGTTGAATTTGTCTTGTTCATCTTGCGGCACGGTGCAGTTTTCGTCCTCAAAAACAAAATGATGACTGCCTATAACAACCTTTTCGTCGCCGACAAGGCTTGAAATTCCATGAGCTACAATATATTCAACCTTTGAATGCTGTTCTTCGTGGTCAAGACCTCTCGCCTTAGCTTCGTTAACAACGGCATTTGCAACCGAGTGTGGGAAGTGTTCCTCAAGGCAAGCGGCAAGTCTGAGCATTTCAGCCTTGTCGTTGTTGCCGAACGTGATGATATCTGCAACTTTCGGGTGTGCGTTTGTCAGCGTTCCGGTTTTGTCAAAGACAATAACATTTGCCTTTGAGAGCGCTTCAAGGTATTTTCCGCCTTTAACGGTTGCGTTATAATTACTGCATTCATTGATAGCAGACAAAACCGCAACGGGCATTGTAAGCTTTAATGCGCAGGAATAATCCACCATAAGAATAGACAACGCCTTTGCTACATTTCGTGTAATTGCATATGTGAATATCGTACCGAACAAACTAAACGGAACAAGCCTGTCCGCAAGGTTTGATGCTTTGCTTTCAAGTGATGACTTTAGTTTTTCCGAATCTTCAATCATTTTTACAATTCTGTCGTATTTGCCTTGACCATTAATCTGCGTAACTTTTATAGTACACTCGCCGCTTTCAACAACCGTGCCGGCATACACACGAGAACCCACCGTTTTGTTCACGGCAACACTTTCGCCCGTAATAGCTGATTGGTTAACCGTTACACCGCCATCGATAACCTCGCCGTCAAGCGGTATCATATTGCTTGTGCGCAGAACAATTTTGTCGCCTACATTAACCTTGTTTGTAGAAACTAAAACCTCTTCATCATTTTTATTCTTTAACCACACTTTTTCAATTCCGAGCGACATTGTGTTTGCAAGGTCACTGACAGATTTTTTGTGGGTCCACTCTTCAAGAATTTCACCGATTTTGAGTAAAAACATAACGCTTGAAGCCGTTTCGAAATCACCTCTTATAAGCGAAACCGTAATTGCCACAGCATCAAGAACCGAAACGTTCAGCTGTCCTTTGGCAAGCGACTTCAATGCCTTTAATATATATTTTATAGATTTAATATAAGCAAGCGCAATTCTTAAAGGTAAAGGATAAAATATTTTTCTGAAATAGCGCAAAGCGATTGTCATAATAAGCTTTTCTTCATATTCACGCTGAACAAGCCTTGCTGTGCCGACAATCTCAATGTTTTTCACTTCATCATTTTCAAAGCTGAAGTGAGCAAGAATTTCAATCAGTTCGCTCCTGTCAAAAGAATAATAAATAATCAAGTCGCAGGTTCTTTCATAAACTGTAACATCATCAATTCCGCTGATTGATTTCAAGTAAGCATCTGCCTTGTCCGCTTCATCAATTGTCATATTTTCTTTGCAAAAATGCACTCTCATTCTGTTTTTTGTTTCGTGCAAGATTTGACATTTCATAATATTTACCTCGAATTGCTAAAAGGCTGCCAATTTGACAGCCTTTTGATAATTTATGCGTTTGCAACAGCGGCGTTTTCAATAACGCTCTGTTCTGCTTTTTCCTGTGCTTCGGCTGCTTTTTTCTCGTTGATTTCTTTAGCCTCTGCCAAAATATCGTTTGCGTTTTCTTTAACCTCTGTTACTGCTTTCATCACAGAGTCTTTAACTCTCAAACCAAAAGCAGCAGTGTGAGCATATGCTTTTTTTGCATCCTTGCTTCCCAAAGCCTTAACTCCTGCCGTGCCAAACAGCACACCGCCTGCAAATGCCGCTAATTCACTTATCATAATAAAATCTCCTTTTAGTTTCGTTTTAGGTTTATTATATTTACAAGGTTAGTATTACCTAACCCGATTCTTAATTTTTATTATATTCAAAAAATTATTGATGTCAACAATTTTTGATGATATTTGGCAAAATTTAACAAATTATATAATTTTTGTTAAACACAATTAACCGAAAAAACGCTTGACAGGGCAATAGAGGACGGAATTTTGGTTCGTGTAAAAAACATACTTTCAAAATGAGATGGTCAAAATAAGCGAGCAATTTGTTTATATAAACAGATTGTTCGCTTTATTTGTAGATGTAATAGTTCTACGAAAACCAATTAAAGTTATGTTAACGTGACCTAATATGAATTGTAAGTAAAAAGCAATCTGTTTATTACAGACCGCTTTAGCTTTTTGATGGCTACTTTTGCATTTTTGATGCATAAACAATATAAAAGCTCGGAATGAAAAAGTGAATGAAAAAAAGCGATGATTTTCTAATGGAAATCTGCGGCTTTTGGATCGATTTTGAGACGGATTTCAAGCCGTCGATTTTAAAGCAGGATAAACTGCCTGCCAGCATTATCATTTTAACAGATGGTTATGCGCCTTTCCCTCAGGAAAAATTAGCAGGAGGAATACCCGTTTTGTGGATAATTAATAATGAAAATGTTAAGTCGCCTTGGGGCAAAGTTAAAAGGATAAAACTTGAAAAATAAATATTTAAGGTTTTAATAAAAATTGTGTTATGTTATAATGTATGTAAAGTGTAAAATTGTGCTTAATAAGGATATTAAAAATGTATTCAAAACATCCATATAAACCATTTATACCGCAGGAAGCAAAAAACTTATTATTGGAACCATGCCACCATGGTACGATTTGTTGATGAGAATACGGCAATTGTGAATAATATGCCATATCAAAATGGACTTGAGCAAAGAATATCAAAAAAGCTCAAAGAACACAGAATCAATACAATTCCTTTTCCGTATTTCGATTCACCTAAAAATAGTGCAGTGGGCTGTTATATCAACTTTTTGGAAACTGAACGAGCTATATTTTTGCCTGTATTCGGTGTTGATATTGATAGCAAAGCTATAGACACAGCACAAAATATTTTCAATAAAACCATTGTCCCCGTTAACATAAATGAATTCGCCGAACAAAGCGGTGTGCTCAACTGCATCAGTTGGGAAATTTAAAAGTAAATAATTTCACAACAATAAGTTGTGGGTGATAAATATCCCATAACTTATTGTATTATTATATTAAAAGTTGTAAAATAGATTTGAAGTGGGAAATATGGCAAACAAAAAAATCAGAACGATACAGGTAAATAGAATGCAGCCATGATAGCGATTACCTTAAGCAGTGTAAGGTTGGACAGCGAGTCGTTGCCCATAATAAACAATTAAGCACAACAAATAAACAAAGTTTCGCTGAATTAAAAATTGCTACCACAATTCAGAATTCACCTCAACTTATGTTTTATCGAAAGTATCATAGCTGCATTTTTAAAGGATATATTATGAGCGATTTTTCATTGACAGATATTTTTAATATGAGGGAAAAAGAAATATATTATGTTTCTAACCATATTTCCAAACATTACAAAAGGGTTGAAATACCAAAGAAAACTAAAGGTGTAAGAATACTATATATTCCAAGCAAAAAGCTTATGTATATGCAAAGAATAATTCTTAATGCGTTTTTGTCAGAATACAGAATATCAGAATGTGCAACTGCTTATCATAAAGGTTCAACTCTCGTTTCAAATGCTCAACCGCATATGAATAAAAAATATGTTTTAAAACTTGACATTGAAGATTTTTTTGGAAGTATAACATATGGTCGTGTGTACAAAATGTTTTTTGAACATTTCCCTGTTAAGTATGCAAAGCTGTTTACCGAGCTTTGCTGTTATAATGATAAACTTGTTCAAGGTGCACCGACATCACCTGCCATTTCAAATATAATTATGCTTGATTTTGATAATCGGGTTGAAAGTTATTGCAAGGAAAACAATATTTCTTATACTCGCTATTGTGATGATATTACACTTTCAGCAGACTTTTCTTTGGAAAGGACATATCACCGAATAAAAAAAGAACTGCAAAAAGCAGGATTCAAACTTAACAAAAGAAAAACTCATTTTGTAAAAAACACACATCAACAAAGAATTACAGGCGTTGTTGTAAACGAAAAAATACAAGTGCCAATAGAATACAGAAAAAAGCTAAGACAAGAACTATATTATCTCTACAGATTCGGTGCAAACAATGTTATTTTGAAAAACAATTATACCGATTACATTTCCAATGGCAATACACTGGACGTAAAATATATCAATAGCCTTTTAGGCAGAATTAACTATGTTTTACAAATAGATCCTGATAATAATGAATTTGCAAAAGAAAAAGAAAAACTTTGTAGTTACGTACAACAAATCAAAATACAAAAAAATTTTTAAGAGTAAAATAATTATGACATTAAGTAAATCACAAGAAGACTTTGAAAGGCTAATATTAGCAAATAAAAATTTTAGTAGTTACCTTTGCATTTTTGATGAATAAACAATATAAAAGGGCAAACTTAAAAAAGAGGGTTTAAAGTTTTATTGCTTTAAGCCCTCTATATTTTTTGAAATGTCTCTCAAATTTTTTGCTCATTTCAATTCGTGTTACGATTTTGATTTGAGCGATGTCTCTCAAAAGTCTCAGTCATAAATGCCCTAAATCGCACTAAAATGACTTTGGAATTTTGAAATTTGCTGTCTCTTAGAATCTCTCAAAAGCTCTCACAATATTTTAAGGCAAAGAAAAAATGCCCGAATACCGCCGTAAAAAGCAGTATTCGGGCATAAAAAAGCCTCGGAACACGAATGTTCCGAGGTGATGGCAGCAGGTTCAAAATTGAATCCGAATGTAATCGGATCACTGTTAAACTTGCATTTCATAGCATTTTCGGTTAAGCCACGGTTGATTTTTTCTGCAAGTTCAGCAGAATAATACTCGGCATAGCCTTCAAGCATGGACTCAAGCAAAATACCTTCTGCACCGCTTGAAATCGCTTCGGTTGCAGAAATAACCTTAACTCCGTTCTTTTTCAAAATGTTTTTATAATGCGCCGAGTCATAACGGTTACGGGCAAAACGGTCAAGCTTCCAAACGATTATAACATCAAACAGACCTTTGGGACTCTCCTTAATCATCTGCTGAAACAACGGACGATTGTCCGTTTTTGCAGATAACGCTTTATCAATATATGTATCAATTATACGAATATCATTCTTCTCGGCAAACTCCTTGCATTCACGAATTTGTCCATCAATACTTTCTTCACGCTGATTGTCACTTGAATATCGTGCATATATAATTCCTGTCATTTTATCAACCTCCTGTGCTGTGTGTTATAACTCTAAACAACAGGAAAGTCAATACAAAAATAAAAAGCAGCCCTGATTTCAAGACTGCTTTAACAATTAACTTGCCAAGTCTATATTTTTATGACATTCGATACTATTTTTGTCTGTAACGTCTTTTAACTTTTTACTTGTCTTTTCCAAATCTTTAACTGCTTTTTCTATAACTGCTTTTTCTATTTTTTGGTTTGAAGGTATTAAACTTTGTTCTAATGCGTCCGCTTCCGCATTGATTTTTCTAGTTTCCGCACTAATTTTATCAATTTGTGCTTGCTTCAACTCTTTATCTAATTGAATATTTTCCTCTATAACTTTAGTTTCGGCTATTTTCTTTTTTCTGTCAATATAATCATTACGCAATTTATTTATTTCATCAATTAGTCCAATAATTCCTTTTTTTGTGCTACCATCTGAATCTTTTAATTTTCCTAAAATAGTATTCACAATAAATATAACTGAAAATGTAGTTGGTACCGCATAATTAAGTATAACTTCAATAAATCCAGGAGAACCAACCGCTGTTTTAATTGTGATTTTTTTATAAGATTCATCCTCTCCGTATAACTCATAAAAAACATCAACAATCTCCAATATTGAAGCTTGCAATTCGACATTACTTTTCATTTCCAAATCTGATGAACTTGTTTTTTGTAATGATAAATGTATAAAATCATCTACAATATAACATGAGTAAATATTTCTATAAATATAGTCAGCATATTTGGTTATGTTAGAAATAGTTTGTTGAACTTTCATTATTTTGCTTAAATAAATATCTCGACTAACATCTATTTCACTGAACCACTTAACTTTTCTTTTATGTGTATAAGAACAAACAGCATATTCTTCATTAGAATTATTTATATGGGACACTTCTTCCACTGTTTCACCCAAAACTCCTACACGAATAAACTTAGTACCCTCTGAAGGAATTAATACTAGATCACCATTATTCATTACACAATGGAAATTATATAGTTGACTAAAAATTAAGCCAGGCCTTTTTTCATCTGGATATAATTCATTAATCTTTTCTTTTTTTGCATCATTACTAATACTACTGTTTAACAACAAGTCAACTGACACGGCATCCCAACCAAGTGCAACATATTTATTAGTTGTAAAATCATTATAATATAAACCACCATTAGTTCTAATAAGCCAAATTTGTCTTTCATTAGAAATCTCAGGTATCGATAATACAGTATAATTATCCATAAAATATTTTCTCCAGATATTTATTTACAAAATTATATCACATATATAAAACAATTACAAGTTTTGATATTATTTACTGATATAAATCATTAAATTACAATGTTATAGCAATATAATTCAAAATTTCATCTTTAACTTTATCGTAGTATATGATATGCTCAACAGTTTCTTTGACTTCACTGATACCCACCTGTTGTTCTTCCTCGTTATCACATTCAAGCATCAATGCTCTTTTGATGTTGTATTCAAGCCAACCGAGTCTGCCATTGTTGCTGTAATACAAAGCCTCCCAGTCAACATTTGTATCAAGATTTGTGTTATCAAAATATGACTTGATAAATGTATTAAACAAACTAAAATCTATATTACAGCTTTCATATCCCGACCAACAAAGTGCAAGTTCAAACAATTCAAGATATGGATTTGAATATCCTAAACATTCCAAATCAATCAGCTTAAATTCGTCACCCAACCAAAGAACATTTTTGCTGTCCATATCATTATGGCAAATTGCTTTGACCGGCGGTAATTTCTTTATAGCCTCATTGCCTTTTGTCATGCTGCCATTGAATAAATCGGCATAATCCTTTATGTAATCATAAATCGGTGAGTTCATATCCTTGGCAAGCTCAATATATTTTTGCCAGTCAATGTGCATTTCGTCTTTCTCGAAAGGCTCATTTTTCAAATCAATATTATGAATTTTTGCCAACACTTCGCCTATCTTTTCGCAATGAACTGACTTGATTTCACCGTCTTTTAACGACTTGCCGTCATACCACTCAAAAACATAATAATATTGACCATTTAATTCCTGCATTTTTCTGTTCTTGAATTCCAAAGCATAAACTGCAGGAATATTGTTTTGCTTTAATATTGTCTCAATATCATCAGCGATTTTGTAGTTGTCCATTGCAGTAGGTCGTTTCATAATGTTAGGGTTTAAAAGCTTGATTATGTAACTGCCTTGTTCGGTAACAACCTTAAACATTTGGTGCATAAAACCGCCTGCTACCTGAACAGGATTTTCAAGCACTTTGCCTAACTGCAAATCTTCCGCAACTAAATTGAAAAAATTATTTATGTTTATCATTTTGTTTTACCTTGTTCTCAAAAATGTTTAAATTCTTATCCTTTTCATTATTCAATATAACTAATCATTTCACAATTCCTTTACTATTTCAATGACTTCAATATCACCGTCAACGAGTATTTCAATAATTGAGTTTTCATTAAAATCTGCGTTTTTCCAATACTTTTCTGAAAGAATAAGATTTTCTTTTTCTGTTAATCTCCCGTCAAAGCATTTTTCGGCATCACCGTAAAACACATTGCCGTTGACTTTTAGTTTTACAATTTGAAATGTCGGTCTGCCTAATCTGATGAAATAATCAAACCATTTTTCTGCTTCTTCAAGAGTTTTTGACACATATAAACAAGCCATTCTTGACGGATAATTTGGATATTCAGCACTTCTTACCTTTTCCAATGCAAGCTCTCTCAAAGCTACTGAGGTGTGGTGTTCAATTTCAATATTTTTGTGTTTTTCCGGATTATTATAAATATCGCAGACAATATCAAGTTTTTCATTCACTCGTTGCCATACTCCGTTATGATGATTGTCGTCAAAAGCAATATGTTGACCTACATACATCGGTTTTTCAGTAACAACATGATACACAAATAGGTTATTCAAATTACACATAAAAATATCTCCATTATCATTCAAATAAATCGTGTGTATAATCTTTTTCTCTTGCTGATACATAAGGCCATTCGCCTGTATCTTCAATAGTCATAGTATTTACATTTCCAAGATGGAAACCGACATGTCTAAACTGACCTAAAATACATTCAAATCTTGATTTATTATCACAGTCAGCAACAACCTCGTTCAACATATTATCGGTTAAGTTTTCAAGATAGTTATATGTTTTTGACTTTATGATGTCATAGTATTTCAATAAATCATCCTGTGAAACTGTAATATCCGATATTACATCAATTGAGTGTAGATTATTGCAATGAAAATCTGCACCAATAAAATTTTTGGGTGTACAACACCAATAATCAAACCAATACATAGCGTGATAAATATGCTTCCAAAGCGGCTGATTATATAATTCCTTATTCAAATCGCAAGTTAAAATAACCCTACGAAAATTATCCATCAAGCCGTACGTCATATCTCGTATAACATCTAACATATTAGAACTATTAATCTCTTTATCCATAATACAATCCTTAAGTTTCAGTGGAAACAGTCCACAATATTTGTCTGCTTTTTTATTTAACTTTTATTTGAATATATCCTACCATATTTTCAATAAACAGTAAACAAGAATTATTAATTTACAATTAAAACGTAGCTTTATAGGGTGCATTTGATGTACACACCGGGAGCATTAGACTACACGCAAACAATAGCAATCGTTTTCTAAAAAAAATTAGGCTAGCAAATGATTGTTTCAGGTTCAATATGCTTAAGCGTTTCATTGTAGCCAGCCATAAAAAAGTCTTTTTGGTCTGCTCTGTTCCCGTATGCGCATGCCATATAAGTAGATACTGCAACTGTGCTTCCTTTTTCAATACCATTAAAGCAGAAATCGAAAGTAT
>OGXW01003086.1_pt1 | contig 11261 bp, 5 predicted proteins | sample 1576341 | NCBI WGS metagenome assembly OGXW01 (sample SAMEA3541592, study PRJEB24748) | human gut metagenome | biome: human gut; feature: human-associated habitat; material: faeces | place: China | collected 2012
CTGAGAAAGATAATGCCATCGCTGAGAAAGATAATGCCATCGCTGAGAAAGATAAAGAAATACAAATTTTAAAGGCTAAACTTGCTGCAGCAGGTATATGTTAAAATAATATAATATTTCATTCCAAAATATAATAAGCCAGATGGTTATATGTTACATCGCACATAACCACCTGGCTTTTGTTTACACTGCAAATAATTCTAGTTCAAAATACGTCTTACTCACTTCTGAGCGCTATAACCGGATCCTTCTTAGCCGCAAGCCTTGATGGGATAAGACCACCGATCAAAGTCAGAATTACGCTGATCACAACGAGCGCAACGCCGCCCTTCCAAGGAAGTGCTGACACTCCGGATACATTTATAAACCCTTCTATCACTTTGCTTATAGGAATATTGAGCAGTACCGTCACTCCTATTCCTATAAGTCCTGAGAACAGACCAATGATAAATGTCTCTGCATTGAACACTCTTGATATATCCTTCTTGGAAGCACCAATACTTCTGAGAATACCTATCTCCTTTGTTCTCTCGAGGACTGATATATATGTGATGATACCTATCATGATAGATGAAACTATGAGAGATATCGCCACAAATGCTATAAGAACGTATGTTATCGCATTTATGATCTTTGTGACAGATGAAAGCATTATTCCTATATAATCAGTATATGTAATCTCGCTATCAGGATAATCGGCATTATATTTGTCTATCAGCTTCGTGATTTCGTCCTTGTCCGCAAATTCTGCGCAGTACAGATTGATGGAAGCAGGCTTTGCAAGCTCTGAATAGCCAAGCTTTGTCATATTGTCTTCATAGGTAGCTGTTGACTCCTGAAAAAATCCATATCCCTTGAGCATCTCAAAGAGCTGATCCTTGCTCATAGATGCCATCTGGGCCTGCATGTCCTCTGTAACCTGTCCTGATTCCATGAGCTGCTGCATAACTGAATCCATATCTACATCATCCGCAGTGAGCTCCTTTCCATCAGAAAATGGCATTCCGGTAAATATATCTGTATCTGGGCTGTCAAGCTGAGCCTTTAATACGTCAGTCTTTTCATTCTCCTCAACAATATAGTTTGCAAGCTCTGATGTATAGCCTATATATCCAGGCTGTATAGTCGTTGCATATGCTGAGTCAGATGCTCTTATAACTGCTGAAACTTTAACTTCAAGTCCATTTGCAACCGCAGTTTTGAGAAAATCTGCATCTGTACTCATATCTGTATATGTGCCATCTGAATTCTTCTTGTACAGATTACCCGGAAGCACCACCTTAAACTTGAGATTCAACAGATCATCATAGCTAAATTCCATCTTGTCAATCTCAGGAACTTCTCCGCCACCAAGTATCGTGGAAACCATATCACTAAGCTCCGATGAATCCCTGATTCCAAGAGTATACAGTGTAAAATCACTGATCTCATTATTCTTGTCTACGACAAGAACAACCTCATTCTTGTTCTCCGGCCAATGTCCGGCAAGCACGTCATACTGCTGCTTTAAAAGGTCCTGATTATCAAGCATCTGAGTCCACATATCCATTGACGAATTTCCGTAACTGAAAGCCGACATAAAGTCCGCTGTGGATTCCTGCGCATCCGCCATTCCGCCAAATCCCATATCAGTCATGGTCGTGCTTGGATTAACCTGGGCAATTCCACCATTTGCGCTGTTTTCATTAAATACATATAGCGGAGTGTCATAGGTATATGTAATATCACTTGTGTATTTTGTAAATCCATTTGCATCGTCTTCTATGTAGTTCTTGAATGTCTCAAGATCATTTTCTTTAACATCAGACACCATCGACACAAGCATGTCTCCCATGATATCGCCAGAATACACCTTGTTTTCACCCTTGTGGTTATGAGATGAGTCCTCCTCATTGTTGCCGACCATCTTGGATAAAAGTTCACTGTAATCCATAGCCTTCTTCGTGATCTGTATAGGGTATGTGGCCAGCGTCTCCTCCTGCACATCATTTATATACTTCTGAAAACCTGACGACAGCGACAATATCAGCGCAATTCCTATGATTCCTATACTTCCCGCAAATGCCGTGAGGAAAGTTCTTCCTTTCTTGGTCATAAGATTGTTCAAACTCAGGGAAAATGCAGTGAACAAACTCATGGATGTCTTCCTTGGCGTATAACTTCCGTCATCTTCCTTTGCCTCATCTTCATCCGAAAATGGGTTGGTATCATCTATTACATTGCCATCGAGAAGCTTCACTATTCTGGTTGAATACTGCTGTGCAAGTTCAGGGTTGTGTGTAACCATGATGACCAGCTTGTCCTTGGCTATCTCCTTGAGCAGATCCATGATCTGAACACTCGTCTCTGTGTCAAGCGCACCCGTCGGCTCATCCGCCAGCAATATGTCCGGATCATTTATGAGTGCTCTGGCTATTGCAACTCTCTGCATCTGTCCACCGGACATCTGGTTCGGTTTCTTGTGTATCTGACTGCCAAGACCTACCTTCTCCAGTACCTCCTTTGCTCTCTTCCTTCTCTCTGCCTTTGATACACCTGACAGAGTCAGTGCAAGCTCTACATTTGAAAGCACTGACTGGTGCGGTATCAGATTATAACTCTGAAAAACAAATCCCACTGAATTGTTTCTATATGAATCCCAGTCTCTTGACTTGAAATCTTTTGTTGATTTGCCATTGATGACCAGATCTCCACTTGTATACTGGTCTAGTCCGCCAACTATGTTCAGAAGAGTTGTCTTTCCGCAACCCGACTGTCCAAGAATTGACACGAACTCATTTCTCCTGAAGTTTACAGATACGCCCTTCAGTGCCTGAACAACTTCATCGCCTGTATGATAATTCTTAACAATATTCCTAAGTTGAAGCATTGGTTCCTCCCTTATCAATTTATTTATGCGGCATTGTGCTGTCACACTTCTCTTATGCCCAGGACATAATGCAGGTTTACATATAATGTATTATGTCCTGAATATATTACATTTCCTGCTATTTGTCATTATTACTGGAAAATCATAGCATTTATCTTTTTCTATTTCAATTTAAGTCAGCCATTCTTTATAAATGTTTTATTTTTGCAAGTTGAAGTTTTAACAAAAATTCTTTTATTTTCTGAACACATGGGGTATAATCAGCGTAGGTGGGTACATATGTATCCAAATATAATTTTACGGAGGATTTTACAAATGTTAGTTTCAGCAACAGAAATGTTAAAGAAAGCTAAGGCTGGTCACTACGCAGTAGGACAGTTCAACATCAACAACCTTGAGTGGACAAAGGCTGTTCTCCTCACAGCTCAGGAGCTTCAGTCACCTGTTATCCTTGGTGTTTCAGAGGGCGCTGGAAAGTATATGACAGGATTTGAGACAGTTGCAGCAATGGTTAAGGCTATGGATGCGTCACTTGGAATCACAGTTCCTGTAGCTCTTCACCTTGATCACGGAACATACGAAGGATGCTACAAGTGTGTTAAGGCTGGATTTACTTCAATCATGTTCGATGGTTCACACTACCCATTCGAGGAGAACCTTGCTAAGTCAACAGAGCTCGTAAACGTAGCTCACCAGCTTGGCCTCTCAATCGAGTGTGAGGTTGGTTCTATCGGTGGTGAGGAAGACGGAGTTATTGGTATGGGCGAGTGCGCTGATCCAGACGAGTGCAAGACTATCGCTGATCTTGGTGTAGATATGCTTGCAGCTGGTATCGGTAACATCCATGGTAAGTACCCAGCTAACTGGAAGGGACTTAGCTTTGAGACACTTGATGCTATCCAGCAGAAGACAGGTATTATGCCATTAGTTCTTCATGGTGGTACAGGTATCCCAGCTGACATGATCAAGAAGGCTATCTCACTTGGTGTTTCAAAGATCAACGTAAACACAGAGTGTCAGTTATCATTCGCAGATGCTACAAGAAAGTACATCGAGGCTGGTAAGGATCTCGAGGGCAAGGGATTTGATCCTAGAAAGCTTCTCGCTCCTGGTTTCGAGGCTATCAAGGCTACTGTTAAGGAGAAGATGGAACTCTTCGGATCAGTTGGTAAGGCTAACGACTAATTAACAGTTTGTAACGATATGATTTTTCGTGTCTGATTTCATATCGCCTAAGTAAAGAAAAGGCTGTGTCTCAGCGGTCAAGATCGCCGTGGCACAGCCTTTTGTATTATATTTCAATCAATATATCTGATCATTTCTATTATTCATCATCTAAATCCTGTCAGTCATCTGTATGATTTTTTTATTTCCTCTTTCTGGCAACGAGAAGCCACCACATTGGAACTGATGCAATCATTATAACTGCAGTTACCAGACTGATCCATGCTCCCATGTTGAACCCAGCATTCAATGATGCATCAATTTTCTTGAGATCTATGACTGAAAGTATAAATTCAAATATATACAAACCACCAAAAATAACTGATATCACCATTGATATTATATGACACACCGTCTTATTGATACACGCACATACCACATCTCCACAGACCAAAACTGCGCCAATTATAACTGGAAGAACAACTATTCCAAAAACACTGTATATACTTCTGACATCGCTTCCCACATGAGCATATGGAATAAACAGTGTTGCAAGAGCCATAACGATTCCGACAATATTTATAATATTTGGAATATATCTGACTTTCTTTACGCCGTTCTCACTGCTGTCAGCATCGTTATCCATATCATAGTATCCAGCAGTATTCTGCTGTGAATACTGAGGGGACACCTGCTGCGCTGCCCACTGACTATACTGCGGTGGCTGTCCTGCCTGATCTGCCTGCGTCTGCTGCACTCCCGGCTGGACATACTGCCGGTTCTGTACAGGCTGCATTCCCGGCTGGCTATACTGCGGTGCCTGTCCTGCCTGCGTCTGCTGCATTCCCGGCTGGACATACTGCGGTGCTTGTCCTGCCTGTCCTGCCTGCGTCTGCTGCACTCCCGGCTGGACATACTGCCGGTTCTGTCCAGGCTGCATTCCCGGCTGGCTATACTGCGGTGCTTGTCCCGCCTGAGTGTGCTGCATTCCCGGCTGGCTATACTGCGGTGCCTGTCCTGCCTGAGTCTGCTGCATTCCTGACTGAGCATACTGCTGGTTCTGTACAGGCTGCATTCCCGGCTGGCTATACTGCGGTGCCTGACCCTGCTGCATTCCCGGCTGACTATACTGCAGACTCTGTCCCTGTCTCATATACTGTGTCATATCCATGCCACAATACTTACACACAGCTATATTATTATCTATCTCCTGTCCACATCTCAAACATTTCATAGCATACCTCCGATTATCTGTTGTATCTCTCCCATATCCTGTTACTTCGCAAGATATTTCTTAAGATACTGTCCTGTATATGACTGTGGTACCCGTGCAATCTCCTCAGGAGTCCCCTGTGCAATGACAGTTCCTCCACCGGCACCCCCCTCAGGTCCCATGTCAATAATATAATCTGCGGTCTTAATAACGTCAAGATTATGTTCGATAACCACTACTGTGTTGCCACCATCGCTAAGTCTTCTAAGTATATCAACAAGCCTGTGCACATCAGCGAAATGCAATCCAGTGGTAGGCTCATCGAGAACATATATTGTCTTGCCTGTACCTCGTCTTGACAGTTCCGTTGCAAGCTTGATTCTCTGTGCCTCGCCTCCGGACAGAGTCGTGGAGGGCTGTCCAAGTTTTATATATCCGAGTCCCACATCCCTGAGAGTCTCTATCTTCTTTAATATACGAGGTACATTTGCAAAGAATTCGCAGGCCTCATCCACTGTCATATCAAGTACCTCATGAATACTCTTTCCTTTATACTTAACTTCCAGAGTCTCCCTGTTATATCTCTTTCCTCCACATACTTCACATGGCACATATATATCCGGAAGGAAATGCATCTCTATCTTAATAATTCCATCGCCACGGCACGCCTCACACCGGCCTCCAGATACATTAAAACTAAATCTTCCCTTGCTGTATCCACGCGCTTTTGCATCCTTTGTACCCGCAAACAGATCTCGGATCAGATCAAATGTTCCTGTATATGTGGCAGGGTTTGATCTTGGGCTTCTGCCTATCGGGGACTGATCTATATTGATGATCTTATCAAGTGCATCATAACCTATGATGTGATCGTGCTTGCCAGCTTTCACCCTGCTCCTGTTCAGTCTTCTTGCAAGCTTCTTATACAGAATCTCATTCACAAGTGAACTTTTTCCCGAACCCGACACACCTGTCACGCAGGTCATGATTCCAAGCGGAATGTCAACATCTATATGTTTCAGATTGTTCTCGTAAGCATTCTTGATGGTTATCCATCCTGTCGGCTTTCTCCTGACGTCCGGTACCTCTATCTTCTTTCTGCCGCTCAAATAATCACCGGTAATTGAATTCTCGCACTTCATGATCTCTTCTGCAGTGCCCTCAGCCACCACATATCCACCATTGGCACCGGCTCCCGGTCCTATATCTATTATGTGATCTGCTGCTCTCATGGTGTCCTCATCATGCTCCACAACTATCAGTGTATTTCCAAGATCTCTGAGATTCTTGAGTGCAGCGATCAATTTGTCATTATCCCTCTGATGAAGTCCTATACTTGGCTCATCAAGAATATATGCCACGCCCACAAGTCCTGAACCTATCTGTGTTGCAAGTCTGATTCTCTGCGCCTCACCGCCGGAAAGTGTGCTTGTTCCACGGCTCAGGCACAGATAATCAAGTCCCACGTCAATAAGGAAATGCAATCTTGATCTGATCTCCTTCAATATAGCGGCACCTATCATCTTCTGTCTGTCTGTAAGTTCAAGTTCCTTCATAAACTGAGCCAATTCAGTAATCGGCAATTCCATCAGATCCGCAATATTCCTGTCTCCCACAGTTACAGCCAGAGCAGTTGGCTTTAATCTCTTGCCACCGCAATCCTCACAAGGAGTTATCGTCATATATGTCTCATACTCTGCCCTGGTAGACTCCGCTGATGTCTCTCTATACCTTCTGGCAACATTCTTTAAAAGGCCTTCGAATGTAATATCATATACGCCTTCCCCTCGCTGTCCCTTATAGTGCACCTTTACAGGACGTGCGTTCTTTCCATATAATAAGAGATCCTTTATATCCTGCGGATAATCCTGGAAAGGTGTGTCCAGATCAAATTTATATTCAGTACATAAAGCCCTTAACACCGCATTTGCAAAACTCTTGCCATCATTGCACGACTGCCATCCAAGAACAGCTATTGCACCATCATTTATAGACATGCTTGGATCCGGTATCATAAGTTCGGGATCAAACTCCATCTTGAATCCAAGTCCCGCACATGTAGGACATGCGCCAAATGGATTGTTGAAAGAAAAACTTCTCGGTTCTATCTCATCTATGCTGATACCGCAGTCCGGGCATGAAAAACTGTCTGAGAAATTAATTACAGTGTTCTCCTTCTGAATACCATTCTCGTCCCTCTCTCCGATCACTTCTATCTTCATGAGACCTTCTGCAAGAGAAAGCGCAGTCTCTATGGAATCTGTGAGTCGTCGTTCCACATCCTGTCTGACAACCAGACGGTCAACAACAATATCTATATTGTGCTTTTTATTCTTATCAAGCTTTATCTCCTCCGACAGCTCATACATACTGCCATCGACAACAACTCTGACAAATCCACTCTTTTTTGCCTTCTCCAGAAGCTTTACATGTTCACCCTTTCTTCCTCTGACTACAGGGGCAAGCACCATAAACTTTGTCCTCTCCGGAAGCTTCATGATCTCATCCACCATCTGGTCAACGGTCTGTCTGCTTATGACTTTGCCACACTTTGGACAATGCGGTATACCAACTCTGGCATAGAGCAATCTGAAATAATCATATATCTCTGTAACCGTTCCAACCGTAGATCTAGGATTCCTGTTGGTCGACTTCTGGTCTATTGATATAGCCGGTGAAAGGCCCTCTATCTTGTCAACATCCGGCTTCTCCGCCTGACCAAGGAACTGCCTCGCATATGATGAAAGAGATTCCATATATCTTCTCTGTCCCTCTGCATATATCGTGTCAAATGCAAGAGATGATTTTCCCGATCCTGAAAGTCCAGTCACAACAACAAATTTGTCTCTTGGAATCTTGACATTTATATTCTTCAGGTTGTGTGCACGCGCTCCTTCGATCGTGATATATCTTCTGTCTATATTCCTGCTGGCATTAAAATAATCATCATCCCTCATACTCGCATCTGTTATGTCTTCCAGATGCTTGTCACATTCATAATTCTTACTGTCTTCCATCTTGATCTAACCTTTTCTCTCTATTATTTCTATTTGTTATATCTTATTATCTGCCTTGCTTCTATCTGTTCATATCTATAATATCTCTGAAATTACTTACCTAAATATGTCTATAATATCTCAAAAAGTCCTATATATACAAAGACCTGCAAGAACCACAGAATACTCTACTTCACTCTCATATATCGTATAAATCTGTGAGTTACACTAATCCTTATCATAATCTCTGAGTGCAGCCTTGTATACCTTGAGCTGATCCCTGACTTCTGCCGCAACCTCGAAGTTGAGGTCTGCTGCCGCCATATTCATCTTCTTGGTCAGCTTGGCGATAACCTTCTGAAGCTCCTTCTTCGTCATGGACTCAGCGTCCTTATCCTCCTCAGGAAGTGCTTCATTCTTCACCTCTATGGTTATGAGATCTCTGATACTCTTCTCTATGGTCTTAGGTGTTATGCCGTGTTCCTCGTTATACTTCTGCTGTATCTCACGACGCCTGCTCGTCTCATCAAGAGCGTACTTCATGGAACCTGTTATGGTATCCGCATACATGATAACATGTCCATTCACATTTCGTGCAGCCCTTCCTATGGTCTGTATAAGTGAGGTCTCCGATCTCAGGAAGCCTTCCTTGTCAGCATCCAGAATTGCCACCAGTGTGATCTCCGGTATATCAAGGCCCTCTCTCAGAAGGTTGATTCCCACAAGAACATCAAATACGCCGAGACGAAGATCCCTCACAATCTCAACCCTCTCCATAGTGTCTATATCCGAATGCAGATATTTCACCTTTATATCATTATCCCTCATATAGCTGGTGAGATCCTCCGCCATACGCTTGGTAAGTGTTGTTACAAGCACCTTGTGTCCCTGCTCAGTCTCTTTGCGGACCTCCTTCAGCAGATCATCTATCTGTCCCGCAACCGGTCTGACCTCAACCGGTGGATCAAGAAGTCCCGTAGGTCTGATGATCTGTTCGGCCATAAGCATCTGGTGTTCTTCCTCGTATTTGCCTGGGGTAGCAGATACGAACATGACCTGATCCAGTTTCTGCTCAAATTCTGTGAAATTGAGCGGTCTGTTATCAAGTGCCGACGGAAGTCTGAACCCGTAATCCACCAGGTTCATCTTACGGGAACGATCCCCAGAGTACATCGCACCGACCTGAGGCACCGTCATATGTGACTCATCTATAATAAGAAGAAAGTCATCATCAAAGAAATCCAGCAGTGTGCTCGGCGTCTCTCCGGTTGACCTTCCAGCCAGTGGGCCGGAATAATTCTCTATGCCAGAGCAGAATCCGGTCTCACGCATCATCTCCATATCAAAGTTGGTTCTCTCCTCGATACGCTGTGCCTCGATGAGCTTATCCTTTGACTTGAAATAAGCAACTCTGTCCTTGAGCTCCGCCTCTATCCTCTTCAGCGCCTTCTCCATCTTCTCCTGTCCAACTACATAGTGGGATGCAGGAAACAGACAGGTATATGTCAGATCCCTCTTTCCCTCTCCGGTGAGAGGATCAAACTCTGTGATTCTGTCAATCTCATCTCCAAAGAACTCTATCCTTATTCCATCGTCAAATGTAGACACAGGGATTATCTCAAGTACATCCCCGCGCACTCTGAACGTACCTCTCTGCAGATCCATGTCATTCCTGTCATACTGTATATCTGTCAGATCATCGATGACCTGATCTCTGTCCTTTATCATGCCTACTCTGAATGACAACATCTGATTCCTGTACTCGTCCGGATCACCGATACCATATATACAAGACACGGACGCAACCACTATGACATCTTTTCTATCTATGAGCGCAGCTGTGGCGCTATGTCTCATACGATCAATATCATCATTGATTGACGAATCCTTTGCAATATAGGTATCCGTAGATGCCACGTACGCCTCTGGCTGATAGTAATCGTAGTATGATACAAAATACTCCACGGCATTGTTCGGAAAAAACTCTTTCATCTCCCCATAAAGCTGCGCCGCCAGAGTCTTGTTATGTGCAAGTATCAGCGTAGGCTTATTCAGCTGTTGTATAACATTCGCCATGGTAAATGTCTTACCGGATCCGGTTACACCAAGCAGTGTCTCAAACTGATTGCCTTCCTGAAAACCCTTTACCAACTTTTCTATTGCCTCCGGCTGATCTCCGGTGGGCTTGTATTCCGATACCAATTCAAAATGATCCATTATAGATTCTCTCCTTTATATTTTCTACTTCTGGACAACATTCTTTTAATTCTTTGCACATACTGTTAATCGTTCCAAAAACCTCATCCAAATTTTTCTAAATGACTAATTTATCCCCTCTACGTTCTACACTAATAGTAGTTGAATCACTTTCCTTTGTACATACCTCAATTTCGTATTTCATAATATTTTTCCTAACCTTTAAGATATTTTTCTACTTCCCGATCAAATTCAGAAACATATTCTCTATCCTGTTTGACTCTAAATACTTCATATTCCTTCTCAGCTTTTTGCATAGCAACATCATGAGAAATTTTTCCTTTTCCATTCAATACCTTTCGCCTATTATTCAGTAAAAATTGATTCGTTTGATCAACCCAGTCTTGCATGCTCATTAATATCTCATCTTCAGCCATTAATTCTGCATAATCAATAAACATTGTCACAAGTCTATTCAATCGTGATAATTCTTTTTCATTCAAATAATTTTTTGCTATTCCAATATCTCTTTTTAAAATTTTCCCATCCGGAGAATCTTTCCATGTAGTTAAACCCATTGCTGGTTTCTCCGAATCAGCACGTTCATATATCAATTCTGCCGCAGTCTTTCCAGTAACAGCAAAGTGAAGCTTATTTTGAACAAATGCGTAAAATGCTTTTGTTATCTCACTATTTTTATCATAATCATAACTGCACTGTTCGAATACATCCGCAATTTTCTGATAGGCTCTGCGTTCACTGGCTCTTATTTCACGAATGCGTTCAAGTAATTCATCAAAATAGTCTTTTCCAAAAGGTCTGC
>OGXW01003087.1_pt1 | contig 11256 bp, 9 predicted proteins | sample 1576341 | NCBI WGS metagenome assembly OGXW01 (sample SAMEA3541592, study PRJEB24748) | human gut metagenome | biome: human gut; feature: human-associated habitat; material: faeces | place: China | collected 2012
TTACCTGATTGAAAATTTGAATAACCCTTCATGATGAAGTCCAACCTGAGACATTACTAATGTAGGCGGTTTAAAACCATTCTTCTTTAGCACCTCATAGGCTGATGTTATCCTCTCAAATTCTTTATCATCCACTACCCCACCTGAGTCGGGATGATACTTTTTAACTAAATTCCTGTAAGCCTTCTTAACCAGAGCCTCATTAGCTCCGTAAGGAACACCTAAGTCCTTGTAAGGATTACCCATTCTACTATTGTTATACTGCATATTAAAACTCCTATCTACTATATAGAAAGAGGGTACACTGCACAAACAAATAATACATATAAAAGAGAAAGGAATTGTGTACCCTCTATTCAGCGTTTTAAAAACCTTTCTGCACTTCGACTTTACAGATACATTATAGCATGAATCTTACCATCTGTCAACAGTAATCTACCAAATTTTGGTAAAAATCTCTAGTAAATTAAAGGAAGTGAAGCAACATATTTTGAGATACCTTCCGTTAAATTTGAGACTTTCTCGTAAGGTTTAAGTAAGTACCCTTTATGGGCTTCATCACTTACCGTCTTTTTACAACTAAAGAAAGCACTTAGGTAAGCATCTGTATTATAACTCTTGTCTACCAGATAGAACTTCCTTTGTCCAATGAATGTATCCGTTACTGATGTGAGACAGTCACCTAAGTCAGAGTAACTATCTGATTCCTTTTTGAGTAGCCCGATATACTCACCAAGGTTATCATCAAAAATAGCATCAAACCTCACCACAACTTTCGTTCTGGCATTGAGGTGATTTCCGGTATCAATGACGTGTTTGAAACCTGTATGAGCAAGCAGGTGGGCGGGCTGGAATATGGAGAAGCGGAGGCATTGCGGGAGGGTGTTCCCCATGTTCCCCTGGACTCTGCGGCCACGGAACTCTATGTATTGGATGTTGCCGATGGAGATTCCTATGAGAAGGAGGCAGCCTTCACGGCCAAACGCATTTGTACCATGCTCTCCGCTGGGGAAACGGTGCGCGACGGCGCACAGCTGCGCCCCGTAACTGCTGAGGATATTGTGATTCTCCTTCGCTCTCCCGGCTCCATGGCAGCACCGTTCTGTGATGCCTTGGAGGCGGCCGGGATTCACTGCGCTCTGGATGGCAGCAGCAGTTTGATGGATACGCCCGAGGTCAGCACCTTCTGTGCCCTGCTGCAAGCGGTGGCCAATCCCCGGCTGGATATCCCTTTGCTGAGCATTCTGGCCAGTCCGGTGTTTGGCTTTACGGCGGATGACCTGGCATCATTCCGTGGGGACTGTAAAAAGGGCAGCATCTATGATGCCATGAAGCAGTCCCAAAACGAAAAAGTTCAGTATTTTTTGTCTGTTTTGGACGTTCTCAGAAAAAAGTCCCGTATGGAAAACCTTACCCAGCTGCTGCAAAGCTGCCTGACCCTCACCCGACTGGACAGCATTTTTGGTGCGATGTCCGGTGCGGAGGCAAGGCAGCAGAACTTGCAGACCTTCTATCAGATGGCTGTGGATTATGAGAGCAGCAGTCTGCGCACACTTGACCAGTTTTTGGAGTATTTGCAGACCATGGCCGACAGCCGGGTGGAGACCGGCGGCAGCAGTGCGGGCTGCGTCAGAATCATGAGCATTCACAAATCAAAGGGGCTGGAGTTTCCGGTTGTGTTTCTCTGCGGCCTGTCCCACCGCTTTAATCCCAGCGACCGACAGGAGCAGGTGCTGTGCGACAAGAACTTGGGTCTTGGTCTGGCAGTGGCAGACAACCAGAACCGCATTCGCTACAGCGCCATTTCTAAGCTTGCCATTGCCGATTCCATCAAGAGGGAGAGTATCAGCGAGGAACTCCGGGTTTTGTACGTCGCCATGACCCGGGCGGAAGACCGGCTTATCATGACCTGCACCATGAAAAATCCACAGAAGCGCCTGGCAGACATGGCAAACCGTCTGATTGTAGGGGGCGAAGCTCTGGTGTGCATGGAGGCAGACTGCCACGGTGATTGGATTCTGGCAACTGCCATGCAGCGGATAGAGGCCGGGGCACTCCACAATCTGGCAGGAAGGCCGGAGCAGCTGCACACCGACGACTATCCGTGGCACATTGAGTTAGTAGAAGCGGAGGAAACGCTTCCGCAGGGGGAGCACACCGTTTTGGAGGAATCCACCTTCCCGCCGGAGGCTGTCGCCTCCCTGCAAAAGGGGCTGCAATTTTCCTATGCCCATCTCCCGGCTACTCATGCGCCCTCCAAGCAGACGGCTACCGGACGGAAGGGGAGCGCCAGAGAGGAAGAGGCTATGGAGGATACCCGCAAGATGCCAGACAACCGCACTTGGCGCAAGCCCAGCTTCCGGGAAAATGCCCGCCGGGGGAAAGCTTATGGAAATGCGGTTCACCGCGTCATGCAGTTTATCCGATATGAGGGCTGTACGGATGCTTCTTCTGTTCAGATGGAAATCCAGCGGCTGCTGGCAGACGGTATTCTGAGCCAGGAGGAGGCGGCAATGGTTTCCCCGGATGCCATTGCATCATTCTTTGCCACGGACATTGGCAGGAAGCTGCAAGGCGGCGCAGAATATATCCGGGAATTCAAGTTTTCTATCCTGGATGACGGGGAGAAATATGGCGACGGACTGGAAGGGGAGCAGGTGCTTCTGCAAGGCGTGGTGGACTGCGCCATTTTGGAGGAGGACGGCATCACGGTCCTGGACTTCAAAACCGACCGGGTGACAGAGGAAACCGTTGCAGCTACAATAAATCGCTATCGCCCCCAGCTGGAAACCTACGCCGAAGCGCTGAGCCGGATTTATGAAAAGCCGGTCAAAGAAAAGTATTTGTATTTCTTCCATTTGGGAGAATTGACCGCATTATAACAGCAAAAGCCCTCGCAGCAACCGGGATTTTCCAATGCTGCGAGGGCTTGCTTATGGCTTGTAATCAAAAACGTTATTGGCAATCATAGTGCCGAAACGTCCACGGAGGTCAAATAGCGAATGGCATCCAAAGAAGTCTGAAGCGGCAGCTTTCCCTGCACGGCACAAATCCGTAAAAGGCCGATGTCCCCATACATAGATTCCCATTTTTCAAGCAGGGAAAGAACGGAACCGGAATCAAGTGTAACGCCATTGGACGTACAATCAACCCGATACCGAATCTGACAGGCGCTCAACGAGTGGTGCTTCCCATTCAATTGCCCGTGCAAGCAGATGCCGTAATTGTAATACCACAACTTCGGGTCATATTGTGACCGCTCTATGGAAAGCACCACGGTTAAATTGTCCTTGTCTTTGTACCATGTCAGGCGGGATTTTTTATACCCGCAAGCTTTGGCTTTTGCTGAAATTGCATTAACCAATTCGTCAAAACTGCTCATAAGAAACCTCTTTACCAATGGGTGATGGCAACCGTGCTTATTCGTCAGCGGGTTCGTCGGTTGCGCTTTCCGCAAAGCCGGGCCAGCACCATACGTCTTCCAGATAGGTAGAGGTGTGATCCAGCTTTCGGTAGATTTGCTCTCCGGTTTCCTTGTCATAGCGGCAGCGGAAGGCAGCAGCATAGGAGGGATGGTCATCCACCCGATATTCCATCTTAACGGTATAATCCCGCTGCTCTACGCCCAGAATCTTGATTTTTACATACCCGTCTTCCACCTTGGCAGAGATTTTTACAGGCAGCTCGTAGTCGTTGCGTATCTTCAGGTCGGTGGTACCCCAGTTGACAGTGGCATCCAATCCCAAAGGAATGTAATTGACGGGGAAACCGTGATTCCGGCGGTCTACGATGGTCAGTTCAGCAAACAGCGAGCTGAGGTACAGGGTGGAGGATACCTGGCAGATGCCGCCGCCCACTTCGTCCACCAGCTCTGTGCCGGAATAGGCAGGGGCGGGAAGGTATCCGGCCTCCCGGGTACGTTTGCCCAGGGTTTCATTGTAAGAGAGCGTGTCGCCGGGCTGCAAAATGATGCCGTCCAGCTTTGCGCAGGCTAGTTCCAAATTCTTTGTCCGGTTTTCGTTGTCGGAGTATTCGGTTTTGCAGTAGCCAAGTACATCCTGGAACCAGGCATCCTCCACCGAAACCTCCGGGGGGAGATATTCCATCTGGATGCGGACGGCCTCGCCGGGGGCGGCGGCTTCCAGCAGCTTGGCGGCTCTTTGAAGGTCAAAGCCATAGCCATCCCTGCCATAGACGACCTCCAACGTTTCCGGGTCTACCCGGGGATTAACGGCAGGAACGGAAACCTGCTCCAATACCTTTTTCAGTTCCAGGTGGGTGGGCTCTTTTTCTTCGCCCAGGGCATCCAATGTGACCGTAAATTCCTGGGCGGCATAGGCGGCGGTGACTTTGTCCATGGCATCCTGAAAGTCCACCAGATGACCGGCGGAACCCTGATTGATGACCAATGTTTGACAGGTGCCTTCCTGGGTGATGACATCTGGGGCCTCGCCCTCCAGCCAGTAGCCGGAGGGGGTATAAATGCCACCCAGACGGTTGTAGAAGGAGCGGAGCGCTGCTTCAATGCGTTCCATATCCAGGGAGAGCTTCGGGGTAATTTCCGTACCCTGCCCATTCAGGGCGGCACCGACTGCCGCTTCCACATCCAGGTGCGCCCCGGATTGGGCAGGGGTGAGGGTCAGCGTATCATCCCCCAGGGAAATGACCATATTTTCCTTTTGATAGATGTCATCTAGAGAATCATTGACTGCCTGAATGGCTTGCTCCCGGGTCATTTTCCCCACGGAGATGCCACCAATGGTTACGCCCTTTGCAATCTTCGGCTCTGCCTTGGGGGCGGGCTGGGGTTCTGTAGCGGTGATCTGCGGGGTGGTCACCGGAGGCGTAGTGGGCTGAGACTCCTTTTTCGGAGTGGGGAGCAGCAACAGGGCGATGACAAGAATCAGCAGCAGTCCAACGGCGATGCAACCAATAGTTACCATCTTTTTCTGCTGTGCAGATTTGCTTTTGCGGGAAGTGGTTTGATATTTGCTCAAGATATTCTCCTTATATTCATATGAAAGGCTGCTGCACGGCCATGCAGCAGCCCATTGTTATTTTGCGGACAAGTCCACCGCTCTGCGGAGAATGGAATCTGCCGGGACAGCTTTTGGCAGCTGAATGGTGAACTTCATTTGCGGAGTTCTCGGCTCTGCCAGGGGTGTACCTTCCTCGTCTGCCATACCGCTTGCGTGAATGGTGAAGGGATGCAGATCGGGACCCACGACCTCCAGTTCGTCTCCCTCGCGGAACTTGTTGCGCAGGCTGCATACAGCCTTTCCGGTTTCGTCGCACTGTTCCACCAGCGCACAAATCTGCCACTGGCGGATGTAGCGGGAGTTCTCCGTGTACTGTCCGGGGGCACCGTAATAGAAGCCGGTAGAGTAGATGCGGTGGGAGACGTGCTCCACTTCATCCCGCCAAACGGGATCTACCGGCCTTCCGGCGCAGACATCGTCAATGCAGTGGCGGTAAGCACCAGCTACAATGGCGGCATAGTAGGCGGACTTGGCACGCCCTTCGATTTTGATGCAGTCGATGCCTGCATCCATCAGATCCCTCAGATGGTCGATGGTACACATATCCTTGGAGTTGAGGATATAGGTTCCTTTCTCGTCTTCAAACACCGGGAAGTATTCGCCGGGGCGTTTTTCTTCCATCAGGGCATACTGATAGCGGCAGGGTTGGGCGCAGGCACCGCGGTTGGAGTCCCGCCCAGTCATGTAGTTGCTCAGCAGGCAGCGCCCGGAGTAGCTGACGCACATGGCACCGTGGCCAAAGGTTTCAATTTCCAGGTCAGGGGAGACCTTCGCCCGGATTTCTGCAATTTCGGGCAGACTCAGCTCTCTTGCCAGCACCACCCGCTGCGCACCCAAATCGTGCCAGGCCTGGGCACAGGCATAGTTGGCAACGGATTGCTGGGTGGACACATGGCGCTGGCAATGGGGGGCGTATTTTCCGGCAAGAGTGAATGCCCCCAGGTCTGCGATTATCAGCGCGTCCACGCCGGCATCATCCAGCTGCTCTAAGTAGGAAGGAAGTGCTGCCACTTCCTCGTTTCTGGGCATGGTATTGACGGTTACATGAACCTTCACCCCATGGCTGTGGGCAAATTGAACGGCTTCCGGCAGCGCCTCCGGGGAAAAATTCCCCGCGAAAGAGCGCATACCGAAGCTTGTGCCAGCCAGATACACGGCATCTGCGCCGTACTTCACAGACATTTTTAGCTGTTCAGCGTCACCGGCTGGACACAGTAGCTCCATTTTCTTCATATCATCCTCCAAATTTTGCGCGGTTTGCATCGTGTTCTTCCTGGGTGGTTGCAAACACGTGGGTGCCGGCGGTGGGATCCAGCACATAGTAATAGTAATTGGTGTCCGCAGGCTCCAAAGCTGCCTTCAGGCTGGACAGGCCGGGATTGGAGATGGGGCCGGGGGTCAGGCCGACATTGGTATAGGTGTTATAGGGGCTGTCCACGCGCAAATCCTCTGCGGTCAGGTCGTTCTTTCCGTTGAGGGCATAGATGATGGTGGCATCGATGTTCAGGTAAGCAGGATTGCCGTGCCAGCAGAACAGGCGGTTGTAGATGACGGAGGCAATGGTATAGCCTTCCTCCGCGCTGGCAGTTTCCTTCTCAATCATGGAGGCCACATTCACTACATCCCGCACAGTAAACAGGTGACTGTCGATATAGTCCTGCGTTTTGCCATCCCGGCGCATCAGGTCGGTCAGGTGGTTGTTGAGGGTCTGAATCTTTCCGCGCATCTGCTCGTCAAAGCGATGGTCGAAGTTGGAAAGCATCTTGTTCAGCACGCTCTTCGGGGTGTCGTTCTGGTAGAATTCATAGGTGTCGGGGAACAGGAAGCCCTCCAGGCAGTACCGGTCGCCCCGGGCAACTCCATCCAGGAACCAATAGTCATTCAGTTCCCCTGAGGCAGCATAGCTTTCAATGTCCTGCACGGTGCAGACCTTGTTTTCTTGCAGCAGAGCAAAAATCTGGCGGCAGGAATAGCCCTCGGGGATTGTCACCTTCACCACGTCTCTGGAGGAGGAGGGGGACATCATTTTCACCAGGGCGTGGTAGTCGTACTTGGTGTTCAGATCCCAGATGCCGGGCTTGATATCGCCGTCATCCACTGCAAAATTGGCATACAGCTTAAAAAGGCCGGGATAGTGAATCAGTTCATTGCGGACAAGCTTCTGAGTGATGTCGTCAATGGTGTCCGTGTCATACACGGTGATGGTGACAACCTTGTCCTCCCGTCCGAAAGCGAGAATTTCCGAGGCGCATACCCATACAATCCGCCCCAGGGTAACACCGATTAAAATGGTCAGCGCCACCCATACTCCGGTTGCCAGAATATTGGGAATTCCCAGCAAGCCCTCTCCCTTTCTGCGGCGTGGGCGGCCTTTCTTCACGGCACGCCGCCGTTTTTCCGGTTGAGGCGCTGGAGAAATGGACTCCTCCGGCTCCTGCCACTGCATCTGCGGTGGGGGAAGAATTGGGTCAGCGGCGGGGATTGGCTCCTCGCCGTATGTTTCTTCTGTGGGCAGCGGTGTACACGCTTCCTCTGCGGGAGACTCCGGTGAAAATGGAATTTCTGGATTTGCTCCATCTTCCTCCGCAGGGCGTTCCGGGATGACCGGTGCTTCGGGTTCTGCCATTTCGGTTGCCTCGTCGGCAAATTGCCGGTGCTTGGCTGCAAATCTGCCCTGATAGTGGGGGTGGGTCTCCTCCGACTGCCCCTCTTTGGAACATTCATCCGTCAAGGGAACTGCTTCAGGATAGTCTACAGCGGTTTCTTCCGCTGCATCAGGGGGCACAATCGGCTCCCCCTGGAGCGCTTCAAATCGTCCGTGCTTCTGATTTGGACTGGAATTGTCATTCATCAGCGTTCCTCCGTTTATCGAATCACAATTTGATCTTTTATCTTTTCGGCAATTTCTCTGCCTTTCAGTGCTTCCACCAGTGCCAGGCCAAAGGGGACGGCACATCCGGCAGAAGCGCCGGTGATCAGGTTGCCGGAAACCACGAAGGCGGCGCTGGAATCCACAACGGCGCTGCCCATATTCTGCTCCTGACCGGGGTAGCAGGTGGCCTTCAACCCATCGGTGATGCCCAGGTCAGCCAGTACCGTGGGTCCGGCGCAGATGGCGGCAACGTACTTCCCGTTTTCCCAGGCAAATTTCAATGCCTCCAGTGCGGCGGGGCAGGCGCGCAGGCTGGCAACTCCGCCCATTCCGCCGGGGATGATCATCATCTCCATGTCGGTTAAATCCATCTCATCCAGCGTGATGTCGGCTTCCACCCGGATTTTGTGGCTTCCGGTGACAACCTTTCCGTCAATGCCAACGGTCAAAATATTCACACCGGCTCTGCGAAGAAGGTCGAGGGGGGTTATCGCCTCGGTTTCTTCAAAACCGGTTCCAAGCAGCATAAATACCATATTGTTTTCCTCCCAATATGCGCGTGTTACAGTTTATTGTTCCATGACAAAAGGAAAATATGACCTTTGAGTCAAAACAATTCACTATAATATACCATATTTTTTTCTGCTTGTCCACCACCTGCATGAATCAATCCTTAAAATATCATTAAATGTATCCGTCTCGCCGTCCTCTTGGCGGGCAGCCCCGGGACTCTTTCTGAAAAAAGGTTGCAAAAGGGCAGAAAAAATGCTAGAATTACAGAAACCAAAAGAATACAGAATATAAGGGAAAATAAAATGGAAGAAAGAAATATCTCATTTGAAGACCTGGGTCTGTCCGAGGCCATGCTCAAGGCATTGGAACAAAAGGGCTACGGTTACCCCACAACCATTCAGGCAGAGGCAATTCCGCCGTTTTTGCAGTGGAAGGATGTGATTGCAAAGGCACCTACCGGAACGGGTAAAACCTTTGCGTTCGGTATCCCTATGATTGAACACATTGATGCAGCGTCCAACGAGGTACAGGCGTTGATTCTGGCACCCACCCGGGAGTTGGCCATCCAGATTGGCGATGAGCTGCGGGGGCTGCTGACCTATTTTACCGGCATTCGGGTGGCAGTTCTGTATGGCGGTGCCGGAATCGGCAGCCAGATTCGCCAGATGGAGAAAAAGCCTCAGATTGTGGTGGCAACCCCGGGCCGCCTGATGGATCACTATAACCGCAAAACCATCCGCCTGGACAAAATTCAGACTGTCGTCCTGGACGAAGCAGACCGGATGCTGGACATGGGCTTTTTCAAGGACGTGACCAGAATCATTGAAAAAGTTAAAAACAGAAAGAATCTTGGGCTTTTTTCCGCCACCATTTCCCAAGAGGTGATGACGGTTTCCTGGATGTACCAACGGGATGAGGTGGAAATCACCGTGGAGCCAAAGCAAGAAGATCGACCGGACATCGACCAGTACAGCCTGAGCTGCACCCCGCTGGAAAAGGCAGAGGTTACCCTCCGGCTGATGAAGACCCAGGGCTATGAGCGGGTGATGATTTTCTGCAATACCAAGCATATGTGCCAGCGCCTGTGCGATGAGTATCAGCGAGCGGGGCTGGATTGTGACTGCCTCCATGGCGATATTCGCCAGAGCCAACGGGAAAAAACCATGCAGCGCTTCCGCAGCGGAAAGCTGCCCGTGCTGATTGCTACGGATGTGGCTTCCCGGGGCATTGACGTAGATGACGTGGACTGCGTTATCAACTATGACATCCCCGAGGAAAATGAATACTATGTTCACCGCATTGGCAGAACCGGCCGCGCAAAGCGAAAGGGCATTGCCTGGAGCTTGGTGAGCAATTTTCCGGAGAAAGCAAAGCTGGATGAAATTGCAAAATTTTCCCATTATGAGATTCAGCCCATGGTGATGGATGCCTGCGGCAATTTAACGGCGGAGGAAGTCAAGGCTCCTGCTGCCCCTAAGAGGCGGTTCAAATGACCGCCGGTGAATGCGGCTATTTACTCCTGTCCAGCAAGTTTGGCGATCCTGACAGGAAACCGCTTACCACAGCGCAAATGCGCATTGTGGCGCAAAGAGCGGCATATCTTCCGCTGGTGAACAGCGGCGAGGAACTGACGCTGGAGCACCTGCTGTCTGCGGGGGTGGAAAAGCAGCTTGCCGAAAAAATCCTGAAATTGCTGGAAGATACGCTTCAATTAAAAGCATACCTTTCTAAGGCACGGCGAGCCGGGTGTACGCCCATCACTCGTGCCAGCAGGGCGTATCCGCTTGCGCTGCGCCGGCGGTTGGGGCTGGAAGCCCCAGGCTGCCTCTGGGCGAAGGGCAACCTGGATATTCTCTCCATGCCCACCGTTTCCCTGGTGGGCAGCCGGATGCTCCAGGGAGAGAACCGGCAGTTTGCCCGGATGGTTGGCATCCAAGCCGCGCTTCAGGGCTATGCTCTGGTTTCCGGCAATGCACGGGGGGCGGATACTGTCGCTCAGGATGCCTGCCTGGAAGCGGGGGGATATGTTGTCAGTGTGCTGGCGGATTCCCTCAGTGAGCATTGCCCGGATACGCACCGCCTGTACATGAGCGAGGATGACTACGATGAATGTTTCACCGTACCCCGGGCGCTGCATCGCAACCGGGTGATTCACTGTCTCAGCGACCGGGTGTTTGTGGCACAGTGTACGCTGGGAAAAGGGGGCACATGGGATGGCAGCACTCAAAACCTGCGCAGGGGATGGAGCAGCGTCTATTGCTTCCGGGATGGCAGCCCTGCTTCTGTGGCATTGGAGCAGATGGGCGCATTCCTGATTGATACGGAAATGCTTGCTGATTTAAAGTCTCTTCCGCAGAGACAGCCAAACTTATTTCACATGGTTTAAGAGCAGACCAAAGCACGCAGGTCTGCTCTTTTGCCTTGTATAACGTTTTTTCCTTCAATCGGATAAAATGCGGCAATAAAAAATCCCTCCTGTCAGGATACATTCTACCCGATAGGAGGGATGTGTGCGAATGTGTCAGACGGACGCAGTTGTTGAATACAGCAAACTGGAAGTTGTGTTATTCTTCACGATTCTCAATGTTATAGACAATACAAGCAATTCCTGCAATCATCGAAAACAGAATAGCTCCGCCCATTGCCTCATCCAAGGTATCCCAGCAATACTTGCTATCCCTGATACCTTATTCTTTCAACCAACGTTTCCTTTTTCAGATTACTGCTTAAAACGAGGGAAAGCACAATCTGCAAAAGACCGACCAGCAAAATCATAGCAAGAATCGGGATAAGAGGAACGTGATAAACGTTCATTCCAAAAATCCCATTATG
>OGXW01003093.1_pt1 | contig 11244 bp, 7 predicted proteins | sample 1576341 | NCBI WGS metagenome assembly OGXW01 (sample SAMEA3541592, study PRJEB24748) | human gut metagenome | biome: human gut; feature: human-associated habitat; material: faeces | place: China | collected 2012
AGTTGTAGACCCTAACAAGTGTATCGGATGTGGTGTATGTACAACAAAGTGTGCATTTGATGCTATCACACTTCACAGAGACCATCCAGAGTGCTCAGAGATGACTGTTGCAGAGGATAAGTTTAAGAAAATCCTCCCATATCAGGCAAAACGAGCAATCAGAATTGCATTACATAAGAAAAAATAAGCTAAGTCATACAAAATAAATTTGTTGATATTTGGTAAAAGTATGTTATGATTAATATGTGCGTTTTAAGAACGTACATGCTATTCAAGCAAATTATATATTTAGGAGGAATTGCAAAATGGCAAACAAGTGGGTTTATACCTTCAAAGAGGGAAATATGACCATGCGTAACTTACTTGGTGGTAAGGGCGCAAACCTTGCTGAAATGACAGAGATTGGCCTTCCTGTACCACAGGGATTCACAATCACTACAGAGGCTTGTACACAGTACTATGAGGATGGACGTAAGATCAATGATGAGATTATGGCTCAGACTATGGATGGTGTTAAGTGGATGGAGGAAGTTAACGGAAAGAAATTCGGAGACTTAAAGAATCCATTATTAGTTTCTGTACGTTCAGGAGCTAGAGCTTCAATGCCAGGTATGATGGACACAATCCTTAACCTTGGACTTAATGACGATGTTGTCGCAGCTATGATCGCTGGAAACCCAGATCCGGCATTCGAGCGTTTCGTATATGATTCATACAGACGTTTCATCCAGATGTTCTCTGACGTTGTTATGGAAGTAGGAAAGAAATACTTCGAGCAGCTCATCGACAAGATGAAAGAGGACAGAGGAGTTAAATTTGACGTAGACCTTACAGCAGCTGACCTTAAGGAGTTAGCAGAGCAGTTCAAGGCTGAGTACAAGAATCAGTTAGGAACAGATTTCCCTTCAGATCCTGTAGAACAGTTGAAGCTTGCTATTGAGGCTGTATTCCGTTCATGGGACAACCCACGTGCAAATGTATATAGAAGAGATAACGATATCCCTTATTCATGGGGAACAGCAGTTAACGTAATGCCAATGGTATTCGGTAACTTAAACAATGAGTCTGGTACAGGTGTTGCATTTACTCGTGACCCAGCTACTGGAGAGAACAAGCTTATGGGTGAGTTCCTTATCAATGCACAGGGTGAGGACGTAGTTGCCGGTGTTCGTACACCAATGCCAATCGCTCAGATGGAGCAGGAGTTCCCAGAGGCTTATGCTGAGTTCCTTAAGGTTTGTGAGACTCTTGAGAATCACTACCATGATATGCAGGATATGGAGTTCACAGTTGAGAACAAGAAGCTTTATATGCTTCAGTGCCGTAATGGTAAGAGAACAGCTCCAGCTGCATTAAAGATTGCTTGTGACCTTGTTGATGAGGGACATAAGACACCAGAAGAGGCTGTAGCAATGATCGATCCTCGTAACCTTGATACACTTCTTCACCCACAGTTCGATGCTGCTGCACTTAAGGCTGCAACACCACTTGGAAAGGGTCTTGGAGCATCTCCAGGAGCTGCTTGTGGTAAGGTTGTATTTACTGCTGACGATGCTGAGGCATGGGCTGCAAGAGGAGAGAAGGTCGTACTTGTACGTCTTGAGACATCTCCAGAAGATATCACAGGAATGAAGGCTGCTCAGGGTATCCTTACAGTTCGTGGTGGTATGACATCACACGCTGCCGTAGTTGCCCGTGGAATGGGAACATGTTGTGTATCTGGTTGTGGAGACATCAACATGGATGAGGAGAACAAGAAGTTCACATTAGCTGGACAGACATTCACAGAGGGATCAGAGATCTCTATCGACGGAACAACAGGAAACATCTACGCTGGACTTATCCCAACAGTAGATGCTCAGATTGCTGGTGAGTTCGGACGTGTTATGGCTTGGGCTGATGAAATCAGAACTCTTAAGGTTCGTACAAATGCAGATACTCCAGCAGATGCTAAGAAGGCTCGTGAGCTCGGTGCAGAAGGTATCGGACTCTGCCGTACAGAGCATATGTTCTTTGATCCAGAGAGAATCGCTGCTTTCCGTGAGATGATTTGCTCTGATACAGAGGAAGAGAGGGAAGTTGCTCTTAACAAGATTCTTCCATATCAGCAGGGAGACTTCAAGGCTCTTTACGAGGCTCTTGAGGGATGCCCAGTTACTATCCGTTTCCTGGATCCACCTCTTCATGAGTTCGTTCCAACAGAGGAAGCTGATATTGAGAAGCTTGCTAAGGCTAAGAATAAATCAGTAGAAGAGATTAAGGCTATCTGTGCGTCACTTCATGAGTTCAACCCAATGATGGGACACAGAGGATGTCGTCTTGCTGTTACATATCCTTCAATTGCTAAGATGCAGACAAAGGCTGTTATCCGTGCAGCAATCGAAGTTCAGAAGGAGCATGCTGATTGGGTTGTTAAACCTGAGATCATGATTCCACTTGTATGTGAAGTTAAAGAGCTTAAGTATGTTAAGGATATCGTAGTTGCAACAGCTGATGCTGAAATCGCTGCAGCTGGAATTAACCTTGAGTACGAGGTTGGTACAATGATCGAGATTCCTAGAGCTGCTCTTACAGCTGATGAAATCGCTAAAGAGGCTGACTTCTTCTGCTTCGGTACAAACGACCTTACACAGATGACATTTGGATTCTCTCGTGATGATGCTGGTAAGTTCTTAAATGCTTACTATGACACAAAGATCTTCGAGAACGATCCATTTGCTAAGCTTGATCAGACAGGTGTTGGTAAGTTAATGGAGACAGCTATCAAACTTGGTAAGCCAGTTAATCAAAAGCTTCACGTTGGTATCTGTGGAGAGCACGGTGGAGATCCTTCATCAGTTGAGTTCTGCCACAAGATTGGTCTTGATTATGTATCATGTTCACCATTCCGTGTACCAATCGCTAGACTTGCTGCTGCACAGGCTGCAATCAACAACAAATAATTGTATACTGTTTAATAAATAGTATTCATAGTATCAGCCCCGCACTTTGTGTGGGGCTGATGTATTAAGCATTTGATGTGTTAGGTATCAAGAGAAGCTGTCGGTGATAGATTTTGAGTATGGCATATTGTGTCAAGAGAAGCTGTCGGTGGAAGATTCGGTTGGTGTTTTTTGGCTGGTATTTCATATTGCCAGGTTCATTTTTATAGTTCTTATATCTGCCCAAAAGAGGGATATTAATCATGCCGGGCAGAAAAATCCATTTTTAGTTAATTGAATATCATGCCATTATGGTGAGGATAGTTGTAATGGACAGAGAAAAAGAGAGTGGGATACTTGTAAATTAGTCTAAAGCTGGCATAAGGACAGCTTTTGGGCAGAGAAAAGAGAGTGAGGGAGCCATAGTATCAGTCCAAAGCTGGCATAAAGACAGCTTTTGGGCAGAGAAAAGAGAGTGAGGGAGCCATAGTATCAGTCCAAAGCTGGCATAAGGACAGCTTTTGGGTAGAGAAAAGAGAGTGAGGGAGCCATAGTATCAGTCCAAAGCTGACATAATGACAGCTTATAGGCAGATAAAAAAGACAGAAGGGACGGAAAAGTCAGTCTAAATTATGTGGAGCATGGAGTATGGGCAGAGAAAAATGATTGAAGAGGAAGAATTATCAGCCCAAGGATATATTGCAATCTGCTTTTGGGCAGAGAAAAGAGAGCGAGGGAGCCAGAAAATCAGTCTAAAGCAGATATAAGGACAGCCTATGGGCAGATAAAACAGACAAAAGGTGCCGAAAAATCAGTCCAAAGCCGACACAGGACAACTAATGGGCAGATAAAACAGACAAAAGGTGCCGAAAAATCAGTCCAAAGCCGACACAGGACAACTAATGGGCAGAGAATATAGACAAAAGGCACCAAGATAGGGGGATTTACATGAAACAAATAATACAGCAAAAGGTTGCAGAGCTAACCAAAATATTAAATCTAATAAACGCTAGATTAAAAGATTCTCCGGAAGGCAGTTTAAAGATTCAAAAGCGCTTAGGAAAAACATACTATTATCATCAATTAAATGAAAATGGTAAGTATGTAAAACATTATATAGGGAAAGATGATATAAAGCTGGCACGAGAATTGGCAAATAAAAGCTATTACATAAAGGTAAAGCCGTTATTGGAGAAAGAGTTGAAAATGTATGAGACATTAGAGAAAATCTATGATGATGAAGCTGTAAATAGTATATATAACTCATTATCTGAGGAGAGAAAATGCTTAGTAAAACCAGTCATGGCATGTCCTAATGAAATATTAAGAAGGTGGAATGAAGAAATCTATGAAATAAATCAAAAATATTCAGAAAATATGGTATATAAAACAGAACAGGGAGAAATGGTTCGTTCAAAGTCTGAATTAATAATAGCAAATATATTGTATAAAAATCGTGAAATGCTGAAATATAAGTATGAGAGACCATTAGAATTGATGATTGAAGGGCATACGCAGGCTATATATCCAGATTTTACAATATTGAATGTCAGAACAGGGAAACTTGTGTACTGGGAACATGCGGGGAGAATGGATGACCCAAGATATGCAGCTAATTTTGTAAAGAAAATAAATACTTATATAGATAACGAGATTATACCGGGAAAGGATTTGATTGTGACCTATGAGACTGTAAATAGTCCGATTGTAATTCAGCACATCCAACTGCAAATTGAAATTCTAAAGCAAAATATGATGATTTCCCCATAAATAACTTAAAATAGTTTAAAATAAACACCCAGGCATTACCATGCCATACCACAGATATAATGGTCATTGATATAATAAAATTTGACATTGCACAGCAGCCTCTCGTGTTATATAATGAACGTCATAATTTACAGTATTTTCGCATATTCCCCATAGGAGAACAATACGAAGTCCCACAAAAACAGAGGAGAACAACATGAAGTACACAGACAAAATCAAAATGAAAAATGGACAGGAATGCACAATCAGAAATGCCACATACGAGGACGGGCAGGAGGTATCAGAGCTCTATGCAAGAGTACATGATGAGACTGATTATCTGCTGGCATATTCAGATGAACATGCTTTTGACGTAGAGGGAGAAAGCGAGTTTTTGAAGGGCAGAGAGGAGAGCAGCAAGGACATAATGCTGCTTGCAGTAGTCGATGGAAAAATTGTTGCAAATGCGGGTATTTCTGGAATAGGAAACAAGGACAAGGTAAAGCATAGAGCTGAATTTGGAATTTCGGTATTGAAGGAATACTGGGGGCTTGGAATTGGCAGAAATTTGATGAAGGTCTGTGTGGAATGTGCGAAAAAAGCGGGATATAAGCAGTTAGAGCTTGAGGTTGTGGCTGACAATGCCAAAGCCTGCAAAATGTATAAAAGTGCAGGCTTTGTTGAATTTGGAAGAAATCCCAAGGGATTTCTGTCCAGATATTCGGGCTATCAGGAAGTTGTCAGCATGAGACTGGAACTTTAATCCTGAATTTCCGCAAGAGCCTTCTTAAACTGAAAAGCAAATAAAACGGATGTAAAGGTTACTGCAAGTATATCCGCAATCGGCTCTGCCATATACACGCCCTGAGTCTGATCGGCTGCAAGCTGTGGCATGATATAGATAAGCGGAAGCAGCAACACAAATTTACGCACTACTGCAACCACAATAGAGTTTACAGCTTTACCGAGAGAGGTAAAGGTCATCTGGCAGGCAATCTGGATGCCGAAGAGGAAGAGTCCTCCCAGATAGATTCTAAGCACTGGTGCTGTAAATTCGACCAGACCTGCATCTGATGTAAAAATGCTTACAAACACCTGAGGAACAAGCTGGACAGCAGCCCAGAGCAGGGTAGAATATGTCAGACAGGTAATTAAAAGCAATCTGAAAGTTTTCTTTACCCTGTCTGCATTTTTGGCTCCATAATTAAAGCTGGAAATCGGCTGGGCACCCTGTGCGATACCTTGGAGAGGCAGCATGGCAAACTGCATGACGCTGGTCAAAATGGTCATGGCACCGACTGCAATATCTCCACCATAACGAAGCAGGGATGAGTTGAAGCAGACATTTACAATGCTTTCACTTGCCTGCATGATGAAAGCCGCAAGTCCCAGTGTGACGCAGGGAAGGATGACATTTGCCTGCAGAGGCATATACTTTTTTCTTAGATGAATATCTGTCTTTTTACTGCAAAGAAAATGAACAACCCAGATTGTGGAAACCGCCTGTGAGATTATGGTTGCCAGGGCTGCTCCTTTTACTCCCATATTAAGAGCAAAAATGAATACAGGGTCTAAAGTAATATTACAAATGGCACCGATAAGCACGGAAACCATGGAAACTCTTGTAAAGCCCTGGGCAGTAATAAAGGCGTTCATGCCCAGAGTGAGCTGGACAAACAGAGTACCAAAAGCGTAAATGTGCATGTAATCTGTGGCATAGTTGATGGTGTTTTCACTGGCACCAAAAGCCAGCAGCAAATCTTTGCTCCAGATTAGCAGAATTACAGTCAATACAATAGAAACAATAATCTGGAGAGCAAAGCAGTTGCCCAGTATGTGTTCGCCTGATTCTTTGTCCTGTCTGCCCATATAGATAGATGCTCTCGGTGCACCACCGGAGCTGACCAGTGCCGCAAAAGCGGAGACAATCATAATGATTGGCATACAGACTCCAACTCCGGTAAGTGCCAGACTGCCGTCACCGGGGATGTGTCCGATGTAGATTCGGTCTACAATGTTGTAAAGCATATTTATAAGCTGGGCGATAACTGTCGGGATAGACAGCTTGAAAAGAAGTTTTCCAATAGGCTCTGTGCCTAAGAAATTTTTGTTATCCTGCATGGCTGATAGCCTCCTTTTTATTCATTAAGCATATGGCGCGCGTTAGATGCCATTGATTCGATGATTTCTTTGTAAATATTCATGTGTTCTTCTGGTATTCCCAGAGCAAGTCCTTTATTAAAATTCTGTTGCATTTTTAGTCCAGCATCAAGTATAGGCCGGGCTTTTGGGGTGCAGGAGAGCAGTACCTTTCGTCTGTCTCCGGTAACAGCCCCTCTTTGCAGATAACCAGAATTTACTAATTTATCAACATGTACAGAAACCAGATTCTTTTTTATGTTGCGAAATTCACTAATCTGCTGGGCAGTACACAAGTTGGGATTATTCTCAAGAAACATAAGAATGTCAAAGGATACCTGTGGAATATCGAACTCATCAAGAATAGGCTCACACATTTTATTGTAAGCATTTAAAGCGTCATGAAAAAAAGCCACAAATGTAGATGGTGTCATATATGTCTCCTTAAATAGTATTTATTTGAACTGTATCAAATAATACGATACATAAGGAAAAAAGTCAAGCAAAGTTTATTGAAGCTACAATTATATAGGAATATAATGGTAGAAAATCATAATCAAAGAGGTAAATAACTATGGGAAACGAATCAGGCGAATGGATTATGCATGGTCTGGACTGGGACAATCCGGACTGCATACATACAGTTGATGAGGCAATTGAATATATAAATAGGGCAGGCTTTTTGCCATTGTTTAAAAATGACATAGAGGGCTTCTCCCTGGAGGAAAGAACGGTGCCGGAACACTGGTGGAGTGATAACCCAGAAAAAGACCCATGGATGTGGCGGGCTATTATAGCAAGGCGGCACGATATAGTCTATGGCAAATTTTTTAACAAGAAAGCGGGCTTTATATCAAAGGAATGGCTGCCCGTATTTGCAAATTACCGCAGGGATGGCTATGACTTTGATGCCTTGTACGAGGATGGAAAGGCACCCAATAAGCATAAAAAGATAATGGACAGATTCATGGAGAAAAATGAGGATGCCGAGATTTTTTCTAACGTATTGAAGAAGCAGGCGGGCTTTGGCAAGGATGGCGAAAAGGGCTTTGATGGAGCGATAACAAATCTCATGATGCAGACTTATCTTTGCAATTGTGATTTTAAAAAGAGAGTGAATAAAAAGGGAATCGAGTATAGCTGGGATGTGGCAGTGTATTCATCACCAGAGCATATTCATGGGTATGCTTATGTGACGTCCTGTTATAGGAAAAATCCACAGGAGTCATGGCAGCAGATTGTGGATTATATGCACCAGAAGTACCCGGCAGCCACAGACGGGCACATAAGGAAGCTCTTAAAATAGTATATTGAGATATTTGTACAGAGTCAGTTCATGGAGAATGGATTGACTCTGTTTTTTTCTGGATTTATCTTAAAAGGTTTTCGAAAAAAGAAATAAATAAAATTGTGCATATATTATGATTTGTAGGACTATAGATACATAATTTGGACAAAGTATACAAAAAATAAAAGCTTTTTTGGAAAATATGCGAATAGTCAATTAATCTAAATTTAGAATATAATTTAATAACGAAAAACTACGAAAATATTTCAAACGAAATAATATCGTAGAATATTAAAAAAGGAGAGGGAAATATGAGAAAGGTTAAAGAACACTTTCACAAGAAACAAGGCATATTCCGCCGGGTATTCAGTTTGATACTGGTATTGGCGATGATTATGACTATGATTCCGTCAATCGGAGGAATGGCAACTGCGTATGCGGATGGAACAAGTCCAACTATTCGATTGTACCTGGACAAACCAAGTACATGGAATACACCGGTTGTCAATGTCTGGGCTGCTGGTGCTACGGTAGATAACCATGGCGCAGGAAATGCCGCCATTTCACAATGGGGGGATCAGGAAAAACCAAAGCTTGCATATGATGGAAGTTCTGGACTCTATTATGTAGATGTACAGAGCAGTGAGTGGACAGGTTTTCAGTTTGTTGATGCAGGTTCTGCTGAGAAGGCTGCACCGGAGATAAAGACAGAAGGAGCTGCAATTGAGCAGATTAAGACTTTTACTTCTGATACAAGCATTTATTGTTTATTGGATGATAATGGAAAATACCAGTGGTATAAGGATGGTTCAAAGAATGAAACATTGATTCCAGAGTCTGTACCAACAGAATGTGATCTGACAATTAATTATAAGAGCACATTAGGCGATGATGTTGCAGCATATATATATCAGGAGACCAATAAGCCGGCAGGCGAATGGCCGGGAAAAACCATGACTGCAGCAGAAGGTCATGAAGGCTGGTATACAATGCATCTGACATTAGATAACAGTACAGATTATAATCTCATTTTAAATGATGATGGACATGGAAACCAGTTAGACGGAGTAACACTTTCTACAAAAGGAAAGGCAGAAGCAGAGTACTGGTTCGATGGTTCTTTGTCAGAGACAAAACCTGCTGATTGGAAATATGTTACAACCATTCATTATCTTGCTTCAGGAATGGGAAGCACTATTTACAATCATATGTGGGGAGCAGATGCCTCTGCAACAGGAGCAGGTGTTGGAAAAGACTGGCCGGGTGGACAGATTTCAGAAAATGCTGACCATTCCGGATGGTATGATGTAGTATATACACAGGATGTAAAACAGAATTTCAGCTGTATTTTTAATAATAACAGTGGGGCACAGACGGATAATATTGATGTTTCTGTTACATCAACAAGTACTGAGCTCTGGGTTACCGGAACCAAAAGTGGTGGTGATACAACCGTATATAAAACAGCACCGGACAGCTGGGAGGCACCGGTTCCAGACCATACATTTACAATGTATTATTACAATGAAGATTTATCAACAGACACAGACATGGGAAAAGTTGATATGTGGATGTGGAATGCCGGATTAAATGGATCATATGTTTTTGATGAAACAGAATATGATGCTGCAAATAATGTGACATGGTTTAAAAAGACCATTACAGTTGCCGGCAGTAATGTGGGAAAAACAGTAGGATTAAAGGCACGTTATGACATAACACAGGGATGGGATGGCGGCTCTGATACCGCAGATCGTTCTTTTACAATAAGCGGTGATGAAAATGAAGTATTATATTATGTGGATGGTTCAGATCCGGTTCATGAGAAGCCTGTAATCGTACCAATGGAAAAGAGATACCTTGTATTGGATTATGAGAATCCAGGATTAAAAGAAAAAGGAATTACACCACAGTTCTATACATGGTCATCAGGATATGCTTCAGCATTAACCGATTTTACATACGTAGGTGGAGATAAATGGACAATAACAATTCCAGCAAAACCATCCTGTACAAAGGTTGATTTTTGTATCGCATTAGATTCAACAGTTGATCCGTGGATTAAAGATGGTGGAGACCATTCAGTTACATTCCCTTCTGACCAGAAGGTTATATATGCCAGCATGAAAGCCGGCAGTGAGCCGGAAATTGCTATGCCATATAATGTTGGCTATGAAGTAGATGCAGAAAAACAACAGGTATCATATTACTATCGTGATGATGCTGCATTTGTAGATGGTACTTTAAAGGATATGACTGTAGCTGTTGACGTAAACGGAACAGAGTATCCAATGACATACAATGATGCAACAAAGCGTTTTGAGTATGTAAAGAGTGGTTTGACAGATGGCAAAACACATTATCGTTACAAAGCAAATGGAACCTATGTTGTAGATGCATTCAATTCAAATAGTGAAAAATATAATGAAGCAGATTACTCATATTTTGAATACTATAAATTAAATGCAACAGTTACAGCAGAAGTTATGAATGAGTCATTTAACTACAATGAGAATAATGTAGTTAAGTTTAATGTTAAACAGGCTGATACAGATACTCAGAAACTTGAAGTAGCAAGTGCAAGTATTGATGTTTCTTCACTTGGTGGAAGCAGTGAGATGCCAATTGAGCCAGAACTTCAGGCTGTTACAATTTCTGCAACTGTAGATACAACATTAGGTACTAAGACATTACCAATTACAGTTACAGACCAGTATGGAAACAAATTTACTACAACAGTAGATGTTAAAATTGTTGACCGCGTAAAAGAAAACAAAAATGATTTCGACTGGGATGAATCTGTTGTCTACTTTATGGTGACAGACCGTTTCTTTGATGGTAATGAATCTAATAATACAGCAAGTGGTGCAGATACATATGGAAAAAACCCGGGACTGTATCATGGTGGAGATTTTGCAGGTGTAACAGCTAAGTTAGATTACTTACAGGATTTAGGTGTAAATACAATTTGGATTACACCAATAGTAGAGAATGTGAAAGGAGTAGCTGTAACAGATAAGGGCTCAGAAGATGTTCCTTACAACGCAGCATACCATGGATACTGGGCAAGTGATTTTACAAAATTGAATCCGACACTTGGTACAACAGAAGAATTTGAAACTATGATTAGCGAAGCACATAAACGTG
>OGXW01003110.1_pt1 | contig 11187 bp, 11 predicted proteins | sample 1576341 | NCBI WGS metagenome assembly OGXW01 (sample SAMEA3541592, study PRJEB24748) | human gut metagenome | biome: human gut; feature: human-associated habitat; material: faeces | place: China | collected 2012
GTACATAAGTGGTGTAATTTTCTTTGCCTTGCCACATACAAGGTTGATTATTACATATGAGATACATCCAACAGCGATACCCTCTGAGATGCTATACATGAGTGGCATAGCGATAAGTGCAAGGTATGCTGGAACAGCCTCTGTGAGGTCGTTGAAATCAATATCTACTACAGCAGATACCATAAGGAATCCAACGAAGATAAGGGCTGGAGCTGTTGCAAATCCAGGGATTGTTGTAAATACAGGAGCAAGGAAAATTGAAACAAGGAAAAGGAATCCTGTTACAACTGATGAAAGTCCTGTTCTACCACCCTCAGCTACACCAGCTGAGCTCTCTACGAATGTTGTTGTTGTAGATGTTCCAAGTACAGCTCCTGCTGATGTTGCAATTGCATCTGCAAGAAGTGCCTGCTTGATGTTTGGAAGCTGTCCGTCCTCATCAAGAAGCTTTGCCTTGTCAGCACATCCGATAAGTGTTCCAAGTGTATCAAACATATCTACAAATAAGAATGAACACATGATTACGATAAAGTCTACAATCCTGATACTTCCGATTGCTTTTGTGTTAAAGCACTGTCCAAAGGTCTCACCAATTGCTCCAATGTTAAATGAAGACCATGATGGGATAAGTGAATAGAAACCAGCCTCTGCATCGATTACATATACTCCTGTGAGCTGGCAGATAATGCCAAGTACCCATGTGATGAGGATTCCGATAAGGATAGAACCCTTAACTCTCTTTGTGTAAAGGATTGCTGTTGCTAAAAGTCCGATTACGCAAAGGATTGCACTGATTCCGATTGTATGGAACGTCTCTGGTGCAGCATATGACACAACTGTTACAAGAGTTGAGTCACTGTTTACAACAAGGTGTCCGCCCTGTAATCCGATGAATGCTACGAAAAGTCCGATACCTACTGAAACACCCTTTTTAAGTGTCATTGGGATTGCATTGAAGATTGCCTCACGAACATTTGTAAGTGAAAGAACGATAAATACAAGTCCTTCTACAAATACTGCAAGTAATGCGAACTGCCATGAATAACCCATAGCTCCACATACTGTGTAAGCAAAATATGCATTAAGTCCAAGTCCCGGCGCAAGAGCAAATGGATAGTTTGCAAGCAATGCCATACACATCGTTCCGATGAAAGCTGCAAGTGCTGTTGCCATAAGGACAGCCTGCGAGTCCATTCCTGATGCCGAAAGAATTGATGGATTTACAGCGAGAATATAAGCCATTGTCATGAATGTAGTAATTCCGGCAATAACTTCAGTTTTCACTGTAGTGTTGTTTTCTTTGAGTTTGAATAATTTCTCTACCATGATTATTCCCTTTCTTTTTCTTTTTGTAACTGCATACCCTGTGTATACAATCTAAACACTCCTGTAATTATAAGCTTGAAAAGGGTGTACACGCAAGATAGGGAATGGATATCTTATATTATTTTTTCTTATTTTATTTATTAATCAGACTAAATTACCTGAGCCACAACCTGGGTAAGCTCTGCAAAAGTACTAATCTCCGGCACCTTGGCATCAATGGTTCCAAATCCGTATGCCGCATGGATAAACTTAACACCAGCCTTCATGCTGGAATCATAGTCTCCCTGGATATCACCCACATATACAGCATCATCCAGTTTGTTTCTCTTAACCATCAGTGCTATATTATCTGCCTTGACACAGTTATTATTTCCGAAACACTCAATGTCCTCAAACAGGCCATTAAAGTCATAGTAGTCCAAAAATGCCTCTATATATCCAGACTGACAATTGCTGACAATGTATACATGATAGTTTTCCTTTAATTTTTCAACAGTCTCTCTGATTTTTGGGTAGAGCTTTCCACCATGTCCGCGCAGATAGTCATTTTCAACTGTGCAGCAGAGTTCAAGCAGCTTCGCCCTCTTCTCACCTGTCACCTCTGGAAAGAGGATTTCAGCAATCACGTCCATGGTTTTCCCCATGACATTGTACATATCCTCTGTTGTTATTTTCCTGTCAATAGTGGAAGTTCCATTTTCCAGTTCTGCCTCATTAAATTTTGCAATCGCCACATTCCAAGACTCTGCCACATTCGCCGCCGAATCCCAAAGTGTGCCATCCATGTCAAATATAATACCTTTTTTCATATTTTCCCCTCTACTCATCAGTTTCTGCTGTGGGAATATCCACCTCTGGCATAAGCTCGTTTAGTGTTATATCAAGTATTCGGTCTAACACTTTCAAATCCTCATCTGAAAAACGTTTTTCCATTCGATGAATTATCTCGTCAATATAATCCTGACTCAGATTAAAATATTTATAATATTTGTCAGTCACCTCAAGATGAAATTCTCTCTTGTCTGTTTCCGACTGCACCTTCTGTATATACCCCTTCTGTATCAGGCTGTTTACCTTATATGCCGCATTTGGGGATGAAACATGGATAAAGTTTGCAAATTCATTTACAGATGGGCTTCCGAGAGCGTGGATAATCTCCACACAAAACACCTCCACTACTGATAAAGAGGTCTCTCTTGTACTAATTTGGTTAAATACTTCCTGATAAAAATGCATTTTAAATTTCATATACACATCTGAAAATTTCTTTACAAACATAGCTCACCATCACTCCGGAATTTTTCTTTACTATATCACAGTCTATATGCCTATTGCAAAGGAAAGTTCTGCAGTCACAGCCACCTTGCCATCTACAGCTGCCACCGCCCTGCCTATTCCAAGGGGGCCCTTCATAGTTACCAGTTCACAGGATAATTTTACCCTGTCGCCTGGAACTACCTGTTTTTTAAATCTGGCATTTTTAATACCGCCGAAAAATGCAATTTTTCCCTTGTTTTCCTCCTGGGTCAAAATCGCCACTGCTCCCGTCTGAGCCAGGGCTTCTATTAAAAGCACCCCCGGCATGACATGCTGATTGGGAAAATGTCCCATAAACTGCATCTCGTTTGCACTGATACATTTTATCCCCTTTGCATACTTTCCAGGTTCACACTCTGTTATGCGGTCTATCATCAAAAAAGGATAGCGGTGTGGCAGAATCTCTTCAATCTGGTTTGAATTAAGCTCCATATCCATACTCCTTACATTATTTTTCGTATTTTCTTATGACAAGGCTTGCATTGTGTCCGCCAAAACCAAGTGTATTTGACACAGCAGCCCTGACAAGCGTATTTCTGCCCTCATTTGGCACCACATCCAGGTCACATTCTTCATCAGGCACTTTATAGTTTATTGTTGCGGGCACGAAATTCTCTTTTACCGCAAGTGTTGTAAACACAGCCTCTACAGCCCCTGCGCCTCCCAGCATATGACCAGTCATTGATTTTGTCGAGCTGACCATCAGCTTATCCGCCCAATTTCCAAAAGCCTTTCTGATGGCTTTTGTCTCACAGCTGTCATTCATATGTGTGGATGTACCATGAGCGTTGATATAATCAATATCCTCAGGTCTCATATCCGCATCAGAAAGAGCAAGACTCATACACTTTGCCCCGCCATTTCCCTCCGGATCCGGTGCTGTGATATGGTAGGCATCACAGTTTGCTCCATATCCACAGAGCTCTGCATATATTTTTGCTCCCCTGCCTATGGCATGCTCTAATTCCTCTATCACGAGTATTCCGGCTCCCTCTGCTATAACAAATCCATTTCGCTCCTTATCAAAAGGAATAGACGCTCTAGCCACATCATCTGTAGTATTAAGTGCCTTAAGGGATGCAAAACCTCCCACACCAAGGGCGGTAATGCAGCTCTCACTTCCACCACATACCATGACATCTGAATATCCATCTCTCACCTGACGGAAGGCATCACCAATTGCATTATTGCCGCCAGCACAGGCTGTGACAACGCATGAACACATTGCATGAAGTCCAAATCTGATTGCAATCTGACCTGCCGACATATTTGAAATGGCCATCGGAATAAAAAATGGTGACACCTTTGAAAATCCCTTTTCCATTCCCTTTGCATGCTCCTCCTCAATAGTGGATAAACCACCTATTCCACTCGATACTATAACTCCACAGCGTTCAGTATCCTCTGTCTTAAAATCTATGCCGCTGTCCTTAACCGCTTCATCTGCAGCAGCCACTGCAAGCTGGGTAAATCTCGCCATTCTTCTTGCTTCTTTTTTACCTATTATTTCATCCGGATTAAAGTCCTTTACCTCTCCTGCCAGCTTTACCGGGAAATCACTTGTGTCAAAGGATTTTATCTCACCGATTCCACATTCGTTTGCTCTCACCCTTTTCCATGAATCTTCCACGCTGTTTCCAAGCGGATTGACTGTTCCCATTCCGGTTATTACAACTCTTCTTTTCATCATGCACACCTTTCCTGCTTACCTATCCCATACACTTTTTTGCCTTCTCCTGCAAATGTCCTACATGCTCATGCCGCCATCCACTGCAATGACCTGGCCTGTTATGTAATCGCTTTCCTCTGCAGCCAGAAAACATACTGCATTTGCCACATCCTCCGGTCTGCCCGCACGTTTCCTTGGAATCTGCGTCTCCCAATACTTTTTCATTTCGTCAGACAGCTCTGCTGTCATATCTGTCTGGATAAATCCCGGTGCAACAGCATTTACAGTAATACCTTTCCCTCCAAGCTCCTTGGCAAGCGACTTGGCAAGTCCAATTACTCCTGCCTTGCTGGAAGCGTAGTTGACCTGGCCTGCATTGCCTCTTAAGCCCACCACACTGCTGATATTTATTATCCGCCCGCTTCTTTTTCTAAGCATCTGCTTTGCTGCTTCTCTGCTGCACAAAAATGTTCCATTCAGATTTGTAGAGATAACCTCCGAAAAATCCTTCTGGTTCATTTTAAGAATCAGTCCATCCCTTGTGATTCCTGCATTATTTACAAGTACATCCACACCGCCAAACTCTTCCTTTATGCTGGCAAAAAGCCTGATGACATCAGCTTCCTCTGCCACATCACAGCAATAGGCTTCTGCCCTTACACCATATTCCCTGCATAGGGATACAGTTTCCTGGGCAGCATCCTTTCCATGGCTGAAACAGGTTACCACATCATAGCCTTTCCCTGCCAGCTCTGTACAGATTACTCTTCCTATTCCCCTGCTTCCACCAGTTACCAAAGCTACTCTATTTGACATATTTTCCTCCAAGAGTCTCTACAACCTTCTTATAATCATCTACTGTATCAATACCCATTACTGCAATATCCGGGGCAGTTTTCTTCACAAACCTGCTGATTGTATTTCCCGGTCCAATCTCAATAATTGTATCCACGCCCTGTTCAGCCATGTATCTGATGCTGTCCTCCATTAACACACTGCTCTGCACCTGTTTTTCAAGCAGCATCGGCAGGCTCTCTCCCTTTTCCATTGGTCTTCCCGTAACATTATGAATAATGCATGCTGTGGAATTTTTGAATTTAACATCTTTAAATCTTTCTCTGAGTTTATCTCCCGCAGGCTTCATAAGCGATGTATGAAATGGTCCGCTTACAGCAAGCGGCACAATCTTTCTTGCCCCTGCCTCTTTTAACAGGGCTATTGCCTCATCAACTGCACAGACATCCCCCGATATGACTATTTGTCCCTTACAGTTGTAATTAGCAATCTCCACCACATATTTTTCTGTTGTGCTGACCCTCTCTGCTGCCTTTTCACAGCACTCTCTAATCACATCCCTGTCCATCATAAGGACTGCTGCCATTTTTACTTCTCTTCCTGTAACCGCTTCCTCCATTACTTTTCCACGATAGGCAGTCAGATTTATAAGTTCGCCCTCCTCAAGGACATCTGCTGCGTACAAGGCTGAATACTCCCCCAGACTTAAACCGCAGACATACTCTGGTGTTATCCCCGCTTTTTTTAGGAGCTTTGTAACCCCCACTGCAAAGCTGACCATACATGGCTGGGTGTATCTTGTCTGACTAAGCTTTTCAACCGGTCCATTGAAGCACAGGTCTTTTACATCAAACTCCGTAACATCCCTGACATATTCAGATGCATAGTCCATTGTCTCTGCAAATTCACTGAAGCAGTCATAAAAGTCCCTGCCCATTCCCACATGCTGGCTTCCCTGCCCTGCATATACAAATCCTAATTTCATATCTCTTTCCTCCCCATGTCCGAGAGGCAGCGCCTTGCATCCTCATACAAGCCTGACAATATATCCGCAACCGGCCTAATCTCCTTCAGCTGCCCACATACCTGTCCTGCCATGACAGAACCTGTAGTCATATCGCCATCAATTACTGCCCTTCTTAAACCGCCCAGTGTGATTTTTTCAAGCTCCATCTTATCAGCCCCCTCTTTTTCAAGCTTAAGGTACTGACGTGCCATACGGTTTTTAAGTATTCTTACAGGTGCCCCCTGGGAGCGGCCTGTCACTGTTGTTGCATTATCCTTTGCTTCTATAAGTGCCTGCTTGTAATTAATATGGATTGGACACTCCTCACTTACCAGAAGACATGTGCCTATCTGCACACCACAGGCTCCGAGAGCATAGGCCGCTGCCATCTGCCTGCCATCTGCAATTCCCCCCGCTGCTATCACCGGCACATCTACTGCATCCACCATCTGGGGAACCAGAGTCATTGTGGTCATATCGCCTACATGACCGCCACTTTCGCCTCCTTCTGCTATGATGGCATCTGCACCTGCTTCCACCATTTTTCTGGCAAGGAGAACGCTGGCAGCAACCGGTATGACAAGACTTCCGTTTTCCTTCCACATCGCCATGTATTTTCCCGGATTTCCGGCTCCCGTTGTGATGACCTGAATTTTTTCATCCCGCAGAAGCTCTGCTATGGCATCCACATCAGGATTCATAAGCATAAGATTCACGCCGAAGGGTTTATCAGTCAGAGTCCTGCACTTATCTATTTCTGCCTTGAGCTGCTCATGGTTCATTCCTCCTGACGCAATCAGGCCTAATGCTCCTGCATTTGATACTGCTGCCGCAAACTCTCCTGTTGCGATATTTGCCATTCCTCCCTGTATGATTGGGTATTTTATATGTAAAAGTTCCTGTAAATTCATATTAACCTCCTAGAAATCTATCACCACTGCTCCCCATGTTTTTCCTGCTCCAAACCCGGTCAAGAGCAGTGTCTGCCCTCTTTTGCAAATCCCCTTCTCAACAGCGTCGCTTAACGCAATTGCAAGGCTTGCAGCTGAGGTATTGGCATATTCATGGAGATTCATAAAAAACTTGTCCTTTGGCAGTTTCAGATGTCTGGCTACTGCATCCACGATTCTTGCATTTGCCTGATGACATATGAAAACGTCTATATCATCCAATGTAAGCCCTGCTTTTTTTACAACACTTTCAATAAGCTTAGGCACCGTGCTTACCGCAAATTTGTAGGTTGCCTGCCCCTCCATATGGACAAGGCTCCTCTCTCCTGCTTTGTTTGTGCAGTTTATTACATCCAAATCGCCATGACATCCAAACAGGCTTGTATATGCCCTGCTGTCATCAAGCTCTATTACTGCTGCACCTGCGCCGTCTCCAAATAGTATACACGAACTCCGGTCAGTCATATCTAAGTGCCTTGATATGCACTCGCTGCCAACTAAAAGCCCGTATTTCTTCTCGCTCTGCATGAGAAGTCCCCTTATAGTCTCAAGACCAAATACAAAGCCTGAGCAGGCCGCGTTTAGGTCAAAGCATATTATGTCATCTGACAATTCAAGTTCCTTCTGCAGGAGACATGCCGCAGATGGCACCAGATAATCCCCTGAGAATGTGGCAACCACCACTACACCGATTTCATTTACATCAATATCTGTCTGGGCAATTGCCCGGGTTGCCGCTGCTACAGCCAATGTTACATTGCTGTCTTTCTCACCACAAAAATGTCTTTTTTTCATTCCGGTTCTTGTAGTAATCCATTCATCCGTGGTATCAACCATTTTGCTCAAATCATCATTTGTCACAATCCTTTCCGGTGCGTAATGACCTGTTGCAATAATGTGTAATCCCTTCATTTATCTATTTCCTCCAAGCGTCAAAAACCTCTCATCAATCCTTCTGAATTTCTTATATCTCATGCGTTCAAGTTCTGTTCCGCTTTTATTTTCCAATACCTTTAATTCTCTCGTCAGAAGATTATCCAGATTCGCATACAGGTCTGTCTCTTCTATTATTCCATCAATCACACCAAGCTCCTGCAAATCCTGGGCTGTAAGCTTCATTATCTCACTTGCCTCTGCCTTTCTTGCAGAGTCCTTCCACAGTATTGTTGCAAAGCCCTCCGGTGACAAAATCGAATAGATTGCATTTTCAAGCATAAATACCCGGTTTGCCACACCTATTGCCAATGCGCCTCCGCTGCTGCCCTCTCCCGTAACTATAGATATAACCGGAACCGTCAGGCTGCTCATTCTGGCAAGATTATCTGCGATTGCCTGGCTCTGCCCAAACTCCTCTGCTTCCACCCCCGGATATGCTCCCGGTGTGTCTATAAATGTAATGACAGGGCGGTTAAATCTCTCTGCCTGTTCCATCATCCTCAGAGCCTTTCTATATCCTTCCGGCCCCGGCATTCCAAAATTACAGGTCAGATTTTCTTCAAGATTATTTCCCTTCCTGTGACCCAGTACAGTGACAGGTCTGCCATGAAAAAGAGCGATTCCTCCATAAATACTTCCATCCTCTTTTCCCAGCATATCCCCCTTCTGTTCAAAAAAATCCGTAAAAAGATTTTCAATATAATCTGTTATTTTAGGACGACTGGCATCTCTTGCCAGCATCACCTTTTCCATTGCTGAATACATTTTTCTATCCTTTGATTCTTGGAATATCGTGCAGCATAAGTATCTGACTTATGGTTTCACGCATCCTATCCCTGCTTACAACCTTGTCCACAAAACCATGCTTTTCCAGATATTCTGCTCTTTGAAACCCATCAGGAAGCTTCTGACCTATGGTCTGTTCTATAACCTTTGGTCCTGCAAAGCCAACCAGAGCATTAGGCTCTGCCAGATTTATATCTCCAAGTCCTGCGAAGCTCGCACTCACTCCACCAGTGGTTGGATGGGTAAAGTACACAATGTATAATCCGCCCTTTTTCTTATATCGCTCAAGAGCAGCGGATGTCTTTGCCATCTGCATCAGGGATACAATTCCTTCCTGCATTCTGGCTCCACCACTTGCACAGAAGATAATAAGTGGCAGCTTGAAACGATAAGCATGTTCTATTGACCTGGTCACAGTTTCTCCAACTTCAACTCCCATGCTCCCCATCATAAATTTGCTGTTCATCACAACTACAACGGCTTTTCTGCCATCAATTGTTCCGACTCCTCCCAGCACAGCTTCCCTTGTGTGAAGCCTTTCCCTCAGTTCCTCTTTTTTCTCCACATATCCCTCAAAATCCAGAGGGTCAATTTCCGGGAAGTCAAAGTTAAACACCTTGAATGAATTTTCATCCATCAGTGACATTATTCTTTTCTCAGGCGGCATAGCATAATAATGTCCACAGCCTGGACAGACATAAAGAGCTTCCTTTATTTGTTTCTTTGTAAACTCCTGGCCACACTCGCTGCAGCTTATACATGCAGTGCTTTTGCGAAGCCTTCCAAAGCGTTCAAATTTTCCTCTTCTTTTTTCTATTACCTTATTCATTGCCCTCTCCAAAAGCATCCCATGACAGGATTTCATCCATATGCTCTTCTATAAAGCCCACATTATATTTTCCTTTGATAAAATCCGGATGAAACAGGATCAGGTATTCAAAATCGCTTGTGGTAGTAATACCCTCTGTGGATATCTCCATAAGTGCCCGTCTCATTTTCCTTATCATCTCAAGCCTTGTAGGAGCATGGACTATAATCTTTGCCATCATGGAATCATAAAATGGACTTGTCTCATAACCGTTATAGAGCATGGTATCTACACGTACCCCCGGTCCTCCCGGCAGATTTAAGAATGTAATCTTCCCGGAATTTGGCATAAAGCCCTTAGCCGGATCCTCAGCATTAATTCTGCATTCCATGGCATGGCCTTTTAACTTTATGTCCTCCTGTTCAAAACCGAGAGGTTCATGAAAGGCAATCCTTATCTGTTCCTTGATTAAATCAATTCCGGTAACCATTTCTGTGACACCATGCTCAACCTGAATCCTTGTGTTCATCTCAATAAAATAAAAATTATTATCTCCATCGAGCACAAACTCTACGGTACCTGCATTGGTATAGCCCGAGGCCTTTGCCGCATTCACTGCCGCAGCTCCCATTTTATCCCTCAGTTCATCTGAGAGAAGCATACATGGGCTTTCCTCTATAAGCTTTTGATTTTTTCTCTGAATTGAGCAATCTCTCTCTCCAAGATGGACAACATTCCCCATCTCATCAGCCAGAATCTGAAACTCTATATGTCTTGGATTTACTATGAGTTTTTCTATGTACATCTCATCATTTCCAAAACATGCCCTGGCTTCTGCCTTTGCCTCATCATAGGCTTTTTTCAATTCTTCCTCAGAATAAGCCCTCCTCATTCCTCTGCCGCCACCGCCAGCCGATGCCTTAAGGAGAACCGGATAGCCGATTCTATCAGCAATCTCTTTTGCCTCATCATAATCTTTAAGGGCTCCATCTGACCCCGGCACAACCGGCACATTGCCTTTTCTCACCATGGTCTTAGCCATCGCTTTATTGCCCATGGCGTCAATCACATCTGCTTTGGGTCCTATGAACTTGATATTGTTTTCCTCGCACAGCCTTGCAAAATCACTGTTCTCTGACAAAAAACCGAATCCCGGATGAATTGCATCACAGTGATTATCCAGTGCCGCTGTCAGTATGCTGTTCATGTTCAGATAACTTTGACTGGCTTTCGCCGGGCCTATGCACACAGCCTTGGTTGCAAGCTTTACATGGAGCGAGTCCTTATCTGCTGTAGAGTATACAGCAACCGTTTCAATATTCATTTCTATGCAGGTACGAATAATTCTTACTGCTATTTCGCCTCTGTTTGCAATTAAAATTCTCCGAAACACTTTCTACTCCTGAATTACAAAAAGTGGTGTATCATACTCCACCATATCTTCATTTTCTACTAGCACAGACTTTATTACTCCTGATTTATGAGCTGCAACCTCATTCATCATTTTCATCGCTTCTATCAGACAGACCACATCACCCTTGTTTACATGATCTCCTACTGACACATATGGAGCTGCTTCCGGTGAGGCTGCTGA
>OGXW01003111.1_pt1 | contig 11187 bp, 6 predicted proteins | sample 1576341 | NCBI WGS metagenome assembly OGXW01 (sample SAMEA3541592, study PRJEB24748) | human gut metagenome | biome: human gut; feature: human-associated habitat; material: faeces | place: China | collected 2012
ATTTTTCTTATATTAGCTTATTCCAATATAATTTTTTTATTCATTCAGTTCTACATGTATAAAAGTGACCTAAAAGAAAGGGTGTCACGGCTATCTCTCGCCTCGTAGTAGCTGCGAGAGCTCGTGTAGTTGTAGTTGTAGTTGTAAGAGCCTCCCCTGCGAGTGCAAGGAACGTTGGAACTGCTAAAGGTTTCTGTTGTCCATTCTATGCAATTACCTGCCATATCATATACATTACATATTACATCTTGTTTACTTGCATCACTTAAATTGTTTGTTCCTTGACTTGCTAAACTACCATTTAAACCAGTTTGTCTTGAATATGGTTTTAGACTAGCTTTATTTGCTCTATTATCAAATTTCTGTAAAAATACTATTGCTGTATCCCATGCATAACTATTCATTAAATCACTTTCAAAATTACTATCACTATACATTCCTCTACTTAATTCTGCTGCTTTGGGTTGAGTTATATAGTTATATACATAATTATTAGCTGTACATACTAATTGATTTGTTTCAACACTTGAACTTGTTCTAGCAGATGTTGCACTTTTATCTCTTGCCTCATATCTTCCTATATAATATCCATGTGTTGTATTAGTAACCTTATTTTTAAAATCTTCTATATCTTTTGCTATTGTATTTCCATAACTACTATTATGATTTGAAGCTGTATCTTCTGTATTACTTCCTGAATATGCTGTAGCATTTCCACTACTGTCAAAACTATATCTTCCTAATGTTATTGTTTCTTTATTTCCAGCACTATCTTTTATTACATCTCCTACTGGTATCCACACGAATTGGCTTCCTTTTGTTGCTTCATGTGTTACATCTTCTACTACTATTCCATTTGTCACATTATCATTTGGATTTATTACTTTAAATCCTGCTGGTACTACTACTTGATTTCCTAAATTATCTTTTACTGTTGTATTTGTTGTTTCTGTTCCTTTTACAGATTCAAGTGTTCCCATAATTGCTTTATCATATGCTTCTTGCATATCAGTGTCTGTCACACTATATTCTTTATTAATCTTATCCATTTGTTTTATTTGTGTTGTTGTTTTATTTCTTAATCCTATGTATATTGTTGTTGTTACTAATAAAACTACAATTAATGTTGATAATACATATACAGTTACAGAACCATTTTCACTTTTTCCAATCTTTTTTATAAATTCCATAAAATCTCCTACCTTTTAATTTATTTCTAAAAATTCTTTTATTTGTTTTAGCAATTCTTGTTCTTTTACATTATCTGTTTTGTAAGTAATCATTGGTTTTATACCTGCTGAAAATTTTATTTTATTTCCATATTTTCTTACAAGTTCTGCTATATCATATTTGATATTTTCACTTGAATCAAATGTAAATACAACTCCATTTTGTTTGCTTTCTACTTTTACTATATTTTGTTCTTTTGCAAGTTGTTTTATTCGTGCTACTTCTAGTAAATTTTCTAGTTCTTTTGGCATATTTCCATATCTATCAATTACTTCATCTATAACGTTTTGTATATCTTCTTCTGTCCTGCATAATGCAATTTTTTGATATACTTCAATTTTTTGTCCACTATCTTCTATATAATTATCTGGTATATAACAGGTGACATTTAAATCTACTTGTACATCCGCTTCTTCTGTTACTTTTATTCCTTTCATTTCTTTTACTACTTCGTCAAGTAATTTGCAATAAGTATCATATCCTACTTGTTCTAAATGCCCTGATTGGATTTCTCCTAGCAAGCTTCCAGCTCCACGGATTTCTAAATCCCTCATTGCTATTTTAAATCCTGAACCAAATTCAGTAAATTCTTTTATAGCTTTTAATCTTTTATCTGCTACTTCTGATAATAATTTATCCCTTTTATATGTTATATATGCATATGCTTGTCTATCCGACCTACCAACTCTACCACGAATTTGATATAACTGTGCTAATCCCATTCTGTCTGCATTTTCTACTATTATTGTGTTGGCATTTGGTATGTCTATTCCTGATTCCAATATTGTTGTACATACTAATACATTTGTCTTTTGTTCTACAAATTCTTGCATTATATCTTCAATTTGTTTTCCAGGCATTTGACCATGTGCATATACCACATTTGCTTCTGGCACTAAATTACTTATTTGACTGGCTTTTTGTTGAATATTTTGAACATTATTAAATAAGTAAAATACTTGGCCTCCTCTTTCCAATTCTTTTGTTATTGCTTCTTTTATAATTTCTTCGTCATATTCTAGTACATAAGTTTGAACCGGCTTTCTGTTATATGGTGGCTCATATATTACTGACATATCTCTTATTCCTACAATTGACATATGCATTGTTCTAGGTATTGGTGTTGCTGTCATTGTTAAAACATCAATATTGGCTTTTAGTTGTTTTATTTTTTCTTTGTCTTTTACTCCAAATCTGTGTTCTTCGTCAATTATCAATAATCCTAGATTTTTAAATTCAACATCTTTACTTAGTATTCTGTGGGTTCCCAATAAAATATCTACTTCACCTAGTTGTAATTTTTTTATAACTTCATTTTGATATTTTTTAGTTTTAAATCTATTTAATATTTCTATTCTAATTGGATAGTCTTTCATTCTTTCCTTAAATTCTTGGTATTGTTGCTCTGCAAGTACTGTTGTTGGTGCTAAATATGCAACCTGTTTTCCATCAATTGCTGCTTTAAAAGCTGCCCTCATTGCTACTTCAGTTTTTCCATAACCTACATCTCCACATAATAGCCTATCCATTGGTTTAGGTGTTTCCATATCTTTTTTTACTTCTTCTATACATCTTAATTGGTCGTCTGTTTCTTGATATGGAAATTTGTCTTCAAATTCTTTTTGCCAAGGGGTGTCTTTGCCAAAGGCATATCCTTGTATCTTTTCTCTTTTGGCATATAGCTCAATTAATTCTTTAGCAATTTCACGTAAATTATTTTTTACTTTTGCTGTTGTTTTTTCCCATTCTTTGGTTCCTAGTTTATTTATTTTAGGCTTTAATTTGTCTCCTCCAGTATATTTTCTAATTATGTCTAAATCTGTTGTTGGTATATATAAGACATCATTATCTCTATATTTTATTTTTATATAATCTTTTATTGTTCCATCTGCTTTTATTGTATTTACACCAATATATATCCCTATTCCATATTTTCTATGTACTACATAATCTCCAATTTTCAATTCATCAAATACAACTTTTTCTCCTTCTTTAAAAGCTGTATGTGTAACTCTTCTTTTCTTTTTTTCTCCATTTATTAAATCATCTGCTGAAATTACTAATTGATTTAAATCATAATTTTCAAATCCTGTTGATATTTTTCCAATTGATATTGTAACTATGTTTTCTCTTGATTTTACAATTATTGTTTGGTCTAGTTTTTCCTCTATTTTGCATATGATTTCTTGTTCTTCTAGCATTGATTTTATCTTTTTAGCTTTTTCCTTATTTTCGGTTAGAATATATATTGTTTTCTTTTCTTTTACTGCTTTTTTTAATTCTTCTATAAATGTTGTTGTTTCACTTTTATAATAATTTACAGTTCTATAATTGAAATTATATTTTTCGCCTTGTACTTTAATTTGTGTGTCTTGTTTTTGAATATATATTACTTGTTTTTTATCTAATATTTCTTGTATTTGTTCAAATTCAAGTATATTTGTTATTGCTTCTGGTATTTGTCTTTCTTTTTCTATTAAACTTCTCTCTAAGTTTTTTCTGTCTTCTTTTATATTTGTACTTCTTGTTTCTATTTTGTTTATTTCGTCTAAAAATACTACATAATCTTTATTTAGATAATCTAATATTGTTTCTTGTTTTTCATAAAAACAATCAAAATATTTATCTATTTTACTTATATAATTTCCTGTTTTTATTTGCTCTATATCTTCTTCTATTATATCTTGTTTTTTAGAACTTTTATATTTTTCTTTTATTTTTTTGCAAGTTTTTTCAGCAGGTTCATCTAATATATATTCATGTGCTGGGTATATTGTAGCTGTTTCTATATTTTTTATTGACCTCTGTGTTTCTATATTAAATTCTCTTATAGAATCTATGTCATCTCCCCAAAATTCTATTCTTATTCCTACTTTTTCGTTTGTTGCTATATCTACAATTCCACCTCTTACACTGAATTGCCCTCTTCCTTCTATTAAGTCATATCTTGAATATCCTAAACTTACTAATTTTTGTTTTAATTCTTCTAAATTATAACTTTCTCCTGTTTTAAAATGTAATTTATTTCTATATAATACATCTTTTTGAGGTAATTTTTGTGTTGCTGCTTCTATTGTTGTTATTACTACTAAATTTTTCTTAGTAGCTATTTTGTTTAATGCTTCTATTCTTTTGTATGGAATGTCTTTGCTTTCTGCAATATAATCATATGTTACTACTTCTTTTTTAGGAAAAAATACTACTTTATCTGTAAAATATTTTATATCTTCATATATTTTTTTGGCTTGAATTTCGTTGTATGTTAATATACATATTGGCTTTTTTCCAAATTCATTTATTGCTGTTCCAAGTTGTATCATTCCAACGTCATTTAAGCCCGATATCACTATCGGGCTTTGTTTATTTTCTACATTTTTTAGTAATTCTATAAATTTTGAATTCTTTCCTAGTTCTCCTAATATTGTATTCATTATACATCTCCTAGAATTATATTTATATACATTTTACTTGTATTTAATATAATTTATGCTGACAAACTAATAATTATTTTTCGATTTTTTCTTCTACTTTTTTAGTCTCTTTATCATTTTGTCCTTTGTTTAATTCTTGTAATAAATCTGCACAAGAGAATATAAATAATATTCCAACTACCATATATCCAACGTTGAATGAAGCTACAATATATACAGCTCCGATTATCATTCCTATAATTGGTCCTGATTTTTTAAATTTTAATGATAATACCATAAATATTATTGTTAGTACAACAATTATTACTGCTGTTATTGAGTTAATTGCTTTAGCTACTTCTGTATACCATCCTGGGTTTATTCCAAATACATTTACTATTGTTATTGCTTGTAAACATATAAATATTATTCCCCAAAGTGCTATTACTGATTTGTATCTTTTTTTATCCATTGTTTTTTCTTCCTTTCCAAAGGCATAATTTAGTTGTAAAAGAATTAAATTATTTTTCAACTATTCCTTTCTTTTGTATAATCACTATAAATGTTATACCAAATTTGTTTAATATTGTCAATTGTTGACATTCATTTTTATTGCTTATATAATTTATTTGGAAGTGATTTTATGAGTATGAAAAAATTTGTAAAAATATTTTTTGATAGTTTTTTATTTAAAGTTTCTTATAGTGGTCTCGATAATTTAAACAAATATGACCAATACTTAATTTGTCCTAACCATTCTTGTATATTTGATCCATTTTTTATATATCCACCCTCTAGAAATTTGTTTATTATGGCAAAAGCAGAAATTTTTAAATATCCTATTTTCTCTAGGATTATAAAACATTATAATGTTTTTCCCGTAGATAGAACTAAAGTTGATAGTAAAAGTTTGTTTCAGGCTTTATCTATTTTTGAGAACAATGAACCTAATCAATTATTAATTTTTCCAGAAGGTAAAGTCGTAAAAGACGAAAATGAAATTGGTAAAAAAGCTCGTAATGGTGCTACTTTTATTGCTGCTAAAGTAAACATCCCAATTATCCCAACTTATATTACTAGACGACCTTCATTTTTCTCTAAAGTCAATGTGACCTTTGGTGAACCAATTTTTATACCTCAAGAGGTTTTAAATGATAAAAATATTTTAAGAGATTACTCTAGAAAATTAGTTGATAAAATTTATTCATTGAAAGGTTAATTAGTAAATGAAACTCAATATATATTATTTTATGTGATGCCGCGTAAGCGACCAAACGAGCTATGCGAGTGCGATTGGAGCAATCGACATACTAGTACAGTTTATAAATGGGGATTGCGACACACAAGGCATAAAGAAAATAATATATATTGAGTTTTAGTTATTATATCAAATTATATTTAGAAACTTTTAATTTATGAATGGAACCATAGATACTTTTTTATTGCAACTTATTTTTAGACTAACTTTTTCTATTACATTTTTATAACTAATTTATTAAATTTCGAATTAATATAATTTTTTAGCTTAACCATAAACTCTTCTGGCTCTATCTCTTTTTTAGCAACCATATCTAAGCCCTTTTCCCAGCTTGCTGTCAATTTAGGATTTAGCATATCTGGCATTGAATTCATAACTATATCATAAATTGTTTCACCTTTTAGTGTTGGTGTTATTATTTGTGTTTTTCCATTTATATCAATATATTTAATCTTTTCTAGTTTTTTTATAATCTCTGCCCTTGTTGCACTTGTTCCTATTCCAGCACCTTTTATTTGCTCTCTTAATTCCTCATCTTCAATTAGTTTTCCTGCATTTTCCATTGCCAAAATTATTGAACCTGAATTATATCTGCTTGGCGGTGATGTTTCCGCTTCTTTTAATTCAAAATTTTGTGTTTCAACTTCTTGACCTTTTTTAAGTTTTTTTAAAATCTCCAAGTTGCTTTCTTGTTCTTTTTCTGTCTCTTCTTCGTCTTTATTTTCAGCATTTGCATCTTGTTCTTCTAGATTTTTATTTGTACTTGTTTTACTTTTTCCTTTTTCAGCTGGTTTTAATATCTCTAAAAATCCTTTATTTAAACATACTTTTTCACTACAATTAAATATTTCTACTGTTTTATCTTCATTTTCTATTTCTAGTGTTACTTGGATTTTTTGATATTCAGCTGGTGGATAGAATATTGCTAAAAATCTTTCTACTATAACTTTATATACTTTTTTATGCAAATCTGGTAGTCCGTTATAATTTTCATATCCCTGACCTGTTGGAATTATTGCATAATGGTCTGTTATTTTACTATCATTTACATATTTAGTTTTTACCAAATTTGTAGAATATTTTTCCTCTACCATTTTCTTTATATATCCTTGTATGTCTTCATCTTTATATCCTCTAGCAATTCCATTCAAATTTTTTGTAATTTCTTTAGCAACTGCTGTTGAAAGCACCCTTGCATCTGTTCTTGGATATGTTACTAATTTTTTTTCATATAAATTTTGAATTACTTCTAATGTTTCATCAGGTTTTATTTTAAATCTTTTTGTACATTGGTTTTGAATTTCTGCAAGATTAAATAATAATGGTGCATTTTCTTTTTGTTTCGATTTTTTTAGTTCTGTAACTTTAGCTTTTTTTCCCTGCAAGCTTAATATAAATTTTTTAGCATCTTCTTCTTTTCTAAATCCTGTATCATTGTATAATTGCGGAGAATTATACATTTTTGATTTTTCATTCACTTTCCATTCAGCTTTAAATTGTGAATCTGAATTTCCAAACATTCCTACTATTTTATAATATTTTGTTTTTACAAAGTTTCTTATTTCTCTTTCTCTTGAGACAACCATTCCCAATACACAAGTCATTACTCTTCCTACTGATATTGATGCTTTATCTTCATTGATTTTATTTGCTAAACTTCTTCCATATATTATTGATAATAATCTTGAAAAATTAATTCCTATTAAATAATCCTCTTTTGCTCTTAAATATGCACTATCTGATAAGCTATCATATTCTGACATATCTTTTGCTTCTCTTATTCCTCTTTGTACTTCTTCCTCTGTTTGTGAATCTATCCATACTCTTTTCATTTTAGCTTTTGGGTTTGGTTTTGCCATCATAAATACTAATCTTTGTATGTATTCTCCCTCTCTTCCAGAGTCACCTGCATTATAAATTTCTTCTACATCTTCTCTTTGTAACAAGCCTTGTACAATATTAAATTGTTTTGCAACTTGTGGAATAATTTCATATTTCCATTCTTCTGGTATAAATGGTAATGTATCTAATCTCCAATATTTTAATTTTTCATCATATTTTTCCGGATAACTCATTGTTACCAAATGTCCTACACACCAGGTTATTATCCATCCGTCACTTTCTAGATATCCATCTTTTCTTTTTGTTGTTATTTTTAATGCTTTTGCAAACTCCATTGCAACAGATGGCTTTTCTGTTATTAATAGCTTTTTGCCCATTTTCTCATCCTTTATTTTTATTTATATATTCTTTTAGTTCTTTTCTTATTTCTCTCATTTTTTCTTTTGTCTCTTCATCTTTAAAATTAAATCTTTTAAAGATTGTTTCTACAACTTCATCTTTATCAATTATTTCAAATGTTGCTGGATAATTAATATCAAATATAAAGCATAACATTATTAACATTCCATCTAATTCTGACTCTTTGTCTATTTTTCTTCTATCTATTAATGTATGTTTTTTTACTGCTTCTATCTCCTCTTGTCTTATCTTTGCATTTTCTAAATTTATCTTCTCACTTTCTTTGTTCCAAAATATGTTTGCACCTTCATACATAATATCCGCTTTGTCCGCATCTCTTATTATTTTACAAAATAGTTCTTTTTTCTTATTTATTCCTTTTTCTATTTTATATTTATTATGATTTTTTATTGCTATTAATATTATATTTATCCAATTTTCGTCTTCTATATAATTTTTTATATAATTATTTTCTTGTAATATACGTATGCCTAATTCTGCATGGTCTATACTATTATGGTCACTAAATGTATTATATTTAGTATATTGTTCAAATCTTCCTATATCGTGGAGTAATCCTATTAGTGTAGCTATTTGAATTTCCTCTTCGCTTAATTTTAGTGATTTTGCTATTATTCTACTTTTTTGCATAACTCTTAAAGAGTGTAATTGTTTTCTTTTTAAATTATCGTTATTCAAATCATATTTTTCTGTATATTTTAAAAATTCATCTTTGCATTTTTCTAAATCAACCATTTTAAACACCTCTTGGCAGATTTTATCATTTTTAGACTTTTTATGCAAGCCTTGATTTATATACCTTTTTGTTATATAATACAGCAAAATAATACTTTTTAAGGAGGCTTTTTTTATGGCTTATAATTTTAAAGATATAGAAAAAAAATGGCAAGAAAAATGGTATAGTGAAGGTACTTTTAATGCAAAAGATGACTTTTCTATGAAAAAGTGGTATGGATTAATAGAATTCCCATATCCATCTGGACAAGGATTACATGTTGGTCATCCAAGAAGTTACACTGCTTTAGACATTATTGCTAGAAAAAGAAGAATGCAAGGTTACAATGTACTTTTCCCTATAGGTTTTGATGCATTTGGTTTACCTGCTGAAAATTATGCAATTAAAAATCATATACATCCTAAAATCACAACTGAAAAAAATATTAATCATTTTAAAGAACAATTAAAATCAATTGGTTTTTCTTTTGATTGGTCAAGAGAAATAAATACAACAGATCCAAATTATTACAAATGGACTCAATGGATTTTTATTCAATTATATAAACATGGTTTAGCATATAAAACAACAATGCCAATTAATTTCTGTACAGGTTGTAAAGTTGGACTTGCAAATGAAGAAGTTGTTAATGGTGTTTGTGAAAGATGCGGTAGCCCTGTTGTTCAAAAAGAAAAATCACAATGGATGTTAAAAATTACTGAATATGCTCAAAGATTAATTGATGATTTAGACGATGTTGATTATCTTGATAAAATAAAATCTCAACAACGTAACTGGATTGGACGTAGTGAAGGTGCAGAAGTTGAATTTAAAATTTCAGGAACAGATAAATCTTTAACAGTTTATACTACAAGACCTGATACATTATTTGGTGCTACATATATGGTAGTTGCTCCTGAACATCATATTATTGAAGAATTAAAAGATCAAATCACAAATATGGATGATATAAATGATTACAAATATAAAGCTTCTTTAAAATCTGATTTTGAAAGAGCTGAATTAAACAAAGAAAAAACTGGTTGTGAAATTAAAGGAATTAAAGCAATAAATCCTTTAACAGGAAAAGAAATTCCAATTTGGATTTCTGATTATGTTTTAATAACATATGGTACTGGTGCTATTATGGCTGTTCCAGCTCATGATACTCGTGACCATGATTTTGCTAAAAAATTCAATTTACCAATTATTCAAGTTATAAAATCAAATTCTAGAGAAGAAGTTGATATTGAAAAAGAAGCTTTTACTGATGTTGCTACTGGTATTTTAATAAACTCTGGATTTTTAAATGATTTATCTGTAACAGATGCTAAAAAGAAGGTAATTGAATACTTAGAAGAAAATAAAATTGGTCAGAAAAAAGTAAATTATAAATTACGTGATTGGGTATTTTCTAGGCAACGTTATTGGGGTGAACCAATTCCAATGGTTCATTGTGATAAATGTGGTTGGGTTCCGATTGATGAAAAAGATTTACCTTTAAGATTACCTGATATTGAGGATTATGAGCCAGGTGAAAATGGTGAATCTCCACTTGCTAAACATACAGAATGGATAAACACAACTTGTCCTCACTGTGGTGGTCATGCAACAAGAGAAACAGATACAATGCCTCAATGGGCCGGTTCATCTTGGTATTATTTAAGATATATGGATCCACATAATAATACTGCTTTAGCATCAAAAGAAGCTTTAAAATACTGGTCACCTGTTGATTGGTATAATGGTGGAATGGAACATACCACACTTCACTTATTATATTCAAGATTTTGGCATAAATTTTTATATGATATTGGTGTTGTTCCAACTAAAGAACCATATCAAAAAAGAACTTCACATGGTATGATTTTAGGTGGAAATGGTGAAAAGATGTCTAAGTCTAAAGGTAATGTTGTAAATCCTGATGATATTGTTGAAGAATTTGGAGCAGATGCTTTTAGAGTTTACGAAATGTTTATGGGACCATTTGATCAAACAGCACCTTGGTCTATGGAAAGTATTAGAGGTTGTGCAAAATTCTTAGATAGAGTTTGGAATTTACAAACAATTTTAGTGGATGGAAATGAATATTCTGCTAAATTTGAAAAAATGATGCATCGAGCAATTAAAAAAGTTTCTTATGATATTGAAGATATGAAATTTAATACAGCTATCTCTACTCTTATGACAATGGTTAATGAATTCTATAAAGTAAAAACAATAAATAAAGCTGAATTTAAAACTTTATTACACTTATTAAATCCATTTGCACCACATATGACAGAAGAATTATTGCATACAGTGCTTGGCGA
>OGXW01003112.1_pt1 | contig 11185 bp, 6 predicted proteins | sample 1576341 | NCBI WGS metagenome assembly OGXW01 (sample SAMEA3541592, study PRJEB24748) | human gut metagenome | biome: human gut; feature: human-associated habitat; material: faeces | place: China | collected 2012
GTGAGCCAGTCGGGACCGGTGCCACATTCCGCCTCCAGGCGCACCTTGCCGTGATAGGCGTCGGCCATGAGCTGAGGCACCAGCTGCTTCATTATCTCCTCTTCGCCGGGCGCCACGTTGAAGTTGAGCTCATCGTGCACCTGCATAATCATGCGCGAGCGGAGGCCGCGGCGTTCCATCTCGGCAAAGATGTTTACCATGGCAGTCTTGATGACGTCGGCCGCAGAGCCCTGTATGGGGGCGTTGATGGCGTTGCGTTCGGCATATCCGCGCACCGTGGCGTTGTGGCTGTTGATGTCGGGCTGCATACGTCGTCGACCGCTGTAAGTGGTTACGAAGCCCTGCTGCCGTGCCGTTTCCAGCGTCTGCTGCATATAGGCGTGCACCGTGGGGAAAGTGGCGTTGTAGCCGTCGATGAGCATCTTGGCGTCGGCGCGACTCAGGCCAAGACGCTGGCTCAGTCCGAAGGCCGAAATGCCGTAGAGGATACCGAAATTGGCAGTCTTGGCGTGTCTGCGCTGGTCGGCGCTCACCTCGTCGAGAGGTACGTTGTAGATTTTCGAGGCCGTAATGGCGTGGATGTCGTCGCCCCGGTTGAAGGCGTCGAGCATCACCGGGTCGTTGGCGAAATCGGCCACTAAGCGCAGCTCAATCTGCGAGTAATCGGCCGAGAGGAAGATGCACCCCGGGTCGGCGATGAAGGCTCTGCGAATCTCGCGGCCCAGCTCCTGGCGCACGGGGATGTTCTGCAGATTGGGGTTCGACGACGAGATGCGCCCCGTGGCCGTTACCGTCTGGTTATAGTTGGTGTGGACGCGCCCTGTGGCCGGGTTGATGGCCTTGGGAAGCGCCGTGAGCCACGTGCTCACTAATTTGCGCAGCCGCCGGAAGGTGCGTATCAGGTCTACAATGGGATGCAGCGGCGCAAGGCTTTCCAGGATGGTGTCTGTGGTGCTGTACTGGCCGTTTTTGGTCTTTTTGGCCTTCGGGTCGAGGTGCAGGTCGTCGAAGAGCACCCGCCCCACTTCCGAGGGAGAGCCCACGTTGAACTCCTGCCCTGCCAGGGTGTAAATCTGTGCGGTGATGTCGGCGATGCGCTGTTCCATATCGTCGGCGGCACGCTGCAGAGCGTCGGTGTCGATGCGCACACCCGTAATCTCCATCTCGGCCAGCACACGCGCCAGAGGCAGCTCCATTTCCTCGAGCAGACGCGTCATGCCCTCCTTCTCAATCTCCTGGCGCACAGGCACATAGAGCATCAGAGCCAACCGTGCTTCGTGGCAGAGACGGCGCTGTTCGTCCATGCTCAGCGGCTCGCGCAGGGCTGCCGCCATACGGCTCTCCTTGGGGTCGGCAGGCGCCGCCGCCGGGGTGAGATGCAGGTAAGTGTCGGCCAATACCTCGGTGGTATGGCGGAACTCTGGCTGCAGCAGATAATGCGCCAGAGCCACGTCGTAATAGTTGGCCAGCGCGGGAGCGTCGTCGCCGCGCAGACGGTGAGCGAGCACATAATCGCGTTTGGCCTGCGGACTTACCTTCAGCACATCGGCGCGTGCCATGGTGTCGAGCAACACGGCGATACCCTCGGCGCATGAGGCCGGGATGACGAAGTTCTCGCCGCCGGGAAGTGCCACGGCAGCGCCGCGGAAATGAGCCTCCATATCCCCTTCGCCGAAGGCTTTGAGGAAGATGCCGGCGCTGTCGGCTTTGGCGCACAGCTCATCGAGGCGGCGTGCCTTGGCGGCGTCATCCACAAGCTCCCATTCGGCCTCGAACAGGGTGTTCTCCACGGGTGCCTGCTCCTCCCCTACTTCGCCGCTCTTCCCACTCTCCTTCTCTCCACTCTTGCCTCTCTTCTCCTCTCCACTCTTGCCTCTCTTCTCCTCTCCACTCTTGCCTCTCTTCTCCTCTCCACTCTCCTCTCCGAAATCGAAATCACCGAAGAGCGAGGGGGCGCCGACAGAGTCGGTTTTAGAGGCGGTCTTGGCGACGGGGTTCGTGCCGCCATGTTCGCGCGTAAGTCGCTTGGCCACAGCGGTTTTGAGCCGCGTAAAGCGCAGACGGCTGAAGATGGCGAAGAGCCTGTCGGTGTCCGGGTCGCGGCGCTGCAGACTGCTGAAGTCGATGTCGGCGGGAACGTCGGTGCATATAGTGGCCATGAACTTGGAATGGCGTATCAGCTCGGCGTTCTCCTCGACCTTGCGGCGCAGCGCCCCCTTGAGCTCGTCGGTATGCTCGAGCAGATTCTCCACCGAGCCGAACTGCTGAATGAGCTTCACGGCAGTTTTCTCGCCCACACCCGGGCAGCCGGGAATATTGTCTATCTTATCGCCCATGAGTGCCAGCAGGTCAATGACCTGAGCTGTGGATGAAATGCCGTAGCGCTCGCACACCTCCTTCTCGCCTCTCAGCTCGCTGTCTTTGCCGCGGTAAGAGGGTTTGTCCTGCAGAATCTGCGGACCCACCAACTGGCCGAAGTCCTTATCGGGGGTGAGCATATAGACGGTAAACCCGGCCTCAGCGCCGCGTTTTGCCAGGGTGCCGATGACGTCGTCGGCCTCATAGCCGGGCACTTCCACCACCGGGATGCGGTAAGCCTCCAGAATTTCTTTTATCACCGGAATGGACTGTGCGATGTCTTCGGGCATCTCCTGCCGCTCGGCCTTATACGAGGCATCAGCCTCATGGCGGAACGTGGGTCCCTGGGGGTCGAAGCATATGGCAATGTGCGTAACGTCAGTGCGGTTGAGCACCGTCTCCAGGGTGTTCACAAACCCCATAACGGCACCCGTGTTGAAGCCCTCCTGCGAATACAGGTGAGCATTTTGCATGGCGTAGTACGCACGGTAAATAAGTGCGAAGGCATCGAGCAGATACAAACGGTTGGTACTCATGAAACATTCTTTTAGACCGCGAATTTAATAATTAAACCGCAAGAATAGTATATGGGTTGAAAAAAATTACTAATTTTGTGGTCTGAAATGGAGTCACGAAGCAAACTCGACGTTATACAGAGCCGTCTGGAGGCCCCGTTGGCAGACATGAACGGTGTGATATCCGAATCGATGCACACGGGCAACGAGCTGCTCAACCGGGTGGTTACGGACTATCTGCGCATCAAAGGAAAGCAGATACGGCCCATCATGGTGTTGCTGTCGGCGCAAATGTTCGGCGGCATCAACCGGCACGTCATCTATGCGGCGGCGGCTCTCGAGATGCTTCACAACGCGTCGCTGATTCACGACGATGTGGTGGACGAGACACGGCAGCGCCGCGGCCAATCCACGGTAAATGCCTCATGGGGTAACCACATAGCGGTGCTCACGGGCGATTTCTTTGTGTCGAAGGCTCTTGAGGTGGGTCTGCGCACGGGTTCGGTAACGGTGCTTCGGGGTCTGTCGGAGCTTGGCGTGGAGCTGAGCACCGGCGAGGTTGACCAGATTTGCAACGCGCGCTCGCACCACTTCCTCGAGGAGGAGTACATGAGCATGATTCGCAAGAAAACGGCCTCGCTGTTCACGCGCTGCATACTCCTTGGCGCTGACACGTCGTTCAGCAAGGAAGCCCGAAAGGAGAGAGGTCCTGAGAGCGGGTCTGAGAGAGGTTCTGAGAGCGCCTCCGAAGGGCAGACTGACGGCGCGGAGGTTGACCTGAAGCCGATATTGCGATTTGCCGAGCTGTTGGGGCTTTGCTTCCAGATAAAGGATGACATCTTCGACTATTACCCCTCAACGGGCGCCATCGGCAAGCCCACAGGCAACGACCTGCGCGAGGGGAAGGTTACGCTGCCGCTCATCTACGCGTTGCGCACGGCACCGAAGGCTGAGGCCGACGCCATGAGGGAGATTCTGCTCAGCCATATTCCGTCGCAGCCGGAGATTGACCGGTTGGTGGAGTTTGCGCGCAACCACGGCGGCATAGACTACGCCTTCGGCGTTATGGAGCGTATGCGCAGGGAGGCTATGGAAATGCTCGACGAATATCCCGACAGTCCGGCGCGCCGCTCGTTTGCCGATATCTTCGATTTCATCATTAACCGCAATTACTGACCCGGCGTCAGGTTCTGAGGCGTCAGCACTTCTCGCCGTCGTAGCTCTCGGCGATGTAGGGCGGGCGTTTCTTGGCTTCGTTGAAGATGCGGCCCACGTATTCGCCGATGATGCCTATGGCAAGCAGCTGGCAGCCGCCTAAAAAGAGTATCACGCACATCAGGGTGGGATAACCCTGCACTACTTCCCCCCATATAAGTGTCTTGCACAGGATTACCAACAGATATACGAATGCCACGGCCGACACTGCCATGCCCATGATTGAGGCAAACCGCAAGGGGGCGGTGGAGAAGAGCGTCAGCCCCTCGAAGGCCAGGTCAAAGAGGCGGCGGTAGGTGTAACGCGAACGGCCGTGATGACGCTCGTCCTCGTCGTAGTCAATGCCTTTTTTGCGGAAACCGACCCAGCAGAGGAGCCCTTTGGTGTTTCGCTGACTCTCGCGCATGGCACGCAGCACCTCCACGCAGCGGCGGTCGAGGAGACGGAAATCGCCCACGTTGGGCAACACGTTGAGGCGCGTGGATTTGCTCAGCATCTTATAATAGGCGGCGGTGAGCTTGCGGCGCAACAGTGGCACGCGGCCGCGAGTGCGGCGGTTGCCGTAGACGTCGTCGTAGCCCTCTTCCCAGCAGCGCAGCATCTGCGGCACCACATCCACCGGATGCTGCAGGTCGGCGTCCATGACCAGCACGCAGTCGCCATCGGCATAGTCGAACCCGGCCATCAGCGCATTCTCCTTGCCGAAGTTGCGCGACAGCCGCAAGTAATGCAGACTGTTGTCTTCAGCGCGGAGACGCCTCAGCACCTCGGGGGTATTGTCGGAGCTGCCGTCGTCCACCACCAGAAACTCCCAGTTGTAGGCATAAGCCGTTTGCCCGGACGCCATGAGCACGTCGCGCAAACGGTGCAGCTCGCCGATGAGCAGCTCCAGATTGGCGGCCTCGTTATACGCCGGTATCAGCACCGTGATTTTGCGGCGCCCTCTGTGGCGGACATTCCCCGTTGCTACCTTTGCTTCCTGTGGTGCGGTTTCACTCATAATCGTAACGGCCTCCCTACGACCCCGGTATCCAAAACTTCCATCCTAAACCCCTCGAATTCGGTGGGTTTAATGAACAATGATTTTAGCCATTCAGTCTCGGTTATAAGCCGTTGTTTGCAAAGGTACAATTTTTTTGGGAAACGGAGGGGGTGAAGGGGCGCGGTTTGAGGATTATTCGCTAATTTTGTGGCAAAGAGATTAATTATGAATACTGAGTTACTGCAAAGGTGTGTTAGCGGTGAGGCCCTGGAAGCGGGTCTGGATGAGGCGGGCCGTGGCTGTCTGGCGGGTCCTGTGGTGGCGGCGGCGGTGATTCTGCCTCCTGAGTTCGACATCTCCGGCCTCAACGACAGTAAGAAGCTGTCGGCGAAACGGCGCGAGGAGCTGCGGCAGCGCATTGAGCAGCAGGCTGTGTGGTGTGTGGCATGGGCGTCGGCGCAGGAAATCGACGAGCTGAATATTCTGCAGGCGAGTCTGTTGGCTATGCGTCGTGCGGTGGAGGGTCTGCGTGAACGGCCCTGCCGGCTGGCGGTGGACGGCAACCGCTGGCACGACTGCGGCATTCCTTTCACCACGGTGGTGGGCGGCGACGCGCGGTTTGCCAATATTGCGGCGGCCTCTATCCTGGCCAAGACGCACCGCGACGCTTTTATGACTGCCCTCGACGCGGAGCTGCCGGGCTACGGCTTTGCGCGCCACAAGGGCTACCCCACCAAGGAGCATTATGAGGCTCTGCGGCAGCTTGGTGTTACCGCGCAGCACAGGCGCACTTTCCGGCTGGGGTGAGGGCTTTGGCGGCCGGGTTTTAGCTAATTTAGCTAATTTAGCTATTTTAGGGGCAACGCTGCCAGCATCTCGGCGGGGGTGAGCCCGGTGAGGGGGTGCGTGTAGCCGGGGGCTATCTCGGCAAGGGGCTCAAGGAAAAAGCGTCGCTGAGCCATGCGCGGATGCGGCAGGCTCAGGCGCGGGGTGCTCACCACCTGCCGGCCAAAATCCACCAAATCTATGTCTATGACGCGGTCGGCATACGAGCCGTCGGCCTGTCGGTGCGACGCCGGTGAGATGCCGCGCTCTATGCTCTGCAGCTCTGTCAGCAGCTCTTCGCCGTCAAGGTCGGTGTCAAAGAGCATACACACGTTGAGAAAGGTGTTATCAGACGAAAAGCCCCATGGCGGACTTTCCACCACGTGGCTTATCTGATAATTCGGGCCGAAGCGATTCACCAGGGCGCCCACTGCGCGGGCCAGGTTCAAACGCCTGTTGCCCAGGTTGCTGCCGATGTTGACTATGGCAATCACTCCGTTGGCTGTATTTTCTTCTTCCGGCACGGAGCCGGACTTTTTCATGACGCTTTACGAGGGTGTGTTGGCTGCCGAGAGGGTCTTTTTGACTTCCACCTCTTCGAAGCCTTCCACCATATCGCCCACGCGCACGTCGTTGTAACCGGCAATGCTGAGACCGCACTCGTAACCGGCCACCACATCCTTGACGTCGTCTTTGAAGCGCTTGAGGCTTGCCATGTCGCCGGTGTAGACCACAATGCCGTCGCGGATAAGACGCACTTTGCTGCCACGTTTTATGCGGCCTTCGCGCACCATACATCCGGCAATGGTGCCCACCTTCGAGATGTGGTATGTCTGGAGCACTTCGGCGGTGCCGGTGATTTCCTCTTTGATTTCGGGCGAGAGCATGCCTTCCATGGCGTCGCGCACCTCTTCAATGGCTTTGTAGATGACGGAGTAGAGACGAATCTCCACGCCGTCTTTCTCGGCCTCGCGGCGAGCAGCGCCGCCGGGACGCACCTGGAAGCCGATGATGATGGCACCGGAGGCGGCAGCCAGCGTAACGTCGCTTTCGGAGATGGCGCCCACACCCTTATGCAGCACGTTGACGCGCACCTCGGGGGTGGAGAGCTTGATGAGCGAGTCGCTGAGGGCCTCTACCGAGCCGTCCACGTCGCCTTTCACCACCAGATTGAGCTCGTGGAAATCGCCCTTGGTCATCTGGTTGTAGATGTCGTCGAGGCCGGGGAGCTTCTTGGTGCGCTGCTGCTGTTCGCGCTGCAGCTGTTCGCGGCGCGAGGCAATTTCGCGGGCTTCCTGCTCGGTGTCCATCACGTTGAAGGTGTCGCCGGCGGTGGGAGCGCCGTTCAGACCGAGCACCAATACAGGCGTTGAGGGTCCGGCCTCTTTCACGCGCTGGTTGCGCTCGTTGAACATGGCGCGAATCTTGCCGTAATGCGTGCCGGCCAATACCACGTCGCCCACCTTCAGCGTGCCGTTCTGCACAAGCACGGTGGCCACATAGCCGCGGCCTTTGTCGAGGCTCGATTCAATGATTGAGCCTACGGCGTTGCGGTTGGGGTTGGCTTTGAGGTCGAGCATCTCGGCTTCCAGAAGCACCTTCTCCATGAGCTGGTCTACGCCGATGCCTTTCTTGGCCGAGATATCCTGGCTCTGATACTTGCCGCCCCAGTCTTCCACCAGATAGTTCATCTGCGACAGCTCCTCTTTAATCTTTTCGGGATTGGCGTGGGGCTTGTCGATTTTGTTGATTGCAAAGACTATGGGCACTCCGGCAGCGGAGGCATGGTTGATGGCCTCCACGGTCTGTGGCATGACGGCGTCGTCGGCCGCTACTATGATGATAGCCAGGTCGGTAACCTTAGCGCCGCGGGCACGCATGGCGGTGAAGGCCTCGTGGCCCGGGGTGTCGAGGAAGGTGATGTGGCGGTCGTCTTCGAGCTTGACGCTGTAAGCGCCTATGTGCTGTGTGATGCCTCCGGCCTCACCGGCTATGACGTTGGCCTGGCGGATGTAGTCGAGCAGCGACGTCTTGCCGTGGTCTACGTGGCCCATGACGGTAACGATGGGCGGACGGGGCACCAGGTCTTCGGGTTTGTCTTCTTCGGTGGCGATGGCTTCGCTCACGTCGGCGCTGACGTATTCGGTGGTGAAGCCGAACTCCTCGGCCACAATGTTGATGGCTTCGGCGTCGAGGCGCTGGTTGATGCTCACCATGATGCCCAGGTTCATGCAGGTTGCGATGACGGAGTTCACGGGGATGTCCATCATCTGAGCCAGGTCGTTGGCCGTAACGAACTCGGTGAGTTTCAGCACTTTGGCTTCCGACTGCTGGCGCAGGGCCTCGGCGCGGTCGCGTTCGTGCATCTGCTCGCGCTTCTCGTGGCGGTATTTCACGCTGCGCTTGGTGGTCTTGTTGGTAAGACGCGCCAGGGTTTCGCGCACCTGTTTCTGCACATCTTCGGCGCTTACTTCGGGCTTCTGGCTGCGAGCCTGTCCGCGCTGGTTGCCACGGCCTCCGCCGCCGCGTTCGTTGCGCGGGTTGCGCGGGCGGTCGCCGTCGCGGCCGTTGTTGTTGCGGTCGCCGCTCTTTTTCTTGGCGGCGTCGGCGCCGAAGCCGGGCTGTTTCACGGCCTGCTCAATGTCTACCTTTTGGCCGATGCGTTTGCGGCGGCCTGCCTGTCCGTTGGCACCGTTGGCGCTGTTGGCTCCCTTCTTGGCATTCTTTTTCTTGCCACGGGGAGCCTCTTTAAAGGCGGTAAGGTCTATCTTGCCCACCACTTTCACTTCGGGTTTCTCCACTGTGGTGGCGGGACGGAATACTTCCGTATCGTGAGCCTCGCGCGCCTCCACATAGTTGCGTATAGGCGCCGGGGTTTCCGGTTTGCTTTCTTTCATTTCAGGTTTGGGCGCGGGCTGTGAGGGTTGAGAGGGTGTGGGCGCAGGCTTCTGCGCAGTATGGGAGTTTTGGGAGTTTTGGGAGTTTTGGGAGCTTTGGGAATTTTGGGAAAGCGCGGGTTTAGGCTCCTCTTTTTTAGGCTCCGGTTTATGCGCAGCTTTGGGCTGCTCTGCTTTGGGTGCAGGCTTAGGCTCAGGCTTTGGTTCCTCTTTAGGCTCGAGCTTGGGAGCGGGTTTTGGCTCAGCTTTAGGCTCAGGCTTAGGCTCTGCTTTGGGTTCAGGCTTAGGCTCTGCTTTGGGTGCAGGCTTAGGCTCAGGCTTTGGTTCCTCTTTAGGCTCGGGCTTGGGTGCCTCTTTTGGCTCTGCCTTAGGTTCCGGTTTCGGCTCGGGTTTGGGTTCGGGTTTCGGCTCCTCGTTGTTCACCACGTTGCCGAGGCTGTCGAGATTTATCTTGCCTATCACCTTGGGCCCTTTCACGGGCGCCGGTTTTTCGGTTTCGGTAACCACCGTTGCTGTCGGTTTCGGGTTCTGCACCTCTGCGGCGGGTTGAGCGCCGGCCTCTGCCCGCTTCGGAGTCTCTAACAGCTCCTGAAGCTTCTGGCGCTTCCCGGCATCGCGTATCTGCTGAGCCAACACCTCAAGCGCGTCGTTGTCGATGCGCGTATTAGGCTTGGCTTCTACCGTAATGCCTTGTTTGGCAAGGAGTTCGGCTATGGTCGAAACTCCCATGTTAGTGATGTTTGCTATTTTGCTAAGTTTGGGCATACTCGTGTGTTAAATTCGTAAACCGGAGCGTGGCTACTGTCTCAGTCGTTATGCTGTGTTTCTTTTTTCCTGTTATCAGTCGTTTTCAAACTCTGCTTTCAGCACTGCCTTGACGTTCTGCAGCGTCTCGTCTTCGAGGTCTGCCTGAGCCAGCGTCTCCGCGCTTGCGTTGAGCACTGATTTGGCCGTGCCGAGGCCTATGTTCTTCAGGGCGTCGATTATCCACTGTTCAATCTCGTCGCTGAACTCATCGAGGTAGATGTCTTCCTCGCCCTCAATGTCGCGGTAAACGTCGATGGTATAGCCGGTGAGCATGGAGGCCAGACGTATGTTGAGGCCCTCTTTGCCGATTGCCAGCGACACCTCGTCGGGGTTGAGGAATACCTCGGCCTTCTTCTCCTCCTCGTTGACGCGTATAGAGCTTATCTTGGCCGGACTCAGGGCACGCTGTATAAACAACGGCGTGTTGGCGGTGTAGTTTACCACGTCGATGTTTTCGTTGCGCAGCTCGCGCACGATGCCGTGAATGCGGCTTCCCTTCACGCCCACGCAGGCGCCTACGGGGTCGATGCGGTCATCGTAGCTCTCCACGGCTATCTTGGCGCGTTTGCCGGGGATGCGGGCCACGCGCTTTATGGTAATAAGGCCGTCGTGCACCTCGGGCACCTCATGCTCAAACAACCGGGTGAGGAAGCGCGAATCGGTGCGGCTCACTATCACCTTGGGGTTGTTGTTGGGGTTGTCCACCGTCTTGACGATGGCGCGCACCATATCGCCTTTATGGAAGAAGTCGCCGGGAATCTGTTCCTCTTTGGGCATCAGCAGCTCGTTCTGGTCGTCGTCGAGCAGCAGCATCTCGCGTTTCCATATCTGGCGCACCTCGCCCAGGATTATCTCGCCCTCCTGTTCCTTGAACTTGGAGTAGACGGCATCTTTCTGCAGCTCGAGAATCTTCGACTGGAGCGTCTGGCGCAGGTTGAGGATGGCGCGGCGGCCGAAGTCGGCAAAGACGATGGGTTTGGCCACATCCTCGCCCAGTTCACATTCGTCGTCGATGGTGCGGGCTTCGGTGATGCCTATCTGCGTGGAGGGGTTCTCCACCTCGCCGTCGGACACCACCGTCAGATTCTGGTAGATTTCGCAGTCGCCGCGGTCCGGGTTCATGATTACGTCGAAGTTCTCGTCTGAACCGAACATCTTGGCCAGCACGTTGCGGAACGATTCCTCCAACACGCTGATCATGGTGGCTTTGTCAATATTTTTCAGTTCCTTAAACTCGGCGAAGCGGCTCGCCATGTCCACGGTTTCTGTTTTCTTTGCCATATCTGTGTCTGTGTGGCTTTAGAATTTCAAAATTAGTTTGGCATACTTGACGTCGGCGAAAGGCACGGTTACCTGCTCGGTGATTTCCACGGGCCTTTTGGCGCCTTCCTCTTTACGTTTCTCGGTCACGTCTACGGTAAACGTGTCGGCGTCGACGGCGCTGAGGGGGCCGCGCAGCTTACGGCCTGCGTTGGTGAGCACCTCAATCTCCTTGCCCAGATTCTTGATGTACTGACCGCGCACGCGGAAGTGAGCCACACATGAGGACGGGACGTATCGATGATGCGCAGTTTTCGTTCCATGTA
>OGXW01003129.1_pt1 | contig 11161 bp, 11 predicted proteins | sample 1576341 | NCBI WGS metagenome assembly OGXW01 (sample SAMEA3541592, study PRJEB24748) | human gut metagenome | biome: human gut; feature: human-associated habitat; material: faeces | place: China | collected 2012
GGCGTTCAGGTACATCTGCTTGATTTCCCGCATCAGCGGATACCGGGGATTTGCAAGTATTTTGTTGATTATTTTGATGTTTAATGTTAAAATATCTGTATAGTATAAATTTGAAAGGATATTGTATATGTTAAATGCTGTGTTTTTTCCGTTTTCGGAAATGTATATAAATCACGTTAAATCATCGGAAAAATATGATATGAAGATACAGCACTACCATGACGCATATGAAATATATTTGCAGGCGGACGGTGAGCGATACTTGTTCCTTGACGATATTTGTTACACGTTAAAGCAAGGCGATTTGGTAATTTTAAAGCCGTTTGACATTCACTATATGGAAAGCCGCGACATTGATTTTTACGAAAGATATGTTTTGAATTTCAGCAGTGATATGCTGAGCGGAATTTTGACAAAAACAGAAACCGACATTCTTTTCGATAACATCAAGTCGTGCGTATTCCATCTTAATGATGAGCAATTTACTCTTATTCTCGATTATTTCAAAAAAATTGACGCATTTTCAAACAGAATAGGTTTGCTTTCCGAAAAACTTGCGCTGAGCAGTGTTTTTCAGCTTGTTTCAGTAATTAAAGACCTTTCAAAAAATGCCGAAATTATCACAAGTCAAAACACTCCGCCCGAAATAGTTACGGCGATAGATTACATAAACAACCACTATAAAGAGGACATAAACCTTGACATTATAACTGAAGTCGTGCATATCAGCAAATATCATTTTTCACGACTTTTCCACAAAGCAACGGGTGCAACGTTTCTGCAATATTTATACAATGTGCGTCTTGTAAATGTCCATTCCCTGCTTGCCGAAACAAATTTAAACTTAAACGAAATTGCTATTCGTACAGGCTTTTCGTCAAGTGCGCATTTATCAAGAATTTTCAAGCAAGTGTACAATGTTTCACCGCAAAAATTCAGACGTATGTTAAAAGAGAAATCAAAAAAGCAGTGATTAACACTGCTTTTTATTATTGCTGAAGTTGTTTTTTGAATATTGTTCTGAAAATCACTCTTGCAAGCGGTCCTGCAAAAAATATTTGCCAGCACAATGCCATTGGGAAATTCATAGCTGTTGTTTGCAACCATACCGCAACAATTTCTTTGCCCGGATTTTTAAACAACAATGTTGCAATCATACTCATTGTCGGACACATAATACATACAATCATTGACGAAATTGCAAGCGTGATAAAGAACGGATTATCCACTCCCGGTCTTATAAATCTGAATGCAAGCTTTGTCGCAAGTTTTTCGACTGCGAAAAACTCAAGTATGAATGCGGCAGGCCACATTATAACCATTTCATGAAATGCAAGCAAGAACACCTCATTGCTCATCTGTCCCTTGTTCAAGCTGATATTATAGCATATCATTGCGTACACCATAATAAAAGCCATAATCAGTGTGAAAATAATGTTTTGAAATTTTGTCTTTGGCATAAATTTTTACCCTCTTTTCTTAAATTTACGCAAAAAAACAACACATCCGTGTTGTTCGTTATCATCGTTAAGCACAATGTGTCGTTTCCAATTATATACCAAAGCATTATTAAATTGCGAGGATTATTTTAACATAACAAGTCTGTGTTGTCAATACCTTTCTCTAAAAATACTCAAAAATCACATCGCAAGATGTGATTTTTGGAGCTGGCGACATTTTGTCGCCAGGCTCTCAGTTACTTGCCTTCAACCAATCTCTTAGTGTCAATAGCAATCATAAGTTCTTCGTTTGTAGGGATAACAAGAGTTTTAACTGTTGCGTCGTCAGCTGAAATATCAACTGTACCTCTTGCAGCATTCTTGTCCTCGTTAATCTTAATACCCATAAAGTCAAGACCTTCAACAACTGCCGATCTTGTAGCCGCATCATTTTCACCTACGCCGGCAGTGAATACAACTGCGTCAACACCGCCCATAGCGGCAGCATAAGCACCGATGTCTTTCTTAACTTGGTATGAGAACATATCAAGAGCAAGCTGTGCTCTGTCATTTCCTTCTTTAGCGGCAGCAGACAAATCTCTGAAATCAGATGATACGCCCGAAACACCCGAAACTCCGCTTTCCTTGTTCATAAGAGCGTCAACGTCTTTAGCTGACATACCTTTTTGGTTGATAAGATATGTAACGACAGCAGGGTCCATTGAACCTGTTCTTGTACCCATTGGCACACCATCAAGAGGAGTGAATCCCATTGATGTATCTACACATTTACCGCCGTCAACAGCTGTAATTGATGAGCCGTTGCCAAGGTGGCAAGTAACAATCTTAAGGTCTTCTGCCGGCTTGCCTAAAAATTCAGCAGCCTTTTGTGAAACATACTTGTGGCTTGTACCGTGGAAACCATACTTTCTGATACCGTAGTTTTTGTAGTATTCATATGGCAAAGCATACATATATGCTTTTGGAGGCATTGTCTGGTGGAATGCTGTATCAAATACGCCAACCATAGGAGTGTTAGGCATAATCTTTTGGCAAGCCTTGATACCGATAATGTTCGGTGGGTTATGTAGAGGAGCAAGCGGTGTACACTTTTCAAGTGCTTTCATAACTGCTTCTGTAATTACGCATGAACCTGCAAATTCTTCACCGCCGTGTACAACTCTGTGACCGACTGCACCGATTTCGTCCATTGACTTGATAACACCGATTTTTTCATCAACAAGTGCGTCAATAACCATCTGAATTGCGTCACCGTGATCCTTCATCGGCTTTTCAATCTTAGTCTTTTCGTTCTTTGCAACATTTGTGTGTTGAAGATTTGAACCTTCAATACCGATTCTTTCGCAAAGACCCTTTGCCATAACTTGTTCGTTGTCCATATCTATAAGCTGGTACTTCAATGATGAACTACCCGCATTTATAACTAATATTTTCATATTAAAATTCCTTTCATTTTTTGATTAATTATTTTGAGCCTGTATAGCTGTAATTGCTACAACACCTGCAATGTCCTCTGCACTGCAGCCTCTTGAAAGATCGTTTACAGGCTTTGCAATACCTTGAAGAATAGGTCCGTAAGCTTCGGCCTTAGCAAGTCTTTGAGTAAGTTTGTAACCGATGTTACCTGCGTCAAGGTTAGGGAAAATAAGTACATTCGCACTGCCTGCAACGTCTGATGAAGGAGCTTTCGACTTAGCAACGCTGTCAACGATAGCGGCGTCAAGCTGAAGTTCACCGTCAAGCTTTAATTCAGGAGCCTTTTCCTTTGCAAGCTTTGTAGCCTCTTGCATTTTGTCAACAAGGGCACTCTTTGCACTGCCGTATGTAGAATATGAAAGCATTGCAACTCTCGGTTCGTCTTGGATAAGCTGTTTGTATGATGCAGCTGATGAAATAGCGATTTCACTTACTTCGTCAGCAGTCGGATCTTGGTTAAGACCACAGTCACCGAAAATAAATGTACCGTTGTGACCGTATTCGCAGTTAGGAACATTCATAATAAAGAATGCAGATACAAGCTTTGTACCCGGTGCAGTCTTTAGAATTTGAAGTGACGGACGAATTGTGTCGGCTGATGAGTGAATAGCACCCGATACCATACCGTCAGCATCGCCTTGTTTAACCATCATTACCGCATAATATGACGGATCTTTGATTGTTTCGGCAGCCTGTTCAGGTGTAATGCCCTTTTTCTTTCTCAATTCATAGAATACGTTTGCGTATTCTTCGTTCTTTTCACTGTTTTCGCTGTCAACAATTTTGATACCGTCAATATCAAGATTTTCAGCGGCAGCCATTGCCTTTATTTTGTCAGGGTTACCTACAAGAATAATCTTTGCATAGCCCTCTTTTTTTACCATTTCAGCAGCCTTCAAAGTTCTGATTTCTTCGCCCTCTGCAAGAACGATAGTTTTGATGTCCTTTTTGGCTCTTTCCTTTAATTGTTCTATGAATGTACTCATTACACAAAACTCCTTTTTCTCTTTATAATTTTTTACCTCTTTTTATTATATACCTTTTTTTTGTCTTTTTCAAGTAAATATCTTAAAAAATTGCTTTATTTTGGCTTGTGAATTTTCTAACAATTTCACTCGACTATTTACCCACGCAAAAGCTGTGGAATATCGCCGTAACAATATCGTCCGACACAGTTTCGCCCGTAATTTCGCCAAGTGCGTCAATGGCGATATTAATATCAATCGATGCAATATCAGACGGCATATTCATATCAATAGCCTCAACAACCCGTCCGAGCGCTTCGCCTGCTTTTATAAGCGCCGTCTTGTGACGCATATTTGTTATAACGGCACTATTCTCTCTTGCAAGCTCACCGAAATTATAAACCTTGCGGATTTCATCGGCAAGAATATCAAGTCCCATACCCGTTTTCGCACTCACTTCAATAACAACACTGCCGTTTGCCTTTGCCTTAACCGCCTCAACATATTTGCTTTGACCCAGGTCGGTTTTGTTGATAAGAACAATTCGTTTTTTGTTTTTGGTCGCGTGCAGAACTTCCACGTCCTCATCACCGAAAAATCCGCTGCCGTCTATCATAACGACAACAAGGTCAGCCTTTTCAATAGATTTAATCGACTTTTCAACGCCGATTTTTTCAACCGTATCATCGGTATTTCTTATACCTGCCGTATCGATAAGCATAAGAGGTATTCCGTCAAGGTTGATATATTCCTCTATAACATCACGTGTTGTTCCCGCAATGTCGGTAACAATCGCTCTTTCCTCTCTTGCAAGCGAATTTAAAAGTGACGATTTACCAACGTTCGGTTTGCCTACTATAACCGTCTTTATACCGTCACGCAATATTTTACCGCTGTCGGCGGTTGACAAAAGTTTATTCACTCTGTTTTTGCAGTCATGCGCAACATTTCTTATATCGTCAGTCGTAATATCCTCCAAATCTTCATCCGGATAATCTATCGTGACTTGCATTTGTGCGGCAAGGTGAACAAGCTCATTTCTTACATTTTCGATTTCTTTTGAAAGTGAACCCTCAAGCTGTGAAAGTGCGTTTCTCTGTGCAAGTTCGTTTGTTGAATTTATAATATCAATTACCGCCTCTGCCTGTGACAAATCTATACGTCCGTTCAAAAATGCACGTTTCGTAAACTCACCGGGCTCTGCCATATACGCGCCTGCTCTTATAATCGTATCAAGTACCGCTCTTGACGCTGTACTTCCTCCGTGAGTGCTGATTTCCACAACATCTTCACGCGTAAAAGTTTTCGGTGCAAGCATAACCGTTGCAAGCACTTCGTCAACCTTTTCACCCTTTTCGTTTTTTATAAAACCGTAATGAACGGTATGTGTATCGCAATCGGCAAGTTTTTTACTTCCGAAGAAAACCTTGTCCGCAACCTTAACAGCGTCATTACCGCTTATTCTTATAACGGCTATACCGCCGTTACCCTGCGGAGTGGAAATTGCCGCAATAGTTCGTTCCATTTTATCAAGTCCTTTCTTACAAATAAAGAGGTCTATTACATTAGACCCCTTTGTTCTTTCATATTCAGCAAAAATTCATAAGGCACATAACCGCCCGAAACTTTTCCAAGCTCCACATCAGGCTTATTACCGCCGTGAAAATCACTTCCGCCGGACTTTACAAGTCCCAATTTATCGCATATATCAAAACACATTTTTGAAAATTCTTCGGAATAGCAGTTATATAGACATTCCGTACCGTCAAGTCCGTATTCCTTTAATTGTTTCAAAAGTGAATACAATTTGCCGTAATCTTCCGTAATATAAACAGGGTGTGCCAAAATCGCCAAACCGCCTGCATTTTTAATCATTTCAATACTTTCTTTCGGCGAATATGTTTTTCTCGGAACATAACAGCTCATACCCTTGCTGAGATACTTTTTGAATGCCTCGTCTACTGATGCAACATACCCCTTGTTCACCATAGCATGGGCAATATGTGTTCTGCCTGTATTCAAAAGCGTTGCACCGTCTTTTTGCGACAGTATATCGTCAACCGATATTTCCATACCTTGCCCGTTCACAAGTTCAAGTACTTTTTTGTTACGCACTTCTCTTGCATTTTTAAGTTCGTCAAGTTTTTCGGCAAGTTCAGTATCGTTTTCATCAATAAACAAGCCGACTATGTGCATTTCTTTTTCGTACTTTGCACTTATTTCAACGCCGGATATACCCTCAATTCCGTATTCACCGCAAGCACGTTTGAACTCGGCAAGTCCGTTTATCGTATCGTGGTCTGTAAGTGCGACGGCACTGAGTCCTGTTTTATGTGCTTTATGCGCAACCTCCGACGGAGTAAACGTACCGTCGGACGCAGTTGAATGCGTATGCAAATCAATCTTTTTTATCATCGATAAGTCCCTGCAATTCTGCCATAAACGTATCTATGTCATCAAAACTTTTGTATACAGACGCAAAACGTACATAAGCAACTTCATCAAGTTTTTTAAGCTTTTCCATAACCTTTTCACCGATAGCGGTGCTTTCGATTTCACGCGTCATTGACTGATACAATTCGCTTTCAATATCGTCCGCAATCTGTTCCATTTGCGATAGAGATATAGGACGTTTTTCGCAAGCCGTAATTATTCCTTTTAACACTTTTCCTCTGTCATACTGCTGACGTGACTGATCTTTCTTTATAACCGCAAGCGAAATTGCCTCAAGCTTTTCGTATGTAGTAAAACGCTTTTGACATTTTAAGCACTCACGTCTTCTTCTGATGGAATTGCTTTCTTCGGTAGGTCTTGAATCAATGACCTTACTTTCGGCAAATCCGCAATATGGACATCTCATTTGTGTTTCTCCTTTATGTATAGTATTTATGGTATTATTATATACTATTCGATAATTTTTTTCAAGATAATTTTTCATTATCAATATCAAAAAATCGCACAAGAACCAAATCTTCTCCGACCACCTCAATAGCGCTCCACGGAATGACAAGTTCACCCCCTCCGAAAAACCTTGCCAAACAGCACCCTTTTCGCGGAACTATTATAGCTTCGATGTTCCCCGTACTCTCGCTTATCTCCACGTCACTGATGCGTCCAAGCCGCTCCGCCGTCTTTATATTCACAACTTCTTTTTGTTTTAAATTGTACCCTCGAAACATAATATATTCATATCCTTTCTGTATTTCGTTGTGTGTTATATTTATGATTTTGTTGACTTAATTATTATAATCAGTTATAATCTTAATTATAAAAGGTAGGTGGAAAATATGAAATTGATAAGCGTTATAGTGCCTGTATACAACACTGAAAAATATATCGAAAAATGCGTTATGAGCATACTTAATCAAACATATAAAAATCTTGAAATAATACTTATTGATGACGGCTCAACAGACAGTTCGCCGATGATATGTGATACTCTCGCAGAAAAGGATAACAGAATAACCGTAATCCACCAAGCAAACGGCGGTTTATCATCTGCCCGAAACACAGGGCTTGACAATATGCACGGCGATTATGTAATGTTTGTCGATTCCGATGATTACACCGACACGAATATGATTGAATTTCTTTTAAATCAAATCGGTAATGCAGATATATCAATGTGCGGTTATACAGATTTTGATGAAAACGGTAATCTTTCAACCCTCAATACCGTAACAGTACCGGACGGAATTATATCGACCGATACATTTTGGGATTACTTTTACACTGACACAAGAATTTATTATGTCACTGTGTGGGCAAAGCTATATAAACGTAATCTTTGGGATAACGTACGTTTTCCTATCGGTAAATTGCACGAGGACGAATTTGTTGTACATCAAATTATAAGTCAATGCAAAGCACTTGCCGTTTCAAAAAAGCCTTATTATTTTTATCTTCAGCGTACCGGAAGTATTATGAACACACAATTTAAAATAAAAAACCTTGACGCCACCGAAGGTATGCTTGACCGTTGTCAATTTTTCTTTAACAGAAAAGAATACCACCTCGCCGAAAAGGCTCTTTCTATGGCAATGTACAGTATTGTTAAAGGTTACGGCATTTTAGGAGAAAACTATAAAATCAAAGAGCTTTATAAACAATTTCGTTTGATGTACCGAAAACTTGTTTTTAAAAATACAAGTATGAAATTCAAATATAAATGCGGAATTTTCGCACTAAATAAACAAATATTCATCAAATTAAAAAAGTGACGACTGCTCGGTCGTCACTTTTTGTATATCCATATACGGGTTCATTTTATCGTTCCATATATAAACCGATATTTCTGCATTTTTCAGTTCATTCGGTATTGTAAATTCTGCCGTAAAATCATCATTTACGTTCACCGTTTCAACTCGTTTCAAAACATCATTTTCTTTGTATACAACATACATTTTTATATTTTCCGCCGACACTGGCTTGTCTAATATAATTTTCGCATTAACCCTGTCACCGTCTTTTGTAAACTCAACTTTGTTGCTTACAGTCGGTATTGCCGTCGGTTCGGCTGTCGGTGTTGCCGTTGGTGTTGCCGTCGGTTCGGCTGTCGGTGTTGCCGTCGGTTCGGCGGTCGGATTAACAGTCGGTGTCGCCATTGGTTCGGCGGTCGGCTTAACTGTCGGTGTCGCCGTTGGTTCGGCTGTTGGTGTTGCTGTCGGTGTCGCCGTTGGTTCGACTGTTGTTGTTGCTGTCGGTGTCACAACTCCGACAATCAGTTTAAAGCTACGTTCAACATTTCCGCCTGCAGTCGGTGCAGTAACCGTTACATCATACACGCCCTCTGCAATATCATCCATATATCCAATCGTTGACGAATATTTCGACACGCTTATATCGTCCGTTATAGGTGCAAAGCACATATTAAGTTCCTCAAAATCACCCTCATAATTTCCGTCATCTGTCAACGTTGAATTTCTCGGGCCGTACGTTTTACCATTATACGAAACAGTATAAACAAGCGGTACCATACTTATATCATAAAAACCGCTACCCTCAAATTCCGTTTCAATCGGAATATAAAAATAACCTTGATTAACTTCAAGCGAAGTGTCATTAAATTCACTCCCCGTTATTTCAAAACTTTTCAAAACAACAGCTTCTTCCGTTTTAGTGCTCGTCTTAAAGCCGTCCACCGTCTTGTCAAGCGTCATATCAGATTGAGTGGTATACGGATTGAAAGTAAAACTTCCGTCACCCTTTGATGTCTTAATATATAACTTGTCATACTCGGCAATACCCGAAGAATTTACTCCGCCCGAAGTTTGAAATTCTGTCACACCGCTTAATGTACCGTTTACCGTAAGCAATCCGTCCTTTGCCAAAACAAGTGTACCTCCGCCGTAAAAATCATTTACACTGCATTCACCCAAGTTTGACATATCCAAAATTCCGTTTGAATTAATCTTTACGTTGACATCGTCATTAATCTCGGTAAGCTCAATCATTCCGCTGTCAACCGTAAGCAAACCTGTATTTTTCATTGCACTGCTGTACTGATACTCCGTTACCACACTGACATTTGCTCTGCCGCTACCGCAGTTGCCGTCAATCTCGTAAAGAGGACTGTTGCTCAAATTAATATTCACATTGCCCGTCACACCGTATACTGCCGAATCGGCAGTCGGTGCGGTCGGCTCATTATTCGGATCAAGGAAATTATCGGAATTATAATAACCTTCTTTCGCTCCGCAAGAATACACCTTACCGATATTTTTACCCGTTACACCGTTTATATCAATTTCAACATCTTTATCAAAACTGCCGTTGATACTTCCGGCATAGATATTTCCGAAATGCGTTTTATTACCGTTTAAAACTATCTTGCTTTTTTCTCCGGCAGTCGGACTAAGGCTCACACCGTTTTTGTCGTACAACGTACCGCCTACAATATGTACTTCCCTTGTATTTTGAAAATATGTAACATTGTCAAGCGTAAGTGTATATCCGTTTGCCGCAATCAGTGCGTGATTGCCGTTTACAAGCGACAAAACCACATTTTAAAACTCACGTTTCCGCCCAAAACCACACCCGCTTTGCGTATTGAAATCTCCGGTGCGGTATCGCTTTTTGAAGTGATTGTAACGTTTTTATTTATTACAAGCGGTTTATCGTCACTGCTGTTTACAAATGCGCCTTTTTCGCCGACACATATTGTACCGCCGTCCTCAACGGCATTTAATGCGTCCTCAAACAGATTATACGGCGATTGTTCTGTTCCGTTTCCTGTGCTTGAACTGTTTCCGCCGGTAAATTCGGTGTACACCGTATTGTCACTTACCGCCATTACTATCGGCGGACAAAGTACTATACAAAGTATTAAAATCAATATATTTTTCAGTTTCATTAATTCGCTCCTTTTTTCTTTTTTAGTAACATTATACTATTAAATCCGTCATTATACAAGTTTAAATCTGATAATTATAATTATCCGGCAACCTGTACTGTGACGGAACAATGCCGTATTGCTTTTTGAAAAGTTGCGAAAAATATCCGACGTCCTTATAATCAAGTCTCAATGCGATTTCGGTGATTTTCATTTCCGTATTTTTCAGTAACCACCCTGCACGCTTTAATCGTACAGTTGTGATATAATCCACAAAGCGCATACCTGTCTGTGTTGCGAACACCGTACTTAAATATGAACTGTTCATATACAGCTTAGACGCAATAGTCTTTTGTTTTAGGTCACTTTCCGGATTGTTCAATATGTATAATATAACATCCTGCATTTGCGGATTTTGAACTTTGGGATATAATTCCCACACTTCGTTTGCAGTTTCGATAACCGCCCTTTCGGCGTCCTCGGTTCTCTCTATCCCCACATACTCCTTGACATCAATATGCGGAATATACAAATCAAGCCATTCGTTTTGCTTGAAAAGTTCGTTTACAACATTGTCGTATGTGCTGATAACCGCATTTTCCGCAAGCACGTTATCTGTAGCAATATTGTATATATCAGTGCGTGTATCGGCAAGCTGTTTTTCAAGATTGCCGCCGTGCTGTTCTATACAACTGAGTATTTCTTCGGAATGATAAACTTCTTCCTTCTTGTCAGTTCTGTTCTCTATGCGGTCGAAAATCGAACAGAACGACTTTTCAGTCAAAGGCTCTGTAAGATAATCAAACGCACCGTAAATTATACCCTGTCTTGCATTTTCAAAATTCGGCTCACTGCTGAAAAGCACCACGCACGATGTTCGGCACTCTGAACGTCGCGGAAGCGGCGTCGGAGTTCGGCGCGAAGCGCTT
>OGXW01003132.1_pt1 | contig 11146 bp, 3 predicted proteins | sample 1576341 | NCBI WGS metagenome assembly OGXW01 (sample SAMEA3541592, study PRJEB24748) | human gut metagenome | biome: human gut; feature: human-associated habitat; material: faeces | place: China | collected 2012
TAATCGTGCAGGAACAATGGGATGAGAATATATTTGAATATCAGGGGTATCATTTTGAAGCAGTGGGTGTTCTTCCTCAAGGTCTGGAAGGAAAAGAACTGGTAAACCAGACGAGGGGAAATACAGAATTACATTTGACTGCTTACGAGCGAGAAGATGATATTTTATATTCCTATGCAGGATTCTACGAAGCAAGTGGTTCATCAAAAGCTGATATTTTCCGGTGTATGGAAACCGGACGAAATTATATTCCAGGGGAGAACGAATTGTTTGGTTATGAGGGAGAATTTTTACCATATCTGCAGAATGAACAGGTGCAGGAACAGGAACTTCATAATTTCCATATTACGGACGATGACCTTGGTGCTGGCGGTCCGAAAGCAAAGTTTAAAGCAAATATGGAAGCTATCCGGCTGCTGAAAGAACTGGAACAGGAGCAGAGATTGGCAACACCGGAAGAACAGGAAGTGTTGTCAAGATATGTTGGATGGGGCGGTATTCCACAGGCTTTTGAAGAAAGAAACAGTGCCTGGGCAGAGGAATATACGCAGTTAAAAGGAGTCCTCACACCAGAAGAATACAGTGCAGCAAGGGCATCAACGCTGAATGCCTTTTATACTTCTCCGACAGTCATCAAGGCTATGTATGAAGCACTTGGAAATATGGGACTGAAACAGGGAAATATCCTGGAACCGTCCTGTGGAGTAGGAAACTTTATGGGACTTTTACCGGAAAGTATGAGTGCTGCAAGTATGTATGGCGTAGAACTTGATCCGGTTTCCGGGCAGATTGCAAAACAGCTTTACCAGAAGAACAGGATTGCAGTACAGGGATTTGAGGAAACCAGATACCCAGACAGCTTTTTTGACTGTGTAATTGGAAATGTACCGTTTGGGGCATATCAGGTCAGTGACCGCAAGTATGACAGATACCATTTTATGATCCATGATTATTTTATTGCAAAATCCTTAGACCTGGTACGTCCGGGAGGAGTGGTGGCAGTTGTCACATCAAGCGGTACAATGGATAAACAGAATCCGGAAGTCCGACAGTATTTCGCAAACCGGGCAGATCTGCTTGGGGCGATCCGTTTACCGAACAATGCTTTCCAGAGAAATGCCAATACCAGTGTGGTTGCGGATATTCTGTTTTTCCAGAAAAGGGACAGGGCTGCGATCACAGAACCAGACTGGGTACAGTTAAAAACCACACCAGAAGGTTATACAGTCAATTCTTATTTTGCTAATCATCCGGAAATGGTGCTTGGAGATTTCACAACAGAAAGTACCCAGTACGGAAAACAGGAAGTAACAGTAAAGGCAAAAGCGGAAGCAGATCTGGCAGAGCAGTTAAAAGAAGCGGTAAAGCATATCCAGGGAACCATCACAGAGCAGGAGATTTCAGATACGGAACTGGAAGAACAGGTAGTATCCATACCGGCAAATCCGGATATTAAGAATTTCAGCTTTGCACTTGTCGGAGAGGACATTTATTACAGGGAAAATTCTGTTATGAATAAGATGGAACTTCCCGTTGTGACAGGCGAGCGTGTCAGAGGTATGGTTGCTATCCGGGATGCAACAAACAGGCTTCTGGAACGGCAGTTGGAAGAATGCAGTGATGAAGAGGTCGCCAGCTTACAGGCTGAATTGAACCGGGTTTATGACAGCTTTACTGCCAAGTATGGACTACTCAGCAGCAATGCAAATAAAAGGGCGTTCAGCATGGACAGCAGCTATTGCCTTTTGACTTCCCTTGAATTTCTGGACGAAAAGGGCGAGTTGAAGCGGAAAGCAGACATATTTACGAAAAGGACGATCCGCAGGGCAGAGCCGGTAACATCGGTAGACACTGCAAGTGAGGCACTGGCGGTATCTATCGGGGAAAAGGCAAAAGTGGATATTCCTTATATGATGCAGCTTACCGGGAAAACAGAGGAAGAGGTCACAGAGGAGCTTACGGGTGTTATCTTCAAGAATCCGCTTACGGATAAATGGGAGCCATCCGACGAGTATCTTTCCGGGAATGTCAGGGAGAAGCTGAACATTGCAAAGCAGTTTGCAGAGAACCACCCGGAATATATGGTCAATGTACAGGCACTGGAACGGGTACAGCCGAAAGATCTGGACGCTTCCGAGATTGAAGCAAGGCTTGGTGCAACATGGATTTCGCCGGACTATATTACAGAGTTCATGGCAGAAACATTCCATACACCACGACAGCATATCAATTATGAGCGTATCAAAGTACAGTATGCGGAAGTGACCGGACAATGGAACGTAAAAGGAAAGAACGTGGACAGCAGCAATAACCCGCTTTCCACCGCAACTTACGGAACACAGAGGGCAAATGCTTACAGGTTGTTGGAGGATGCACTGAATCTGCGTGACACAAAAATCTATGACACAATACATGATGCGGATGGGGAACACCGGGTACTGAACCGGAAAGAAACCACCCTGGCACAGCAGAAGCAGGAACTGATCCGGGAAGAGTTTAAAGAGTGGATTTTTAAGGATATGAGCCGACGGGAAACACTCTGCAAAATTTATAATGAACGGTTTAACAGCATCCGGCCAAGGGAATATGATGGCAGCCATATCCAGTTTGTCGGAATGAATCCGGAAGTTAAGCTGATGGAGCATCAGAAAAATGCAGTGGCACATATCCTTTATGGAAATAATACACTGCTCGCACACTGTGTAGGTGCAGGCAAGACGTTCCAGATGATCGCAGCCGGTATGGAGAGCAAGCGTCTGGGACTGGCACAAAAGAGTCTTTATGTGGTTCCGAACCATTTGCTGGAACAGTGGGGAAGCGATTTTTTACGCTTATATCCGGGAGCAAATATTCTGGTGGCAACGAAGAAAGACTTTGAACCGGCAAACAGAAAACGGTTCTGTTCCAGAATCGCAACAGGGGATTATGATGCGGTCATTATCGGACACAGCCAGTTTGAGAAAATCCCGCTTTCCAGGGAAAGGCAGATTTCATTGTTGGAAGATCAGATCGCAGATATTACCTATTCTATTGAAGCAGCAAAAGAGGAAGCGGGACAGCAGTATACGATCAAGCAGATGGAAAAGACAAAGAAAACCCTGAAAGCAAAACTGGAAAAACTGAATGACCAGACACGAAAGGATGATGTGGTGACTTTTGAGCAATTAGGCGTGGACAGGCTGTTTGTGGACGAGTCACATTTTTACAAGAACCTTTTTTTATACACAAAAATGCGGAATGTGGCAGGCATTTCACAGACCGATGCACAGAAAAGTTCAGATATGTTTATGAAATGCAGGTACATGGATGAGATTACCGGGGGAAAGGGAATCACGTTTGCAACGGGAACACCTGTATCAAACAGTATGACTGAATTATACACCATTATGAGATACCTCCAGTATGATACTTTAATGAATATGGGAATGGGACATTTTGATTCGTGGGCAGCAACTTTTGGAGAAACAGTTACGGCAATCGAATTGTCACCGGAAGGGACGGGCTATCGTGCAAAAACACGATTTGCCCGTTTCTTTAATCTTCCAGAACTGATTTCCATATTTAAAGAAGCTGCGGATATTCAGACTGCAGATATGCTGAATCTTCCTGTACCGGAAGCAGAATATATCAATGAAGTATTAAAGCCGAGTGAGGAACAGAAAGAAATGGTGGAAGCCTTTTCGGAACGTGCAGAACAGGTCAGGGGCGGTGCAGTAGATCCAAGGGTAGATAACATGCTCAAGATTACCAATGACGGAAGAAAATGTGCATTAGACCAGAGGCTTTTGAATGATATGCTACCGGATGCAGGGGAAAGCAAGGTAAATGCCTGTGTGGAGAATGCTTTCCAGGTATGGGAGGACGGAAAAGATACACAGGCTACCCAGTTGATCTTCTGCGACCTCAGCACACCGAAAAATGATGGAACATTCAACGTGTATGATGATGTAAGAAACAAGCTGGTGGAACGGGGAATCCCGAAAGAGGAGATCGCATTTATTCATGAATATAATACGGAAGTAAGAAAAGCGGAGCTGTTTGCAAAGGTGCGGGCAGGGCAGGTAAGAATCCTGATGGGTTCCACTCCGAAACTCGGTGCTGGTACCAACGTCCAGGACAGATTACTTGCACTGCATCATCTGGACTGCCCCTGGAAACCGTCTGATCTGGAACAGCAGGAGGGACGTATTCTCAGACAGGGAAACCAGAATGACAAGGTAAAAATCTTCCGGTATGTAACGGAAAATACGTTCGATTCGTACATGTGGCAGATTCTGGAAAACAAGCAGAAGTTTATTTCACAGATCATGACCAGTAAATCCCCGGTGCGTGCCTGTGAAGATGTAGATGATACAGCTCTATCTTATGCAGAGATCAAGGCACTGGCAACAGGAAACGAATACATCAAAGAAAAGATGGATCTGGATGTGCAGGTAAGTAAACTGAAACTTCTGAAAGCAAACCACACCAGTCAGATCTATCGTCTGGAATCGGATATTGCAAAGCGGTATCCAGTACAGATTACCGCATTAAAAGAGAAGATTGCCGGTATGCGTGTGGATGCAGATGTGGTTAAAGGAATAGATTTACAGGATAATGACCACTTTGCAATGACAGTCGGTGGAAAGCTGTATACCGATAAAAAAGAAGCGGGAGTTGCACTACTTTCAGCAGCATCCGGCTTGAAGTCCGTGAAATCAGCAGGGCAGATCGGGGAATATCATGGTTTTGCACTTTCTTCAGAATATAATTTCCTGTCGAATACTTATACCATGACGATCAAGGGAAAATGTTCTTATAAAATTGAGTTCGGAAAGGATACTCTGGGCAATATCCAGAGAATTCATAATGCACTCTCTGCAATCGGGAAAAAGCTGGCAGATACCGAGCAGAATCTGGAAACGGTACAACAGCAGTTAAAGACCGCACAGGAAGAGGTGCAGAAGCCATTCCCGAAAGAAGCGGAACTGAGTGAAAAAATGGAACGTCTGGCAGAATTAAATGCCATGCTCAACATGGATGAGAAAGGGGGAGAAAATCTTCTGGCAGATGAGGGAATCGGGGAAAACCCGGAAGTAAACATGCCGGAGGAACGACAGGACAGAATTGCTGACAGTGTTCATAAAACATCTATTCTGGAAAGACTGAAAGAACAGAAACAGCAGGAGCAGACAAGAGAAACACAGCAGAAACCTAAAAAGAAACATGAACAGGAGTTATAAAGGGTATCCCGTCAGAGTGACCAGAGCTTTGGCGGGATTTTTCTATGGAGGATTTGATTATGGCAAACAGAGAAGAACAATTAAAGCAGATTACAGAGCAGTTGGAACAGGGTGTTGCAGAAATATTCACATCAGAAAAGTATACCGAATATCTGAATACAATGGCAAAGTTCCATAATTACAGTTTCAATAATACTCTGCTGATCGCCATGCAGAAACCGGAAGCGACACTGGTAGCGGGGTATCAGGCATGGCAGAAGAAATTTAACCGGCAGGTAAAAAGAGGGGAAAAAGGCATCCAGATCATTGCCCCGGCTCCGTTTAAAGAGAAACAGGAGATTGAAAAAACTGATCCGGAAACAGGAGAGATTGTGATCGGGGAAGATGGACAGCCGGAAACAGAAGTAGTAGAGCGTGTCATTACAAGATTCCGGGTTACGACAGTATTTGATGTCAGTCAGACCACAGGAGAACCGATTCCAGAGTTTGAGGTATCAGAACTGGAGGGGGATGTTCTGATCTACCATGATTTTATGGAAGCACTGAAAACGGTTGCCCCGGTTCCCATCCGTTTTATTGAGATTGATGGGGAGGCGAAAGGCTTTTATCAGCTTGTCGATAAATATATCGCTGTCCAGCCTGGCATGAGTGAAGCACAGACCATGAAAACAGCGGTGCATGAAACGGCACATGCAGTATTGCATGATCGTGACCAGATGGAAGCAGAGGGCATCGTAAAAGACCAGCTTACAAGGGAAGTGGAAGCAGAAAGTGTTGCCTATGTGGTATGCAACCATTTTGGACTGGATACATCGGAGTATTCCTTTTCCTATATTGCGAGCTGGTCTTCCGGTAAAAATATGAAAGAGCTTCGTGCTTCTATGGACACCATCCGTAAGACTTCTGCTGATATGATCGGACAGATTGAGGAAAAACTCAAGGAACTTCATATCGAAAGGCCAGAGCAGGAAGTAACTGCTGTGGAGCAGACAGAAGAACTGAGTGTCATGCAGTATGCGGAGCAGACCATCAACCGTCTGGAACAGGAACGGACGATTTTCAGCAATGACCAGAGAAACCTTATCGTGAATTTTGCTTATAAACTGGATGACAGGGAAGCGACGGAAAAACTGGCAGAGAATCTTGCAGAATCTATTCTGGATGGAAACAGGGAAGCGGTACTAAAACTGATTGGAGAAGCGGAGGAACAGATTGACAGTCTGCCGGATTCGATGATCGGTTTATCAGAATTGCATGAAGCCGGATTTTATTCAGAAAGTATGCTTCCGCTTACCAGGGAACGGGCAGTGGAACTGCACCATGAGGGAGTAACGATTTACGGGCTGACCGGAGCAATTGGCGGTCAGGAGCAGTCGCAGAGGGTTATGAATCTGGAATTGGATATTTTAAAGCATGACGGGTTATTCGGAGTGACGAAATTTGAATGGGAAAATTACCGGAGAAGCCAGGAAATGGTTATGACACCAGAAGAAAAAGTAAAGATCAAAGAAACGCTTCTTCTGGAAAGCGATGGAAACCGTTATGGTATTTATCAGATCAACAGCGGACAGGAAGAAAGAGGGTATCAGTTTTTAAGTCTGGAAGCGGCAAAAGAAATGGGATTTACCGTAGATGGTAAAGACTATCAGATGGTTTACAGTGAAAGACTGAGAGATGCTACGACACTGGATAACCTTTTTGAGCGATTTAATATAGAACGTCCAAACGATTTTACCGGGCATTCCATGTCAGTCAGTGATGTGATCATTATGAACCGGGGCGGCAGATTAACCGCATACTATGTGGATTCCTTTGGATTTACAGAACTGCCGGACTTTGTGGCACAGAGAGTTGAAATGTTAAATGCCAATCCTGTAAAAGCGTATCCGGAAGTTTATATGGGAACTTTGGAAAAGGCTATGCAGGAGAGAAATGTAGATGCTTACCTGGATTCCAGAAAACTGAATATCGACTGTAAAAATGCAATCGAACAGGCAATCGCAGAAAACTTTGATGGCATGAGCCTGAAAGCGGATACTGCAATAGGTGTGATTGAAAAATATGGGGAAGAACGAGTTGCCTTTGTTCTGGCAAATACATTGAAACAGCTTTCCCATGATGGAAGATTTTCTGATGGCAATAAGCAGTGGGCAGATGGCATTGATATTCCGGAAAATATCAGCAGGGGAATGGATCTGAACAGAGATTATATTGTGGAAAGCCATCCTGCAGTCCTGAATGGCTTCATTGATATGGCAAGAAACGAAATCCGCACCCGGAAACTGGAAGAGGTGCTTGGCGTGAAAAATCAGCATATCACTGAAACTACAAGAGGGTATGAAGCAGACGGACATACAGGTACATGGTATGCGATTGATATGAAAACTTATCATGGGGAGCGATTCTTCCAGATGCGGAGTGAAGAATACGGTCAGGATGTGGCAGATATTATCGTATCGGAAAATGGAACACTGGTGGCAGAGGACATCTGGCATGGATTTGATGAAGGAGCCAGGGAAGCTATTTCAGAATATCTGGAAGAAAATGGTGCAACAGTATATGACCTGATGAATCTTCCAGGACAGGCAACCGTTATCTTGGCAGACGGAACAGTTATGAAAATCATGGAACAGCAGCCAATCAGTACGGATACATGGGAGCCGACACTGATCGGACAGAATCTGCGGGGGGAAGAACAGAAATTCAGTTTTTTCGAGATACATAAAGTCAGAGAAAATAATGGCATTGATCTGAAAATGCCAGAAAATCATTATATTGACCAATATTATGTGATTGAAGATCTGGCAGCAAAAGGTGGGATGAAGATTGAGAGATATAAGGATCTTGGAGCTGCCCTTGGAGCATATTACTCTCTGCCTAATCATAAAATGAAAGCTCTTGGAATTGAAAATACAGCACCGTTGCGAGGTAGTCTTGATTTTATTCAGTGCAAGAATGGAATAGATACATTGATTTATGATTGCCAGGAAGTGGAAGGATGGCTGAATCCGCAGATATACAATACTTTTAAAGAGATAGGAAACAGTCTGGCATTGCATGATACAGAGATAGCATACCAGATTGGAGATCAGTATTTTACAATTCAGACGGTAGAAGATGGTTATGATTATACATTCTATGATAAAGATTATCTGGAACTGGATGGCGGCGTTTATGATGATTCGACTATTTCTATTACTGAAGCAATGGAGAATATTTTGGAAGAGGAAGGACTTTCGATAGAAGATGCAAGCGTGATGGATTATGAAGAACTGTATGCAGAAATTGAATATGCAGAAGAAGAGAGACTGGAGAAGATACAATTTGAACGTACTTGCCCAAAGGCTTTTTTTGATGGTTATGACAGGGAAGCGGCATTAAAAAGTTATGAGGGAATAACCGTACAATTTAAAATGTCTGGTATGTATTTAACAGTGCAACCGACGGAGGATGGCTATAAATACCTGGTTTATGATCAGGAACTTCATGAAATTTCAGGAGATGCCTGTGGAAATCCAGAAGATTCTATTCAGAAAGCAATGTATGCCAGCTTGAAAAATGAAGGATTGGAAGATGTTGAATGTGTAAAAGTTGATGACAGGGAGTTTCGGGATAAGGTAATCAGTCATTCTAAAGAAGTGCTGGCCAGTGGAGATGTTCGATTCACTTCGGAACTTGGCAGATGTGAAACAGCATTGAATGGGATGGACAGGGCAGAAATTGAATATGAAGTTTTATTTCATGCAAGAGCTGTTCTGGAAGAAATGGGACTGGAAAATGAAGTTACATTGATTGGGGCGAGAGTACATGGTTCCAGAAGCAGAGATGACCTGTATCGTGCAGATTCTGATCTTGATGTGGTGCTTTCTTATCGAGGAAATATTCGAGAGGATAGTTTTTTTAACGAATTGAATTCGTATGGTATGGCAATAGCAGGCATTAAAGTAGACATTAACCCAATCTTAGAAGAAAGAATTACTTTGGCAGAGTATATAAAGGAATCGGAAGCCTATCTTGATCAGCAGGAAATCATGAAACTCGCAGTGGACTTGGACAATTTTAGTTATGAATATGATACTTATGAATATAAAGATACCGTTGAAAATAGGGAAGAACAGGTTGAGAAACTCACAGAGGATATTTTGAACAAGGAGACAGCAGGTTTAAAAGAATGGCTGACTGAGGTGTCGGAAGAATCGGATATAGACAGTGATGTAGTCACTGCCCGGTCATTACTCTCACGTCTGGAAAATGCAGAAACATTCTCTGTTTTTACCAGGCAACCAGAGCAGGAACAGCCAGAAGCCACGATTACTTTTTATGTTGCGGAGTGTATGGAATTTCCTGTTATGGGTGAGTATCATGAGAACCTTACCCTGGAAGAAGCACTACGCATTTATGAAACGATTCCTGCAGATCGCATGAATGGAATAAAAGGTGTTGGATTTGACCTGCATGATGGAAGTGATTATGACGGACCGTATGATCTTATGCGACTGGGAAAAGTTGACCGGGAAGGTGTGGAGATGATTCAGCATTATAAGGAAAGTCCATTAGTGCAGAAAGCAATGGACGATGTGGAAAAATATTTTGCTTCAAAGCAGGAGATTACGAAAATAGAGGAAAAAGCAGTTGAAGATAAGTCTGTACCAAAAGAAAATCTTCCGCAGCCAAAGAGCAGAAAAGAATCCGTTCTTCAGGCACTCAGAGAGCGTCAGGCGAAAATAAAAGAGCAGGAGCAGAATACGTCGAAAGAAAAATCCAAAGCACATAAGAAAGGAGATGTAACATTATGATGGTAAAGTTTGAGGAAGATGAATATATAGCAGTGGCAATTTTTGATGCAGGAAACCGGATTCAGACAATGGAAGCGATGGATGAAATTTTTTCCTATCTGGACGAAGATATGAAACTGCTGATTTTTACAACGATTCAGAAGCTCTACTATCTTAGCGATGAGGGATATGAAGAATTGCAGAAAACGGTAGAAATTTATAAAGCAGATCTGGAGGTGGATGGAGAATGAGTACAAGTCAGTTTGCAGTTTATCAGCTAAAAAAGAAACCGGAATTGAGAAATCTTCTTTTTCGAACCTATGAGGAACTTGCAAAAGATCAGATTTCTGTGCAGATGGAAAATTATGAACAGGTGTATCTGGGAACAATGAAGCCGTATCTTCTCGGAATCCACGTCATGATTGGTTACGAGGAAATCAACAGCCGCGCTGAAATCCTCGGTATTGATGTCAGGCGAGGTCATATAACGTGGTGTCCCTCCACTTTCCCCTGTGAATGATGGGTCAAAAGCTATCGTCAAGAAACCACGTTCTGCCATTTCCTGGGCATACAGACCGGCGGCTTGTTCCTTCACAGCTCCGAATGGCCCGCATACAGCGATGGCCGGCAATTTGCCGTCGGCTGATTTCGGTCGGTACATGTCAGCCGCAAGCGTGATACCATATCGATTCACAAACAGGACCTTGCTATGGTCTACTTTGTCACTTTTAGGGAAAGTCTTATCCCATTCTTTTGTCAGAGTCAAATTCTCCATAATGTTTTTATTGTCAGGATTAGAAGCGGCCAAGTCTACCTTCCCTACTGAAAAGGCCAACAGACAAGTCGCCAACAGAAGTCTTATGTTCATATACTATGTATTATACGAGATTCGGCAGTGTTTCGTCAGGCCACAGAAATCATTATCTCATGCCTTTGTCAGGATAAGTCCTACATTGCAAATTTACGAAAATTGCCTCACCGCATAATTGCTGTGAGGCTCAATTATAGTTTCAGAAAAGCTCAGATTGGCAATCAGTTCAAAACTGCTGTCGGACTGATGCCAAATTCCTTTTTAAACGCGGTGGAGAAATGGGTCCCTTCTGGATCGCTGCTTCCAGATCTGTCTCAACTTCTTTTCTGCGTTCTTCT
>OGXW01003139.1_pt1 | contig 11129 bp, 16 predicted proteins | sample 1576341 | NCBI WGS metagenome assembly OGXW01 (sample SAMEA3541592, study PRJEB24748) | human gut metagenome | biome: human gut; feature: human-associated habitat; material: faeces | place: China | collected 2012
AAACCGTCAGCTAACAGTTGATAAGTAAATTAGTTCCTTATCACTGTTAAGCCAATGGTTAAGGTGCTATTTTTTTACCACAAAAGGAAAAACGAAATGTCATATAAATTAGTAATTGTTGAGAAACCTTCGGTGGCGAAGTCCATCGCAAAGGTAATCGGTGCAGATAAGAGAGAGGACGGCTACCTGTAGGGCAATGGTTATATTGTCAGCTGGTGCGTAGGGCACCTAGTGGGATTCCTATACCATTGCCGTGGAAATCGGATGAGGAAGCATTGAAAGACTTCTGGGATTATTGTGAAGAGAGACAGAGGGAAGAACGTATAATAGCAGAGATGAAATTAAGGGTTGAGAAGTCTGTGCCTTTGGAAAAAGTATGTGGTAAAATATATATAGAAGAAGTCTATAAATTTGAATTTTGGAGGTTATTATGGCTTTTGATTTTAAAAAAGAGTATAAAGAATTCTATATGCCGAAGAACAAACCAGAGATTGTAAATGTACCTAAGGCAAATTATATTGCAGTTAGAGGAAAAGGCAATCCAAATGAAGAAGGCGGAGCATATTAACAAGCAATCAGTGTTCTATATGCTGTTGCATACACATTAAAAATGAGTTACAAGACTGATTATAAAATTGAAGGATTTTTTGAATATGTTGTTCCGCCATTGGAAGGTTTTTGGTGGCAGGATGATGTCGTGGGTGTAGATTATACAAATAAATCTGCTTTCAACTGGATTTCTGTTATTCGTTTGCCTGATTTCATTTCTAAAGCTGATTTTAACTGGGCGGTAGAAACAGCAACGAAAAAGAAGAAACTCGATTGTTCGTCAGCAGAGTATCTTACGATTGATGAAGGATTATGTGTTCAAATTATGCATATAGGTTCTTTTGATAATGAGCCAGCAACTGTTGCTCTTATGGATACTTATTTAGAACAAAATGGATATGTTAATGATATTAACAAAGATAGGTTGCACCACGAGATTTATATGTCTGATGCAAGAAAGGTTGCCCCAGAAAAATGGAAAACTGTAATTAGACATCCAATTAAGAAAGCGTAAAATTCCAGTCTTGCGAAGAGACTGAAAGCAACAGAAGATTTGAAGTTGGAGGAGGATTGTAGAATGTATTTTGATGATGATTTAGAAATGTATGTTAGTGAAATTGATGGTATTATTTTTGCACGTGAAGACGAGCCAACAGTTGATTATGAAGAAAGTTTACAAGACGTGGCAAAAAAATATTGGAGTAATTTGGATTTTATCATTGAATTTATGATGCCTGATTTGCAAGAAGTATACGGCGATATTGATACTGAAATGGTAAAAGCAAAATTAGGAAGACCTACAATTGATTTTGATAATGGTCGAGTTGATTATTGCGAACAGTCATTTGATGATATACATATTTTTAGATTTGAGTTTTTGGATGATGAGTTTAAAGATTTGCAGTATTTTTCCATTGACGGTTAGAATCAAATAAAGGCACGCCCAAATTCCAGTAATACACTCTGTTGATGTGCTGATTTTTCTACGATATACTCCTTCAAAAAGGAGTGTGCTCTTATGGGTAGAGAAATTTATGACATCATCAATGACATGGCAGAAGTATTAAATGCATCGCAGATGCAGAAACTACAAGAGGTGTTGGCAATTGAAAATAATGATAGTTCGGCATGGAAAAGTGAATATGAAATGGCCTAAAATGTGTTCTTCAGAAGATTTTGATAAGGCTTGTGCAGAATATGATAGAAGTGATTTAGAAAGTATTAATATTATTCCATTAGATGAACAGGCTGATAGAATCTATGTAAGTAAGTTGTTACGAAGTGCAAATACTGCCCGAATTCTGTTTCCTAATAAGGAATATTATGAAGTGCGGGAAATTGGTGAAGTCCCATTGAAATCATTCATGGATACAAAAAAGAGACTACCTCTATGGATATGGAATGTTCTAGGCAGATTGCAATGGTATATAGGTAGTGACCGCCAATTAGAAAAAAGAAAGGATACACTACAGAGAGCGAATAAAGCGATAGATTTATGCGAAAGTGAAAAGGGAGATTGCGTTTTGGTAACGCATGGCTTTTTTATGAAGACACTTATTGCAGTATTGAAAAAAAGAGGATATATGTTGGTAGGTAATAATCAGCTTGAAATAAAGAATTTACAGATGATTTGGGCAGAGAAATAGTAGTGTGAAAATAGGCGATAAAGTCCAAGTTATGTGGATGGAAATTTGAATTTGATGGAAGGTTAGATAGATGCTTGAAAATAACGAAATTAGCATTGAGGAATTAATTGATAAGGCAATCAATAATATTGAAGAAGCCTCTATGTATAATAAATTTAAATCAGACAATGATAAATTGGCAAAAAGTATATATGAGCGACTCTTTGATTTTTATTGCGAAGATGAGTTTTCAGGTGATGTGATATTTACTTGGCAATCACCATCATTGGTAAAAGATGGTGTATATATCGGTAAAAGAAATTGTGTGATAGAGAATGAGATAGTGATTGGTAACATTTTTCCTAATTTTACAACTAATAGAAAATTTAGTTTAAACTATAATCGAAATGGAGTTTATGGAAGCTTCCCGCATGACTATATTGATATATATTTAGCTCATGTAGCAAAATATGCGTACAGCGAAAGCATATCGGAAATCAAAGAATATTATCCATTAAAAAGAGCTATATGTTTTGAAGATAATATGAATTATTTTAGAAAGTTTGATGGTTTTCATGACTTCTTAGCTCGACACTATTTGGAAGAAATATGGGTGGCGTCTAAAGAAACCGCTTTTTCAGATATGGAATTTGAAGAGTTTAAGAAAACTGCTACTAATCTTATGAAAAATAGAGGAATAAAAATGCTAAATAAATTGTGTGGTAATTAATTTGTTTAGTTGCCAATAAAATTGATAGGTTTCCATTTATGATAGAGAAACAACTTCCAGTTTATCTGACTCATAAACAATTTAATAATCGTTTTACACAGCACTTTAGCCCCAAAGGTTAAGGTGCTATTTTTTTACCGCAAAAGGAGAAATGAAATGTCATATAAATTAGTAATCGCCGAGAAGCCTTCGGTGGCACAGTCCATCGCAAAGGTGATTGGTGCTGATAAGAGAGAAGACGGATACCTGGAGGGCAAGACGAAGAAATCAGAATGATAAATGAAAAACTAGATTTTTATGTAATGGAGGCAAGTGATGAGGAGTTTAATACCGAAGAGGTACGGAAACTTGTGAAGCGATTAGATGAATTGGATCCCATACCATTGCCGTGGAAATCGGATGAGGAAGCATTGAAAGACTTCTGGGATTATTGTGAAGAGAGACAGGGGGAAGAACGTATAATAGCAGAGATGAAAATTAAGGGTTGAGAAGTCAATGCCTTTGGAAAAAGTATGTGGTAAAATATATATACGAGAAGTCTATAAATCGGAATTGTCGTTTTATTAATTTACATATATGCCTTTTACATAAAAAAGTGTTATTTTAGTTCCGCAACCGTTCGCAACCAAAGAAATATCGTGATAGTTGGTGGTAGCAACCATGAAATTTCGCTATCATGAAGTCACGAAAGGAGGTAATTAAGTGAAATATGATTTTTTAGGAGTTATTGTTTTTGGTATTGTACTGCTAATCGGGGTGGCGGTGATAGCGGCATTTATCACTGTGGGAATTTTCCTCATAAGAGCATTGAGTAGATATGTCAAATCAGGCAATGTCAGAAAAGAAAAGTCCAGCATCAAGAAATCTCTCGGTGAGGTTTTGAAGCAGCATCGTGAAGAGTGTAAGATGACGCAGGAGTTTGTTGCAGAATCTATCGGCGTAAGCAGGCAGGCTGTCTCTAAATGGGAGACCGGAGCATCTGACCCAAGCACTTCCAATCTGCTTACACTTGCAAAATTGTTCAACACTACGGCAGAAGAACTATTACGTGAAGTACAATAAGCGTGTAAAACGGATGTAAGATAACTAATTCATTATAAAGGAAAGATTTATCAGATATGAAGAATAAAAAGACAAGAAGATTTAAGATAAGATATATCGTTTTTGGATTATTAGGTGTTATGGCTTTAGCGACACTTGTATTTATGCGTTTTGGAGGTTTTGGCACAGGAGAAAATGTGAATCCAGAAGAGTTTTTAGCTTATGCTGAACCTGTGGAAAATATAACTGTGCCTGAAAGTGCAAAAATAATAGCATTGGGAGAAGCTACTCACGGAAATGCAGAATTTCAGCAGTTGAAGCTGGAAGTGTTCAAGCTGATGGTAAAAAATAATGGTGTTAGGGCGTTTGCCCTTGAAGGTGACTACGGCGGTTGCGAGCAGGTAAACCGATATATACACGGCGGTGAGGGGACAGCACAGGAAGCAGCCGCAGCGATTGGATTTTCCATTTATAGAACGGAAGAGATGGCAGAACTTATCTCCTATATGCGCCAGTACAATGAAAGTGCATTGGAAGGCGAAGACCTTCGCTTTTACGGTTTTGATATGCAGAGGCTTTCTTACAGCATGAGGTTTTTGAAAGAATCCTGCAAAGAACTGGAAGTGGACACAACAAACTTGCAGAAACTTGTGGAAGGTGAAAACTGGAGCAGTGAATGCGATTTATCTACTCGAATTGAAACCCTTACACAAGTGAAGAAAGAATTGGAAAGCAAGAACGGTTCGGAAAATGCAATTCACTTTGTAGATATTTTAATGCAGCATTCCGAGCTTCAAACTCTGACAAATGATGATGGTGCTACATTAAGAGATCAATTTATGGCAGAAAATGTACAGTGGATTTTACAGCAGGAGCAGCGAAATGGGCATGAAAAAATCTTTGTGACAGGTCACAACAGCCATGTCGCAAAATGGGGCAGTTTTGACTCGATGGGTAAACTTCTTTCCAAGGACGCAGCAAACGGTTACTATGTCATTGGTACCGATTTTTATAAAACCCATTGCAATATGCCGACCCATTCGCCTGAAAAGCGTACAATTCAGGTGTTTTATTCCCATGACCCTTTAGCAAAGGCGGCAAAACTGGCGGGATTTGATATTTGTTGGTTGGATTTTACTAAAGTCCCGGAAAATTCTGAACTGGGTAGGCAGGCTTCTGAATACACCTATATGGGAACACTTGGAGAAAGCTACTCAATCATTATGCGACTTCTTCCTCCAAGTTATCGAATGTTTCAACCTCCTGCGGTGCTTTATGATAGTATGATATTTGTAACGGATGCGAACCCTATAAAAATATTAGAAGAATAACGTATGCAAAACTTCCTGTTTTTGAAACTGGAAAATCGGAAGCTGAGGAGATAGACTATTGAGAACATATGAGAATAAAGACGAGCTTAAAAACGAGATAAATAAAAGCTTTGCAAAATATATTTCAGAATTTAATGATATTCCGGAGCATTTAAAAGATAAGAGAATTGATGAGATCGATCGAACTCCGGCAGAAAATCTTGCTTATCAGGTTGGCTGGAGACCTCGTACACGTTATAATATAAGTAATCTAATAAGAAAACAGTGTTATCATTACTGCATTGCTAAATGAGAAGGGTAGCCATAAATATGAATTCGTAGGAACGGAATGGTTGAACCCTCAGGGTGACAATGTCACTCATTTGTCAGCGAGAGGAGTAGATTATACTAATCCAACGGATACCATTAAGGATCCTTATGTTTTTGAGTTTTTAGGTATACCGGAAGATAAGCCTATGCTTGAGAGTGATTTAGAGAAAGCTTTTGTCAGAAGAATTGAAGACTTTTTATTGAAACTAGGCAATGGATTCATGTTTGTAGGAACTCAGCAAAGAGTAACAATCAATAATACGCATTATTATGTTGATATGGTTTTTTATAATAAAATATTCCATGCCTATGTGCTTATTGAATTAAAAGCAAAAAAATTGAATCCAGAGGCTGCCGGTCAGATAAATATGTATTTGAACTATTATGCTTCTGAAGTAAATGATCCAGAGGACAATCCTCCTATAGGGCTTATCCTATGTACGGACAAGGAGGACATAACTGCTGAATATGCTCTTGGTGGTCTCTCAAACCAGATATTTGCAGCAAAATATGTTTTACATATGCCTAATAAAGAACAATTAATTGCTCAGGTTGAAGATGTCATTAATAAATGAAATAAATAATATAGTGTCTCATAGAAAAACTGCAACAAGTTGTTGCAGTTTTAGATATTTTATGTAAAATTATAGAATTTATATTATCAAAAAATGAAAATTAAGAGTTTACAAGATTACGAATAAAGCTGGCAGGAGTGAGCCCATATTTTTTCTTAAACAATTGGATGAAGTGACTTTCATTACAAAAACACAAGGTGTAACTTGTTTCATTGATGGTTTTTCCAGAAGATAGCATTTTCTGTGATTCATCCAGTTTCTGATTCAGGATATATTGGTGCAGAGAAATACCTGTCTCTTTTTTGAATAACTGCGATAAGTAATCGCGGGAAACATGTAAAGCATTGGATAATTGTTCAATCTTAAGCCGGTTGTGAAGATTTATGTGGATCAGATGCATACAGCGATTGATCAGGTCACTATAAGAGCGTGGGATATTGTTTTCCTTCACTTTTGAAACAAGATCAATGGCTTTTTCACAGAGATAATCAATACATTCCTCCATTGTCTGAAGGTAATCAATCTCCTGAATATATTGGTCACTTAACTGGTAAGCCTCACTTTCATCCAGACCACCAAGAATAGCATAGTGAATAGCAACTGCAATGGTGGCAACGGCCCAGTAATGAATCTCTCTGGAAGGATTATCTGACATGTGACCAATGATCAGTCCGGATTCTTTATACAAGTCAAGTGCTTTTCTGACACCGTCAACATCGCCGTTTCTAATAGAATAAAACAGCATGATCTCATATTGGAAAGAGGAATGTGTCTTTCCAGTTTCTCTCGCTTCATATATAAAATTCTTAGCGGAATCTAAAAATTCATAGTTTATTTTTGTATGATTTTCCGACATACGTTCCTCCACTAAAAAGACATTTCTCTTTTATATTAAATCATGAAGCAAAGCTTCATGATCGGCATTCGCCGTTCGCCAAGAGTGAACAAGCTCCCGCAGGCTCTCTTATGCTTATTATATAATAAAAATAATATGAAACAACATAAATTTGATATAGATAAGTGTAAATAAATGATATGTTGAAGATAGATAATTGGATCAAATGGGAGGTATTTTATGGGGAAAAGCCTTGAGGAAATGTGCCGGCTTGTGACAGGGGCTGGAGCATGGCACATAGGAAACATTCATGTATCGGACGGACCTTACGGAATCCGTGCACAGGAGGATGGGGCTAAGAATAATGACAGTTACGAAGCAACCTGTTTTCCGACTGCCAGCAGTACAGCCTGTTCCTGGAACAGAGAATTGATTGGAAAAATGGCAGAAGGAATGGCAAGTGAGGCAAAAGAACTTGGTGTATCTGTTGTTTTAGGACCGGGAATCAATATAAAACGTTCTCCTTTGTGTGGCAGAAATTTTGAGTATTATTCGGAAGATCCTTTTCTCGCCGGAGAACTGGCAGTAGCATATATTTGTGCAATGCAGATAAATGGGGTGGGGACATCCCTGAAGCATTTTGCCGGAAATAGTCAGGAAACCCATAGGATGACGAGTAATTCCATGATTGATGAACGTGCTTTACATGAAATCTATCTGAGTGCATTTGAGAAAGCAGTAAAATGTGCAAAACCGGCAACCATCATGGCAAGTTATAACTATCTGAATGGAGTGGCGGCCTGTGAAAATTCTGAATTGCTAACGGATATCCTTAGAAAGCAATGGGGATATGAAGGACTGGTCATGAGTGACTGGGGTGCATGCGTAGATCTTCCGACCTGTATTGCTGCCGGAATGGATGTAGAAATGCCGGACAGCTGCGGAAATCATTTTAATGAGTTATTGGAGGCGGTAAAAAAGAACTCGCGATTAGAACAAGCGCTTAGAGCTTCTGTCTACAGAATTGAAAAGTTAGTTGCTGCTTATGGCAAGAACAGAATTGAAAAGAAAGAAGCTAAGTGTGTATCGGAGCAGACAAGGAATCATAATCATGAGCTGGCAAGACGGATTGAGGAAGAGAGTGCAGTACTTCTTAAAAATGATGGCTTTTTCCCATTAAAGGATATAAGGGAAATTCTTCTGATCGGAGACCTTGCAGATAAACCGAGGATTCAGGGCGGAGGCAGCAGCCATATTCATACGGATCGTGTGGATAATTTTATAGAAGAATTTGAAAAACAACAAATAGAAGTACATTTTGCCAGAGGTTATAGGGGCAATACATTCCATAGAGACAGCAGGTTGGAAAAGGAAGCATTAGAGGAATTACAAAAAGCAAAGAAGCAGAACATTCCGGTCCTTTTTGTTGGTGGATTGACAGATATTGCTGAGGGTGAAGGTTACGACAGGGAGAGCTTTGAATTACCGGCGAACCAGACAGTTTTGCTGGAACAGATACTTTGTATCGATGATAAAATCGGGTTTATTTCTGTTAGCGGTTCTCCTTATAATATGGAACTTCCATCAAAATGTAAAGGGTTATTGCAGTTATATCTTGGTGGAGAAGCAGTAGCGGCAGCTGGTGTAAGGCTTGTTACAGGTGTTGTTAATCCATCAGGAAAACTTGCAGAATCGATTCCTTACTGTGAAAAGGATGTTCCTAGTTACGGTTATTTCGGAAGACAGGAGGGGCAGAGCCACCATTTGGATGACGTTGAATACCGGGAAAGCATTTTTCCTGGATACAGATATTATGATACATTTGATGTTCCGGTGAGATATTGTTTCGGATATGGACTGAGTTATACGCAGTTTACCTATTCTGATTTACAGATTAGTAAAACTACAAACGAAAGTTATCAAATTTCATTTTGTATTGAAAATACCGGGATGGTATCTGGAAGTGAAATATCACAGCTTTACATAAAAAATCCGAAGACCGGCGATTTCCGGGCAAACCGGGAATTAAGGGGGTTTGAAAAAACAGACCTGAAGCCGGGTGAGAAGAAAAAGATAGTGATTGCTATTGATGAAAGAGCTTTTTCGGTGTATCAGAACGGAGAATTTCAGGTAATCGGAGGAGTATATGAAATACAGATAGGTTCATCGTTACAGGATATACGTTTATCAGAAACTGTTGAAGTAAGCGGAACCAAACTGGTATCTCCTCTAAGCCGGAATACGAAGGTTCCTCTTTCAGAAAAAGATTTTAATATGATTTATTCTTATCCGTGCACCCATTTTTCAGATATGAAACCGGGGGAGTTTACAACGAAAAATTCATTGATACAGATGGCATCTTATTCACGACTTGCAAGAAAATGGATCCGGATAGGAAAAATTGCAGCCAGACTGATGTACTTTCCAAAATCCGTGCAGGATCCGGAAGTAAGAATGATGATAGAAGGTATTCTGGAAGGAAATATTGATAGTGTATGTAATCAGAGTGGAGGTCTGATAAAAAACAGAACAATTCAAAAGATAGTGGATTCAGCAAATAAGGGGGCTTTAAAATGAATGAAAAATTAGATGCAAGAACAAAATGGACTTATTGTATCGGTGCAACAGGAAGAGATGCAGCATATGCACTAGTAAGCATGTACCTGATATTGTATGTACAGTATACAATGAACCTTACAAGTGCACAGTTTGCAGTAATCAGTGGTGCTATGATTCTTTGTATGGTATGGGATGCCATCAATGATCTCTTAATGGGAATCATAATAGAAAATACACATTTCAAGATGGGAAAATTTAAGCCATGGATACTGATTGGCTGTATCACAAATGCGATCGTTATTGTATGTTTGTTCACAATAAGACCAAGTGGATGGGGATTTGTGGCTTTTTACAGTCTGTTTTATTTATTATGGGGAATGACCTATACAATGAATGATATTGCATACTGGGGTGTTCTTCCGTCGCTAAGCTCTGATCCCGCAACCAGAGATTCTCTTGTAACTATTATGAGTATTTTTGTGTGTATCGGACAATTCTCAGTTGCAGGAGTTGTACCGGTGGTAATTGCCGGCAATGCAGTAAACGCATACAGAATAGTTGCACTTATCGTTGCTTTGGCTTTGATTTGTTTTCAGATGCTGACCGCATTTGGAATAAAGGAGCGGTCGCGAAAGGAACAGAAAGATAAACTGTCTTTGAAAGATATGTTCCATATTTTTGCAAGAAATGATCAGCTGGCAGCATCGGGGCTGGCATCCATATTTTTTAATATTACAAATAATATTCTGATCGTTTTCGGAGTGAATTTCTTTTATACAGAGTATGGATATTCGGAAAGCGGAACACTGGTATTTTACTTTACGGTCATGTATGGACTCGGAATGCTTATCTCACAGGCAAGTTATGCGGCACTGGCAAAACGATTTTCAAGAGAGAAGATTCTTAAAGTATGCTTTATTGTTCTTATGATTGGGTATGCCTGCTTTATGGCGTTTGGTTATGTGCTGCCGAAGAATGTAATCCTTCTGAATGCAATCGGTTTTGTAATCTTCTTTTTTCAGGGACTTATGAATCTGGCAATCGTTGTTATGATCAACAACACGATTGAATATGATGAGGCAAGATTTCATGAAAGACATGATTCAGTCATATCTGCAGTGCGCTCATTCAGCGTGAAACTGGCGGGGGGAATTAATCAGGGACTTTCAACATTAGTGCTTATTGTGAGCGGTGTTTATGCTAAGAGCCAGAGTATCAGTGCTTTGGAGATAGAGGTAAACAAGGGAAATCTTTCCAGTGAAGAGGTTTTAGCGGAAGCAAACAAGTATATTGGTGAAATAACAGCGCAGCAGGCTCTTATTTTCCGAATTGGAATGGTTCTCATACCGGTATTTGCATTGATAATTTCTTATGTGATTATTAAAAAGAAATATCATATTGATGAAGCGGAGTATACGAGACTGATTAGGGAAAAATAAGTTGATATATGTAGGGACTGTTGCCGAGTGAGAAAGCTTTTGCTTATAAGATAAAACTTGTCAGGCAGTTGTGGAAATAAAAAACGACCTTTCAAAAAACAGTTGATTTAGAAGTTAACTGTTTTTGAAAGGCCGT
>OGXW01003141.1_pt1 | contig 11124 bp, 7 predicted proteins | sample 1576341 | NCBI WGS metagenome assembly OGXW01 (sample SAMEA3541592, study PRJEB24748) | human gut metagenome | biome: human gut; feature: human-associated habitat; material: faeces | place: China | collected 2012
GCGACAGACTCATCGGCACGGCTTCTGTTTCTGCAAGCAGCGGATATGAGAAGGTACCGTTCCGCTTTGCGGAGACAGAAGAGAAGGAAGCAAGGACGTCTGCTGCGGCAGCGCAGGGGCAGATGACGTTCAGCGAAGCGGGCACCTATCAGTACACTGTGCAGGAAAACGCGGGAACCGCTCCGGTAAGGGTATGAAGCAGGCTGTAGCTGCCGGTTATGGCAACGCTTTCTCTGCTATCTTCGACTCTAACTTGACATCTTTGATTACTGGTGTTATCCTGTTGACTACCGGTACAGGTCCTATCCGTGGTTTCGCTACTACATGGATCATCGGTATCGTAGTTTCATTCTTCACTGCTGTGTTCCTGACTCGTCTGGTTTACGATTATAAGTTGAACCACGATAAGTGGATGCACTGCAAGTTTGATACTCCAGTTTCTCACAACCTGATGCAGGGCAAGAAGTATAAGTTCATGTCTATGTACAAGACTACCTTCACCGTTGCCATCGTTGCAGCTGTAGTATTCATCGGTAGTTTCTTTGTTCGTGGCTTGAGCAAGAGTATCGACTTCACTGGTGGTCGTAACTATGTAGTACAGTTCGAGAATCCTGTAGAGCCTGAGCAGATTCGTTCCGTTCTTGGTGATGCATTCGTTAATGCAGATAGAACTAAGGCTACTACCAGCGCTATCGCTATCGGTACAGACGGTAAGACCATCCGTGTATCTACCAACTATATGATTGAGAGCAACGACCCAACTGTTGATGACAAGGCAGAGACCATTCTCTATACAGCCTTGAAGAAGGCTAACCTGGTATCCCAGAAGAATGTCGATGCATTCAAGAATCCAGATGTTCGTCAGGGTGGTTCTATCATCAGTAGTACCAAGGTAGGTCCTTCTGTCGCTAGCGACATCACATGGGGAGCTATCAAGAGTGTACTCTTCGCATTGATTGCTATCTTCCTCTACATCCTGATACGTTTCCGCAACGTGGCCTTCTCTGTAGGTTCTACTGTAGCTTTGGCATTTGATGCCTTGACAGTAATCGGTTTCTACTCACTCCTGTGGGGTCTCGTTCCATTCTCATTGGAGATTGACCAGACCTTCATCGGTGCTATCCTGACTGTGGTAGGTTACTCTATCAACGATAAGGTGGTTGTATTCGACCGTATCCGTGAGAATTTGAAGTTGCATCCTAAGGGCGACCGTCAGAAGCTCTTCAATGCATCTATCAATGAGACATTGGCTCGTACCATCAATACGTCTACATCTACATTGCTCGTGTTGCTCTGTATCTTCATCCTCGGTGGTGACAGCATCCGCAGCTTCTCATTCGCAATGATCCTGGGTGTTGTATTCGGTACATTGTCATCTATCTTCATTGCATCTCCAATGGCTTACATCGTTCTTGGTCGTAAGATTAAGGAAGAGCCAGCTGAGGAGGTTGCAGAAGTTAAGTAATCAGAAACTCTTCATTCTTTCTCTGTCCGATGTATGTCGGATGAGAAAGATACTGGAAAGAATATAAAAATAATAAAGGTCGCTTCCTGATTGTCAGGAGCGACCTTTATTGTTTTATCATCTCTGGAATGATAAGGAAAGTACGTGGTCCCACCGAGAATCGAACTCGGATCAAAGGTTTAGGAAACCTCCGTTCTATCCGTTAAACTATAGGACCATTGTAAACCGACTGCAAAGATACATCAAATCGTTGACAATACAAAATAAAATGTTATGTTTTTCACTCTCATCTTATCAAGTTTCCTCACTTTTGTGGAGTTGAACTGCGAAAACCTCTTCGATACGAAGCATGATTCGCTGAAGAATGACTATGAATTCCTGCCACAGAGCAGTTACAAGTGGACGCCTTATCGCTATTGGCGCAAGCTGGCAAATCTTTCCAAGACTATAGTAGCTTTGGGTTATGAAGATTTGTCGCTTGTTGGTACCGCCTCCCCAGATAATCCTTCAAGACCCTCGGAGATGTCCTGGCATGTTCCCGATTTTGTGGCGCTTTGCGAAGTGGAGAACGATAGTGTGCTGTTTGATTTAACCCGGCGTTCAGCTCTTCGCGGTGTGAATTATGATTATGTGATGACCGATTCGCCTGATGAACGAGGCGTAGATGTGGCTTTGCTTTATCAGCCATCTTCTTTTGCGCTTATACAGTTCCGCTCCATCCGCATCAAACCGCTGCCTGATACTCGCCCTACGAGAGATATTCTCTACGCTTCGGGGCGGATTATGAATGATGATACGCTCCATGTCTTTGTATTGCATGCGCCTAGCCGGCGTGGCGACGAACAGGTTTCGCGTCCCTATCGCCTGCAGGTAGCCAGCCAGCTGGTTTCTGCCGTAGATTCTATCTATGCGCTCAATGATAGTGCAAGGATTATCGTAGCCGGCGATTTCAACGATTATTCCGATTCTCCGGCTCTTCGTTATCTTTATCAGCATCACCTTATTAATATATCTGTTGGCGCCAAAGGCTCTCATGGTGCCAAGGCTACTTATCGCTGGCATGGAGATTGGCGAAGTCTTGACCAGATTCTCTTCAGTCCTTCGCTTTCCCGGCTTAAGATGAGTTGTCAGATAGGAGATTTACCATTCCTCTTAGAAGATGATGAGAAATATGGCGGAAAGAAACCTTTCCGCACCTATCTCGGTCCCCGATATTTGGGTGGATACAGCGATCATCTTCCGCTTGTTGCCAAGTTTAAGATAGAGGGTGGATATGAATAAAAAAAACAGGTATGCTCAGATTTTTACTGAACATACCTTTTTGTATATTAGTGAGATTTTTTCTCTTCTGCCTGATTATCCGTAGATAACATTACCGTTCTCATCCTCATAAGGAGTCATATCCTTAGCATACTGGTTCATGGCACGGAGGCTCATACCCATTGATGAGAAACCACCATCGTGGAAGAGGTTCTGCATGGTCACCTTGCGGGTGAAGTCAGAGAACATCATCACGCAGTAGTTAGCGCAATCCTCTGCTACGGCGTTTCCGAGTGGAGACATCTTGTCGGCGAAGTCCATCATGTTCTCGATGTCCTTGATACCCTTACCTGCTGTTGTAGCTGTAGGGCTCTGAGAGATGGTGTTGATGCGCACGTGCTTCTCACGACCATAGATGTAACCGAAGCTGCGGGCGATACTTTCGAGCATGCTCTTGGCATCAGCCATATCGTTATAGCCGAAGAATGTACGCTGAGATGCTACGTATGTGAGAGCTACTACAGAACCCCACTCGTTGATAGCATCCAACTTCTTGGCTACCTGCAACATCTTGTGGAAAGAGATAGCAGAGATGTCCAATGTCTTGTTCAGGAAGTTGTAGTCGAGGTCATCGTATGTACGATGCTTGCGAACGTTAGGGCTCATAGCTACAGAGTGGAGCACGAAGTCGATTTTGCCACCGAGTTTCTCCTGAGCCTCTGTGAATACCTTTTCCAAGTCTTCTACGCTAGTCGCATCAGCTGCGATGATAGGAGCGTTGATCTGTTCAGCGAGCTTATCCAGCGTACCCATACGCAAAGCCATAGCTGTATTACTAAGTGCGATAGTAGCACCCTCTTCAGCAGCCTTTACAGCTACTTTCCAAGCGATTGATTCCTCATTGAGTGCACCGAAGATGATGCCACGCTTGCCTTTTAACAAATTGTGAGTCATTGTTATCTTAATACTTTTGTTTATACTAACGACAATCCCCTACATATATCATTCTCTATATATAATAAGGTGTAAAACTACTTTGTTTTGTTCTAGTCGTTGAAATCGTGCGCAAAATTACGAAAAATGTGCAATATACCCAAATTTTTTAACTAAAAAGTGCCGTAAACGTTTTCTTTTTTGTGGTATGTCAAGTATTTCGCTCCCAGCAGTCAGTATGATATTCTATTTATTCTTTGCAGATAATAAGCCTGAAACAGATATGTCTTATGCTTATAGATAACGTATCTGTTGGTCTGAGGAATTAGATTTGTAGGGTTCCTGACATATGTCAACAAGGTTCCTGACATATGCCACTAATGTTCCTGACATATGCCAACAGAGTTATTGACATATGTCAGCAACCTTGTTGGCAACTGCCGTCAACCGAACGGAACTAATTGTTAGAACCGATGAACCGTAGAACTGTGACTACTTAATCTATTTGTTCTATGTATTTAAGCAATACGTCTTACCCGGCAGATGCCTGTATAGATAACTTAAGAACCTTCTTATTTCTGTTCTTACAAATTATAGCCTTATTGCTGCAAAAATATCCTTTTTGTTGCAATATGACAAGGTAGAAGTGTTAAAAACAGACTTTTTTATGTGCGTTATTAAATTTTTCTTTCAAAATATTTGCAAATATCCGAAAAAAAATCTAATTTTGCAGCCGATTATTATAAATTTATAAATTATTATCTAATAAAGAGAGAGATTATGTTTAAAAGAATCGCTTTATTTGTGGGGGGGGCAATTCTCAGTTGTGGAGTAGCCTTTGCCCAAACATCTGTTACCGGTAAGGTAGTAGCTTCAGAGGATGGTGAGCCTGTTATTGGCGCATCAATCAAGGTAGCTGGTACTAATACGGGTACTGTTACGGATGTCGATGGAAACTTCAGTTTGAATGTTCCAGCCGGCTCCAAGTTGGAGATTACCTATATAGGTATGAATCCACAAACTGTCAAAGCAAGTTCTAACATGAAGATTGTTTTGACTTCTGATAACAAATCCTTGGATGAGGTGATTGTTACAGGTTATGGTAACTTCAAGAAATCCTCATTTACAGGTGCTGCTGCTTCCATGTCAACAGCTAAGTTGAGTGATGTTCCTTCACTTTCTGTTGAAGATAAGCTTTCTGGTAATATCCCAGGAGTTTCTATTTCTTCTTTCTCTGGCCAGCCAGGTGCGATGAACTATATCCGTATTCGTGGTATGGGTTCTATCAATGCAGGTAATGATCCATTGATTGTGATTGATGGTACTCCTGTGAACTCTGGTAACTTGAGTGGTTTCAATGATGGTTCCACACAAGCTGGTTACAATGGTTCTGGTACCAATGCACTTTCTACATTGAACAGCAACGATATCGAATCTATCACTGTTATCAAGGATGCTGCCGCAGCCTCTTTGTATGGTTCTCGTGCAGCCAATGGTGTGCTTGTCATTACAACCAAGAGTGGTAGTGCAGGTAAGACCCAGGTTGATTTCCGTAGCGACTGGGGATTCTCTAACATGGCAATCAACTATCGTCCAACGTTGGATGGTGATTCTCGTCGTGCCTTGATTTATCAAGGTTTGAAAAACTATGCTTTTGATAATATTGATGGTACTACTGATGCCTCTGCTGCAGCTTTTGCCGATCAAAATATTGATGGTTATGCAGCAAAACCAGAGAATGGCTGGGCTAATTGGCGTGACGCTCTCTTCAAAAATGGTTCTAACCAGAACTATCAGGCAAGTGTAACTGGCGGTAATGATAAGACCAAGTTCTATGCATCTTTGTCATATGCAAATCAGAATGGTATTGTTGACCGTTCAGGCTTGGAACGTATGACAGGTAATGTAAACGTTTCCCATCGTTTTGGTAAGTTCAAGTTGGATGCTAGCACAATGATTTCATCTATGCATCAGAACTCTGCCATGGATGGTGGCGCTTCTTTTGCTGGTGCCATCTCAAGTGCAGTATGGTTCCTCGGCCCTTCTAATGCTATCTATGACAAGAATGGTAATTTGCTGACAGAGACAGATGGCGCTTATAACAATGGTTATAACCCTATTTATGAGAACCAGCACATGTCTGATAGAACCAACACGACACGTTCTTACAGCACCTTGGCTCTCGAATGGAACATTTGGGACAACTTGAAGTTGCGTGAGAAGGTAGCTTACGACTACATCAATTCTACCGAGGATGTGCTTTGGGACAAATTCTGTGGTAATGGTTCTGGCTCAAATGGTGTGATGCAGCGTACTTACAATGAGTGGACAACCATGAACACTCAGACACAGTTGACATACAATAAGTCTTTTGGTGCCCACAATGTGGATGCTTTGCTTGGTTTCGAGACAGAGGCATGGCATAACAACAACTCATACGCTTCTGGTACAGACTACCCTGGCAACTTGTATGAGTTCGCTAACTCTGGCGATACCTCTATGCAGAGTTACAAGTATGACTCAAAGATGACTTCTTTCTTGGGTCGTGTCAACTACAACTATAACGATTTGTATTATGCTGGTGTAAGCTATCGTCGTGATGGTAGTTCTCGTATGGCACGTGAGAATCGTTGGGGTTCGTTCTGGTCTGTATCTGGTGCTTGGCGCTTTGGTGCAGAAAAGTTCATGGATTCTATCAAGGATATATTGAGCGATGGTAAGATTCGTGTATCTTATGGTGTGAACGGAACTCTTCCATCTGGCTTGTATAGTTACATGAACCTTTATAAGTATGGTGAGTACTACAATGGTAGCAATGGTATGGGTATCATTGGTGTAGCCAACAAGGACTTGAAGTGGGAGCAGAACAAGGCTTGGAACTTTGGTCTTGACTTGACATTCCTCAACCGTATCTCTGTAACATTGGATTACTACGTTCGTAATACATCCAATTTGATTATGAACCGTCCTATCTCAATGATTCCAGGTTACTATGATGATTCTTCTCTGTTGGCTACCATGGCTCAGAATGTAGGTTCTATGCGTAACCAAGGTATTGAGGTGACCATTTCTTCTACCAACATTCAGAAGAAGGACTTCCTTTGGACTACTTCTCTGAACTTTGGTCATAACTCCAACAAGGTAACAGAGTTGACTGGTGATGATGACAAGATTATCAGCGGTGCCATGATTCATCAGGTAGGCAAGCCTTACTATTCTTACTATATGTATGAGTATGCAGGTGTTGACCCTGAGACAGGTTTGGAGAGCTATTACATCAATGATGGAACTGAGAATGCTCGCAAGACCACTACTAATGTAGCTGAGGCAAACAAGACTATTGTTGGTCATCATGAGCCAGCACTTGAGGGCGGTTTGTCTAACTTCATCAAGTGGAAGTTTATCGACTTCAACTTTACTTTGACCTATAAGTTGGGCGGTGACTCTTACGATTATGCTACTTGGTTGCACGATAATGGTGGTAGATACGCCCTCCGTGGAGCAATCCCTTCTTACTATAAGTTGGAGGATATGTGGCAGAAGCCAGGCGATAATGCTAAGTTGCCTAAGTTCCAGGCTGGTTATGGTAAGGGTGTGTTGTCTTCTCGCTGGTTGATGCCTAACGATTATCTTCGTTTGAAGAACCTTACCTTAGGTTTCTCAGCACCAAAGGAGTGGATCAGCAACCTTGGCTTGAGCAAGGCTCGTGTATATTTCTCTGCCAACAACTTGTTGACCTGGAAGTCTAAGGATCTTTTTGTTGATCCAGAGACACCAGTGGATGGCTTGTGTACATTCGAAATGCCAGCTTTGAGAACTTATACATTTGGTATCGAACTTAGTTTCTAATTTATAAAAGAACGAAATACAATGAAAGTATTAAAATCAATATATAAGGTAATGGGCTGCGCTATTTTGGCAGCCAGCCTGTCATCTTGCGTCAATGATTGGTTGGACGTAGCTCCTTCTGATGGTACAGATGCCGATGCAGCCTTGACCAGCAGTTCAGACTTGGCTGCTGCGAGAACGGGTATGTACGCGGCTTTGAAGGGAAACAGCAACTTGGTAGATTACTATGGTCAGCAATTCTTCGTTTATGGTGATGTTCATGCAGGTGATGATTATCAGTATAATAATATTGGTGGTTCTAACCGTGCAAGTTTCTACTATGACATGACCTATCAGACAGCATCTGAGTTTAGCTCAAGTACTTCTTCCAGTAACGTAGCTTGGAAATCACCATATATTGTTATTGGCCGTGCTAATCGTATCATCGCTGCTGCAGAAGGTGGTGCTTTGAGCGATGCAGCAGAGGCTAAGGCTACTATTGACCAGTATGCGGCAGAGGCAAAGGTACTCCGTGCCCTTGCTCATTTTGACCTTGTTCGTATCTATGGTAAGCCATATACAGAGGATCAGGGTGCATCTCTTGGTGTACCATTGGTAACAGGAGTGCTGGAGTCTAATGCAAAACCTGCTCGTAGCACTGTTGCTGAGGTTTACACCCAAGTAGTGAAGGATTTGACTGAGGCTATCAGCTCTAATGCTCTTGCTACAGAGACAGAACCAGGTTATGTAAGCGTTTGGGGAGCAAAGGCAATCCTTTCTCGTGTTTATTTGAATATGGGTGATTATGCTAACGCCTTGTCTGTTGCTGAGGATATTATCAAGAATTCTGGCGCAGCGTTGTGGACTCGTGACCAATACTTCAAAGCATGGGATGCTTCAACTCCTAATGAGAGTGAGTTCTTGTTCCGTCTCAATGTGGCAGGTTCTACAGACAACAATGACTTGAATGGTATCGGTAACCTTCAGCAGCGTGATGGCTACAAGGAAATGGTTGCTACTAAGAAGTTTGTTGACATGCTTACTTCAGACCCAGAAGATGTTCGTAACGATATGTTCTTGCCTGCAACTGCAGCCAAAGAGGTGGAAACTTATGGTACCAACAAGGTATTTCTGAACAAGTTGCGTGGTCAAGGTGGTAATCTTCGTAATGTTACTATCGTTCCAATTATCCGTCTTTCTGAGGTTTACTTGACAGCTGCAGAGTGTGCATTTAGAAATAATGACAAGACTAAGGCTGTAGAGTATCTGAATGATTTGGTAAAGAACCGTACCACAACAGAGGCTTCTTTGGCAACTGTTGATAACATCACTCTCGACCGCATCTTGATTGAGCGTCGTAAGGAGTTGATTGGCGAGGGACAGCGTTACTTTGATGCTTTGCGTAATAACGAGACTATCACCCGTTATACAAGTGAAGCTGATAAGGGTTGGCACAAGACATTGAGCAAGGAAGCTCAGTCTTTCAACCGTGATTTCTATAAGGCTATCGCAGCCATTCCTCAGGCAGAAATCAATGCAAACCCTAACATCAAGCAGAATGATGGTTACGGCGAGTAATCGCTGTGATGGAATATTTTAATAAGATAATATTTTTAATCAAGATATAGGAATGCCATGAGTGGCATTTTCTATAAATCTCTCGGGAGAGGCTGGCTGTGAAGCTCGCCTCTCTTTTTTTTGTCTTTTTATTTGCGTATCTGATATTTTATTCGTAACTTCGCACCGTCTAAAGTAATATGGCTATGGAAGAGATAAGAAAATACCCAGTAGGAATGCAAACTTTCTCTGATATACGAGAGGGTAATTATGTGTACGTAGATAAGACAAGGTATATTGTCGATTTCTTGCGTAATGGTTCTAAATATGTGTTTCTGAGTCGTCCAAGACGATTCGGTAAGTCGCTTTTTGTCTCTACGCTCCAGGCATATTATGAGGGCAGGAAGGAACTGTTTGATGGTTTGGCACTTGGCGAATATGAGAAAGAATGGGTGAAACGTCCTGTTCTTCACTTCGACATGAGTACTGCCAAAAATCAGACACCCGAAGGGTTAGAAGAGATGCTGGGCTACATGCTTTCAGAATACGAGCAGGTCTATGGACGTGACGAATTGGCGGTGCAGCCGAGCCAGCGTTTGCAGTCTTTGGTAAAGCGTGCCTATAAGAAGACGGGGCAAAAGGTGGTCGTTTTGATAGACGAATATGATGCTCCTCTCTTGGATGTCGTGCATGAGAAGGAAAGTTTGATGCCATTGCGCTTGGTTATGAGGAAATTCTATAGCCCATTGAAATATCTCGACCCTTGGCTGGAATTTACTTTTATCACGGGTATCACCAAGTTCTCTCAGTTGAGTATCTTTAGCGAGATCAATAATTTGGATAATATCAGCATGTTCGATCAGTATTCTGCTATCTGTGGTATCAGCAAGACAGAACTACTGACAGTGATGAAGCCTGATGTTGAGTTGCTAGCCAAGTCTTTGGGAAAAACTTTTGATGAAACGGTTGCCGAGTTGAGTTCATATTATGATGGTTATCATTTCAGTAAAAAATCAGAAGATGTGTTTAATCCGTTTAGTCTGGTTAAAGCGTTGAGAAGTAAGGAAATAGCAGCTTATTGGTTTAGTTCAGGTACTCCTGCATACATTATCAACACTTTACGCAAACATCATGTGGGGGTGATGGATATAGAACAGAAATCCGTAGGGGTGGATGATTTCGATGTCTCTCCTGAGCAGATGACTTCTGCTTTACCATTGCTTTATCAGAGTGGGTATCTCACCATCAAGAAGTATAACCCTATCTTGCAGAGCTATCAGCTGGATTATCCAAACAAGGAAGTACGTGTAGGAATGGTTCGTTCCTTGGCTCCTAACTATCTCTCTCCAATATCGTTGAACAATAATAGTTTCATCTTCGACTTTTTGGAGCAACTATATAACAATAATATGGATGGTGCTTTGCAGAAAATGCAGGCTTATCTCGCCAGTATCTCCAATCGACTTGCCAACAAGAACGAGAAGGACTTCCAAACGGTCTTTTATCTCATTTTTAATTTGATGGGTGCTTACATCTTGGTGGAGGAGGATAGTGCAATAGGCAGAGCAGATGCCGTTCTTCACATGCCGGATACAATCTATGTGATGGAATTGAAGTTTGATAAGACGGCTGAGGAAGCTTTGCAACAGATTGATGACAAAGGCTATCTCATTCCTTATTCAGCTGACGGCAAACGAATGGTAAAAGTAGGAATCAACTACGACAGCCAGAAGCGAACCATTGGTGAATGGAAGATAGTAGAAGGGTAAATATTGCTTTTTGTTACTGTTTAAACGAGTGACATTGTATAACACTTTACGAGAACAGGTCTTTCATGGAGAAAAATGGCAGTAGGATGCAATATTATCCCTTGTTTCTTGTTATTATGATATACAAACTGTTGTGGAAATGAAAAAGAAAATAGTTATAATGATGGTGCTGCTGCTTGCTGTTGTGGGAGCAAAGGCACAAGAAGTGGAGAATCCGGTAGGCAGATTCTCGGTAATTCCCCGTATTGGTGTACTTCGTGGACGTCTCCCGCAAGAAGATCGCCGCTGAGGTGGAGCTGGAGATGGAAGGTC
>OGXW01003143.1_pt1 | contig 11121 bp, 8 predicted proteins | sample 1576341 | NCBI WGS metagenome assembly OGXW01 (sample SAMEA3541592, study PRJEB24748) | human gut metagenome | biome: human gut; feature: human-associated habitat; material: faeces | place: China | collected 2012
GCAGAATCACTGCCGTGATCCCCTACTTCGGCTATGCCCGTCAGGACCGCAAGGCCAAGAGCCGCGATCCCATCTCCGCCAAGCTGGTTGCAAACATGATCACTGCCGCCGGTGCAGACCGCGTGCTGACCATGGACCTGCACGCCGCCCAGATTCAGGGCTTCTTCGATATTCCTCTGGATCACCTGCTGGGCAACCCCACTTTTGTTGATTACTACCTCGCAAAGTTCCCCGAAACCGAGTACAACCACGATGATTTTGTGGTCGTCTCCCCCGACGTTGGCTCCGTGGGCCGCGCCCGTGCCTTTGCTGCCAAGGTCCACATGGGCCTGGCCATCGTGGACAAGCGCCGCCAGAAGGCCAATGTCTGCGAAGTCATGAACGTCATCGGCGATGTCAAGGGCAAGACCTGCATCCTGTTTGACGACATGGTGGATACCGCCGGTTCCCTGTGCAACGCCGCCAAGGCGCTGACCGAGCAGGGTGCCAAAGAGGTCTACGCCTGCGCTACCCATGGCGTGCTGTCCGGCCCCGCTTACGACCGCATTGAGGAGAGCCCCATCAAGGAGATGGTCTTCCTGAATACCATCCCCGAGGTGCGCAATACTGCCAGCGGCAAGCTGAAATTCCTGGATGTTTCCCATGTGTTCGCCCGTGCCATTGAGCACGTCCACGGCGGCACCTCCATTGCCGATCTGTTCTGATGTCCTCCGAAAACACATGGCTCATTGTAGGGCTGGGCAACCCCGGCCCTGAATACGCCAGGACCCGGCACAACATCGGCTTTCGCTGTCTGGATATTGTGGCCGATAAGCTGAACTGCACCGTTGACAAGGGCAAGTTCCAGGGACTCTATGGCATGACCACCTATCACGGAAATAAGGTCTACCTTCTCAAGCCCCTTACCTATATGAACCTGTCCGGCAAATCGGTACTCCAGCTCAGCGCGTATTTCCAGATCCCTCCCCAGCGGATCATCGTCCTTTTTGACGACATCTCCCTGGAGCCCGGGCGGCTGCGGGTTCGTCCCAGCGGCTCCGCCGGAGGGCACAACGGCATCAAATCCATCATTCAGGAATTGGGCAGTCAGGACTTCCCCCGGGTAAAAATCGGCGTGGGTGCAAAGCCTCACCCGGATTTCGACCTGGCGGACTGGGTGCTGTCCAGCTTCTCCGCCTCCGAAGAGAAGGCCCTTGCCGTCTCTCTGGAGAACGGCGCAAAGGCTGCACTGACCATTCTGGATGCAGGCGTCAGCGAAGCTGCAAACAGCTACAACGGCAGCCATCCTTAAACACACATTTTTCCTCCAGGGTATCCCCCTGGAGGAAACTGTCATCCACACGGAGAGGGAAAATTTCCCTTTCCGCTTTGCCGCGTTGCGACATTTTATCCCAAATGAGGTGCATTATGGAACAACCCCTGCTTTTTCTGCTGAAGACCATCCCGGAGTACGCCTCCCTCATTGAGGCTGTTAAAAATGACCGGAATGCCGCCGTCACCGGCATCGGACAAATCAATCGGAGCCATATGATTGCCGGACTGCACAAGGATACCGCCCGGCCCATTGTGGTGCTCTGCCAGGACGATATGGCTGCCCGCCGGACCCAAGAGGAGCTGCAATGCTTTCTGGGGCTGACCGCCCCCATCCTGCCAGGCCGGGACCTGACCTTTTATGACGCAGCGGTTGTCTCCCGCAGCTGGGAGCAGAAGCGTCTGCGGCAGCTCTATGATCTGGCCGCCGGTGCGACCCCCATTCAGATCATGACCTGGGAGTCCATGAGTCTGCGGACCCTGCCGCCCCATGTTCTGAACGAGGCCAGCTTCACTCTGGAAATCGGCAAGGAATATCCTCTGGACGAGCTGAGCGCGCGTCTGGTTGCTGCAGGCTACAGCCGCTGCGGCATTGTGGAGGGCGTGGGCCAGTTCGCCATCCGCGGCGGCATTGTGGATATCTACTCTCCCGGAGAGGACAATCCCGTCCGTCTGGAATTCTTCGGCGACGAGCTGGACACCATGGGCTATTTTGACATTGATACCCAGCGCCGCAGCGATAATCTGACCGCCATGCGCATTCTCCCCACCCGAGAAACCCTGGCAGGACTGCATCCTAAGGGAAGGGAAGGGCTGCTCCATGACCTGACAAACCTTCTTTCTCGCCAAAAGCGGCGGAAAAACCTGAATGTGCCGCTGATCGACACCCTGACAAAGGATATCGAAAAGCTGGAAAATGACGTTCATTCTCTAACTGCGGACCGGTATATGGCCCTCATCTATCCGGAAATGGCCACGGCAGCGGACTATGCTCCCCAAAATGCCCTCTGGGTTCTGTGCGACCACGCCAATTTGCAGCGAGCCGCCAAAACCAGGACCGAAGAAATGGGACTGCAGCTGGACAGCCTGCTGCAGACAGGGCTGGTGGCCGGAGAGCTGTGCGATTACGTTACCCAGTGGGAGGACTTCACTGCCGGGCTGCGGGGCCGTACCGCCGTCTACTTTGACGCCTTCGGCGGCAGCGCCTATCCGGAGGACGCAGCCCCCTCTCTGCTGCTGCCGGTAACGGCCAAGCAGCTGCCAAGCTATGGCGGCAACCTGGATGCAGCCGTCAGCGATATGACCCACTATCAGAAAATGGAGTTCGGCACCCTGGTGCTCTGCGGCACCCGCCACAGGGCGGAGCTGATGCAGCAGCTGCTGCGGGAAAAGAATCTCTCCGCCTTTCTGGCCATTCCGCTGAACACCCTGCCGAAGTCCGGACAAATCCTGCTGACAGACGGCACCCTGCCCTACGGTATGGAATATCCGCTCAGCAAGCTGGCCGTGCTGACCGAGGGGCAGCTCATTGCAAAGACGGAGCCCAAGCGCCGCTCCTCTGCCAAGAAGACCGCCACCAACCGGCAAAAGCTGAACTCCTTCACGGACCTGACCCCCGGAGACCTGGTGGTCCACGAAAACTACGGCATTGGCCGCTTCGTGGCCATGGAGCAGATCAAGGTTGATAACGCGGTAAAGGATTATATCAAAATCGCCTACCAGGGCTCTGACACGCTGTTTGTCCCGGCGACCCAGCTGGACCTGGTGAGCAAGTATATCGGCGGCGGCGCAGAAAACGCCAATGTCAAGCTGAACAAAATCGGTTCCGATGCCTGGCAGAAAACCAAGGCCAAGGCCCGGAAGGCCGCCAAGGATATGGCCGGGGAGCTGATTCAGCTATACGCCGCCCGAAAACGGCAATCCGGCTATGCCTTCTCCGCCGATGCCCCCTGGCAGAAGGAATTCGAGGACAACTTCCCCTATCCCGAAACCGACGACCAGCTGCGCTGCATTGCGGACATCAAAAAGGATATGGAGTCCCCCATTCCCATGGACCGGCTGCTCTGCGGTGACGTGGGCTTCGGCAAAACAGAAGTCGCCCTGCGGGCCGTGATGAAGGCGGTCATGGACGGCAAGCAGGTGGCCATTCTGGTGCCCACCACGGTGCTTGCCCAGCAGCACTACCAGACCGCCGTGTCCCGGTTCCGGGGCTTCCCGGTGACCATTGACGTGCTCAGCCGATTCCGCACGCCAAAGCAGCAGCAGCGGACCTTGCAGGAACTGCGCAGCGGCAATGTGGATTTGATTATCGGCACCCACAAGCTTCTGCAAAAAAGCGTTGAATTCAAGGATCTGGGGCTGCTGGTGGTGGACGAGGAGCAGCGCTTCGGTGTAACCCACAAGGAGCGGCTGAAAGAGATCTCCAAAGGTGTGGATGTGCTGACGCTGTCCGCCACTCCCATTCCCCGTACCCTCAATATGGCCCTGTCCGGCATTCGGGATATGTCCACCATCGAAGAACCCCCAGCGGACCGGTACCCCGTCCAGACCTATGTCATGGAATACTCCACCGCCATTATTGACGATGCCATCCGCCGGGAGATCGAACGGGGCGGGCAGGTCTTCTACCTGCACAATCGGACGGAGACCATCGACCAGTGCGCCAGTGCCCTGCAAAAGCGCATTCCCGGCCTGACGGTGGGCGTGGCCCACGGGCAGATGAGCGAGGACGCTTTGGGAGAGGTCATGACCGCCATGGCCGAGGGAGACATTCAGGTTCTTGTGTGCACCACCATTATTGAAACCGGTCTGGACATTCCCAATGCCAATACCCTGATCATTGAAAATGCAGACCGCTTCGGCCTGAGCCAGCTCCACCAGCTCCGGGGCCGGGTAGGCCGCTCCACGCGCCACGCCTATGCCTACTTCACCTACCGCCCGGACAAGAACCTGACGGAGATCGCCGAGAAACGGCTTTCCGCCATCCGGGACTTTGCCGAGTTCGGCTCCGGCTTCAAAATCGCCATGCGGGATCTGGAAATTCGGGGTGCAGGCAATCTGCTGGGTGCCGAGCAGTCCGGCCACATGATGAGCGTCGGCTACGATATGTATCTGAAGCTGCTGGACGAAGCCGTTCTGGAGGAGAAGGGCGAGGCCCCCAAGGCACCGGAATGCACCGCCGACCTGACCGTCACCGCCAACGTGGACAAGGACTATGTGTCCCGGGGCGAGGAGCGGATGGACCTGTACCGCCGTATGGCCGCCATTCGCTGTCAGGAGGATGCGGACGATCTTCTGGACGAAATTGTGGACCGCTACGGTGAGCCGCCCAAGGGCGTGCTGAACCTCATCGACATTGCCCTGCTGCGGGCCCAGGCCATGAAGCTGGGCATTAAGGACATCAAGCAGAAGGGCGGAGACATTCTCTTTGTACTCACCAGCCTGAATTTCGATGCCGTAGGCAGCCTGTGCTCCGATGCGGACTACAAGACCCGAGTAGTCTTCCTGGCCAACGCCAAGGAGCCCACGCTGAAGCTGAAACTCTCCGTCGGCCCCGACAGCCTGAAGCAGGCCAAGGCCTTCGTCGCCAAATACCAAAGCTGCTGCAACAGCTGATATCTTTCTGTCTTAAAGAAATATTATATTGTGTCCCCGGAAAAACCATGCTATAATTATGGTAACTTATGGAACCTACAGGAGGATTTTCCATGGAGAAAGAACCCCATGTTTTTGAAGAGGACGACGAGGCCTTTCTGCGCTCCCTGAATGCACTGCTGGAGGAACCGGAGCCCCAGGAAACGCAGGCCCCCCAGGATGCTCCAATGCCCAAAAAGCCGCAAGTCGGCAAAAAGAAAATGCCGCCAAAAACAGGCGGCTTCTGGAAAAAGCTGGGCATTGGCACTGCCATTGCCGCCGCTGTGGCCCTGGCCTGTGCCCTGGGCATTCCGGCCGTTACCCGTATTATGGACCCATACAATGGGCAAATCGTCTCCGATGTGTCCGTCGGCGGCGTGGAAATCGGCGGTCTGACAAAAGGAGAAGCAAAGAAGGCCCTGCAAGCCGCCTTTGGCGAGCAATTTTCGCAGAAGACTATGGAGATCCGGTTTTCGGAGGCGGGCACCGTGCTGGAAAAGCTGAATATCCGCTACCCCGCCAATTCCCTGCTCATCTCGCCGGAGGAATCCCATGCAAAGCTGGATGCCGCTGCGGCCGTAAAAGCCGCCTATGCCCTTGGCCGGACGGATTTGGACGGCTCCCGCACCATGTCGCTGCTGCCCTACCTGGGCCTGGACGAGGCCGCCATCCGATCCGTCGCTGACAGCTACGCCCAGCAGCTCGCTCAGCTCTATCAGGACAGCAGCTATACCATTCAGGGCACAGCCCCGGACGTAACGAACTACAACGAAAGCACCCCCTGCCAAACCGTGACGCTCTTCCGGGGCTACCCCGGCATTGAAATTGACGCGGATGCCCTGTATAACGAAATTCTGGAGGGCTACAATACCGGCAGCTTTGCAGTCAGCTATCAGGGTACCGTATCCGCCAAAAAGCCCGTATCTCCGGACCTGGAGGGCCTGTGGGAACAGACCCGGCTGGCTCCCGAAGATCCCAGCGTGGATCTGACCAGCTACCAGGTCATCCCCGGCGTACATGGCTATGAATTTGATCTGGCAGAGGCCAGGCAGCAGTTCCAGAATCTGGCTTATGGTGAAAGCACCCTTATTTCCCTGCACTACACCGATCCCGAAATTGCCGACGAGGATGCCTATTTCCAGGATGTCTTAGGTCACTGCGAGACCCCCCACGGGGACAATGAAAACCGCAACGGCAATCTGCGCAAGGCCTGCGGGATGCTGGACGGGCTGGTGCTTCAGCCCGGGCAGGAGCTCTCCTACAACGAAGCTCTGGGCCCCAGAACCAAGGAACTGGGCTGGCTGCCTGCCCCTGCCTACTCGGGCACGAAGCTGGTGGATTCCCCGGGCGGCGGCATCTGCCAGGTGTCTTCTACCCTGTACCTGGCCAGCGTCTATTCCGAGCTGACCATCGTAGAACGGCGGAACCACGGCTATCCCGTCAGCTACATTCCCCTGGGCATGGATGCCACTGTCAGCTGGGGCTTCGCGGATCTGAAGATCCGCAACGACTCCCCCATGCCCGTGAAGATCCAGGCAGAGGAATCCGACGGTTATGTCCGCATCTCCATTCTCGGAACGGAGACCCGGGACTACAATGTGGAAATGTCCTACACCGTCGGCGGTCGATATGTGCGGACCTATATGAGCAAGATCGACAAGGAAACCGGCGAAGTGATCTCCAAGGAGCCCTACGCTTTGTCCGGATATATGGACGATATCTACTAATTTTTACAGGAGCGGTCAAAGGCCGCTCCTGTCTTTTTATGAGGAACAATCGTTAAGATATCCTTAATTTCCGCATTTTCTCTTGACGGATTGGTCTATTCATGGTAGACTTGCAGTAGGTCGATGAGCGATAGACCATTTGCAGAAAGGATGATTTCTTATGGAAGAACGCAAGCTCGGTCCCGTAGAGCTTCGGTTTGCAGAGCTCATATGGGAGAACGCCCCCATTTCCTCCGGGGAACTGGTAAAGCTCTGTGCCCGGGAGCTGGAATGGAAAAAATCCACCACCTATACGGTTCTGAAAAAGCTCTGCGAGCAGGGTCTTTTTCAGAACCAGGGAGGCACCGTCACCGTACTGGTATCCCGTCAGGACTACCAGGCAAGGCAAAGCAAGCAGTTCGTGGCAGACACCTTCTCCGGCTCCCTCCCCGCCTTCCTCGCAGCCTTTGCCCAGGGAGCACCGCTGTCGCAAAAAGATATTGCCGATATCCGTGCCCTGATCGACCGGTTTGAACAGGAGGGACAGACATGACAAAGGTATTTCTGTATCTTGCCAACCGCAGCATTCGCGCCGGTTTTCTCATTCTGGCGGTCATTGGGCTTCGTTTTCTTTTCCGAAAGCTGCCAAAAGGGCCTCAACTGCTGCTCTGGGCGGTGGTTGCCCTGCGGCTTGCGGTTCCCTTCTCTCCGGAAAGTCCATGGAGCCTGCTTCCAAGCGCTGAACCGTTTTCGTCTCAGGCCACAATAAATACACCCCTGCAACGCGATCCCTCGATTTTACAGGCTGAAAACGAAATTTCTGTACCAGCGGCCACGGAAGCGCCCCACGTGGTCACCGGCGCAGCTCCTACCACAGCCACCCAGCCGCAGACGGGCAGTTCCGCTTCCCCAGGTGCTTTGGAAACGCCCGCAGCCTCCGGCCTCGGTGATCTGGATGTCTTTTTCCGTATCTGCACCGTTGTCTGGCTTCTGGGCATGGCGGCTATGATTTCCTATGGTCTTGTCAGCTATTTGCGTCTGCGGAAAAAGCTCTCCGTCAGCCTGCGGCAGGATGGGTGCATATACATCTGCGATGAGATTTCTTCCCCCTTTGTTCTTGGGCTGTGCCGCCCGCGCATCTATCTGCCCTCGGGCCTAAGTCAGGCGGCAAAACCCTATGTATTGGCCCATGAGCAGGCACACCTGCGCCATGGAGATGCCTGGTGGAAGCTATTGGGATTCCTGCTGCTCAGTGTTTATTGGTTCCATCCTTTGGTCTGGGCCGCCTACGCTCTCTTCTGCCGTGACCTGGAAATGGCCTGTGATGAGCGAGCCGTCAAGGGAATGGATGACCGGCAGCGAAAGGACTACGCCTGCACCCTGCTTCTGTGCGCCGCACCGAAGGGCAGCTTTTCAGTATGCCCGGTAGCATTCAGCCAGAACAGCATCAAGGCACGAGTCAAGAACCTCCTGCGAAAGAAAAATGCCAGACTATGGGCAGGGCTGCTCGCACTCATAGCGGCGCTGGTTGTCATCCTGTGCTTCGCCACGAATCCAAAAAGCGCGAAAATTCCCGTTACGTCTGTCAGCAGCACGTTCTCAGAAACCGATGCATTGGATGCCATCATTTTGGATGCAGACAGCAATCAAATCCTTTATTCCCAGAACGCTGGCAATTCGATTGAAACAGGCGACTGGTGTCGGCTTGCGCTGGCCATTGCCGTGGTACAAGCAGTATCAGAGCCTGAAAACACCGTTGTCGATATAAAAAGCGCACCACGAACACAGCCTTATACCGATGGTTCTCCTTTTCGCAAAGAGGTTTTGAGTGGCCTGACCGTTCAGGATCATCTTTACCGGATGCTTCTGGCCAACGAAAAGGACTCCACCTATGCCCTGGCCCGTTCCGTCTTTGGAAACACGGCATCAGCCGTAAAAAAGATGAATGAAGTAACAATGGATATCTGTGGAACAGATCCCACATTCGGTGATATCTACGGCGAAATTTCCGGAAGCTTCCTCATTACGGACCTTGCCAAACTGATCGATGCCATGCTTGCAGAACCCCTGCTGAATAAAATCTGGCACGCCGCCTCTTACACGGTTCCCACCACGCAGGAGCTTATCCCTTCCAGAAATGCCCTGCTGCCCGAGAATCCTCTGGGACTCACTCATGTCACTCCGGACAGCCGGGTCACCGGCGGCCTGACTTCCGTGTCCGGCGATTATGCCGATATGGCCGTTACCGCCGAATATCAGGGCAAACGCGTACTGTGCATCCTCACCGGAGCTCTTCGTATTACCCATCCCTATGGGGACGACCCCAACAGCTACAGCGTAGTAGACTACTGGGGAAATTACGAGGAAACGGAAAAGCTTCTGAACATCGCCTTCGGTTAATGCAAAACCGGCTGCCCGCGGGCAGCTGTCCATAAAACAGGTTTCACGAAACAAATAATATAGCAGTTGCCGGACAAGGGTTGCTGACAAAAGGGGTATGTGCCGTTCAGACACATGCCCCTTTGCTTTTTTGCTGTTTTAAAGGTTGATTATGGCTGTTTTTTTGCCGTCACGCGTCTTTCGGAGGGCGCTTAATGGGATTTGCCGCCCTACTTGAAAAGCGGGCTGAAACAGTCGCTTTGCCAAAGGAAAGTGAGAGCTATATATTATCCAGAGGATACTGCAAGTAAGATTAGTTCTGATTCATTCCGAATGGTTCATAGGTCAACAGCTTTTTCTTCCAGAGGGTCTCTGCATCAATGATTTGATTGTCCGGAAGTGCCTTGGACAAAACCTGCAACACCGAAAACTGCAAATCGTGGCAGCTATGATTTGCAGACTTCAAGTGACTGATCATTCCCTTGTTGTTTCCGTGACCGCCCGTAGCGACATAGACAGACCAACGACCCAGTAGGCCGTCATAGCCATAGGTCGAGCCAACATATCTGTTCCCCGTCTTGGTGTCCACAATCAGATAGACCGCGTTGACCGCAGCCATGGCCGCCTGCCACAGCTCATAGTCCGTATCGTTTTCGACGACTTCTTTTAGTTCATCAAAGGATAAAATAAGGTTTTCGAATCCCACAAAAGGCTTCTGGTTCTTTGACTCAATTGCCACGATGGGCTTTTCAGTGGTGGCTTTTTGATGCCACATTCGAGCTGAACCGCCCCAGTCAATCACCAGCTTTCCCTCGTACTCTTTCAGCAAATCCGCATATTGCAAATCAAAAAACGCCATTTCGCCACGGTATTCCTTGGCTTCACAGTCAGGTAATCCGGCAGGACATACATCCGGTGTATCAGGCACAGAACCATTGACACGATAACAAGAGTGCAGTCTCGCGTATGTACCGCCATCGCTGATGAATGTGATCCAGTAGGAATATCCTTTGCTAAACCCGTCTTTTTGGTGCTGTGTGTATTCATGCGCCATACCGGCTTTATAACATTCTCTGAAACGCTCGTCAGATAATGCATGACGGATCAGTTTGACATCTTTCGGGTCAAGCCTCACATTTTTTAACACATCGGAAAAGTTCAGAATCGCCATGAAATCCCCTCCTAAAGTCGTTCTCTATTTCAAATTCTACCACATATTTTTTCGTTGTAAAGCGCGCCTTCCCACTCACGCAGAATTTCCGCCAGTTCCGGTGTCAGCCGTTGACAGCACTCCTGTTTCAGTTCCTCCGGAACGCCGTAAAACGCCTCAGCGATGCTGCCGGTGATGGCGGCGAGGGTGTCGCTGTCACCGCCGAGGGATACCGCCGTGCGCAGTGCGTCTTCAAAATTTGTGCTTTCCAGAAATGCAATCATAGCCTGCGGCACAGTTTCCTGGCAGCTCTCTACATGGTGGTAGGTGGGGCGAATCTCATCGCAGCTGCGACTGAGGTCGTAGCCAAACTCGCGCTCCACATACGCCTTGATTTCCTCTTTTCCGTGACCTGTGCGGGCGAGAAAGATGGCCGCTGCGGTCGCCTGCGCACCCTTGATGCCCTCCGGGTGGTTGTGACTTACTTCGGCGGTGAGCCGCGCCAGACGAAGCGCCTCCGCCATGTCCTTCGCCAGCCATGCGGCAGACGACACCCGCATGGCGCTGCCATTGCCATAGCTGTGGTAGGGCTGCGGATCATCCTCATAGAGCCAGCTGCCAAAATGGGTGCCATAGCCCCGGTCAGGGTAGGCGCGGCCCAATCGCTGCATCTCATGCACCAACGCCGTTTTGATGGCGGCGTCGTTTTGCCCACGACTGCTGAGCAGCGCCTTCGCCACCGCCAGCGTCATCACCGTGTCGTCGGTGAAGTCAGAACGGCAACTAAACAGCGGAAAATCCTTTGCCTTATAGTTGTTGCAGTCGAACTCGTAGGGTCTGCCCACGATGTCACCCAAAATCGCTCCGTACATACGCTTACCTCCCTCTTTTCTGCACGTCCTCGTCGATGCGGCGCTTCCAGTCGGCGCTGAGCGGCCGGGC
>OGXW01003148.1_pt1 | contig 11111 bp, 8 predicted proteins | sample 1576341 | NCBI WGS metagenome assembly OGXW01 (sample SAMEA3541592, study PRJEB24748) | human gut metagenome | biome: human gut; feature: human-associated habitat; material: faeces | place: China | collected 2012
GTGTGTCCTTCTCCGGAAGATTCGGTCTTGGTCCACCAGTGACATATTCTCCGCTTTCCATGCATTCTACGTTCTTGGAAACAAAATCCTCCGGAATGCGTCCATGTGCGTCCAGACGGATAATAATATCTCCGGTTGAACTACGGATTGCCTGATTCCATCCGGATGCCTGATTATTCCCCGGATTTTCCGTAACAACGCAGTTATGATACTGCGGATTTTCTTCGGCAAAACGTTCCATAATCCGTCTGGTTCCATCTGTTGAACTGCTGTCCACCATCACAACTTCAATCTGCTCTGCCGGGTAATCCTGTTTGGTGATATCCTCCAGCAAGTGTGGAAGATACTCTTCTTCATTGCGCGCAATCGTGCAAACTGATACTAACATACATTTCTCCTATACTGTAGTTCTTATCGTAATACTGCAAATACTGTCATAAACATGGTCATAAAATCTCTCCACAGACTGTATTTGCGCAGATCTTCCAGATTATAACTCATCTTCTCCGGAAGCACTTCATGAATATAAGCATAATCCACATCTTCTACATGCTCCAGCATTTCACCCTCATCTTTGTAGCATACGCTGGCTCTGGAAGTGATTCCTGCCGGCAACAAAAGAGTTGCATACATTTCTTTCGTATAGCCTTTTACATATTTTACAACTTCCGGTCTGGTTCCAACAAAACTCATCTCTCCGCGAAGAACATTGATAAGCTGTGGAAATTCATCAATCCTGCAGCCACGGATCACTTTTCCAACCCGTGTCAATCTGGAATCCTGACTGATCGTAACCTGTGTTCCCATCTTGTCTGCATTCTGCACCATAGTACGGAACTTTAGAATGTGAAATTTCTTTCCATACTGTGTCACACGCACCTGCTTGTAAATCACCGGTCCCGGTGAATCCAGCTTGATTGCAATACTTATAACTAACATGATCGGTGATAAAATGACAAGCAAAATCATCGAAAGCAGAATGTCAAAATAACGTTTTAATTTTAATTCTTTTTCATGTCTGATCAGGATATCATAATATTTTTTTACTTCGTCCGTTCTCATAAACTTCGGAAGTTCTTCCCATTTTCTCATACAGCATTCCTATCCGATGCATTCCTTTAATACATCTGTCACGTATTTTACCTCTTCATCGGTAAGTTTCGTATGAAGCGGTAATGTAATTGCATTTTCAAATAAAGCATAAGCATTTGGATAATCTTTAATATCAAATCCCATATTTTTGTATGCAGATAACAACGGTAACGGTTTGTAATGCACATTCGTTGCTACGCCATGCTCTGCCATTTTCGTAATGATCTCATTACACTCTTCCCGCATTTTTCCCTGAACACGGATCAGATACAAATGTCCGCTGGACTTATGATCTGTATCAAAATGATTCAGTACACTCACAGGAAGACTTTCCAGTGCTTTATCATACATTCCTATGATTTCCCGACGACGTGCCAATAATGCATCATAGCGTTTTAACTGTACCAGTCCAATAGAAGCCATGATATCGGTCATATTGCATTTGAAATAAGGTGCCACAACATCATACTCCCATGCGCCAAGCTGCGTCTTAGCAAGCGCATCCTTGGACTGACCATGCAGTGAAAAGAGCATATATTTTTTATAAATGTCGTCATCATCCACACCTTCGATTGGACGCCATGTAACTGCTCCTCCTTCCGCTGTGGTAAGATTCTTTACTGCATGGAAGGAAAAACTTGTGAAATCTGCAGCCTGTCCACATTTCTTTCCTTTTCGCTCTGCGCCAAATGCATGCGCTGCATCTGCCACCACAATCACTCTGCCAAACTTCTCCTGAAGTTCATTTGCCGGATGGAAAAGTGATTTCTTTGCTTCTACAATTTCAAATATCTTATCATAGTCACACATGATTCCGGCAAGATCTACCGGAATGATGACTTTTGTCTTTTCATTGATAGCGTCTGCCAGTTTTTCATAATCCATCTCATAGGAATCTTTCGCCACATCAATCAAAACCAGTTTTGCGCCCACATGTGAGACAACACTTGCTGAGGCACTATAGGTATAGGCTGTCGTGATCACTTCATCTCCAGGTCCGATTCCCAGAAGACGCAAAGTCATCTCCAGACAAGCTGTGGCTGAATTCAGGCAAACAACCCGATTAGTTCCCATATACTCGGCCAGCTTCTTTTCAAAGAGCTTCGTCTTTGGTCCGGTGGTGATCCAGCCACTTCTTAAAGTATCCACAACTTCTGCTATCTCCTCCTCTGTGATATCCGGAGGAGAGAAAGCGATATGCATGTTTTTCATAAAAAAACTTCTTTCTTCATAAATTTTAGATCTTTATTGATACTTTTCTAATTCTAAATACTCTTTCCAGAACTTAAAAGATGTCAAATATTTTCTTCTGTTATAATAAGCTTTATCTACTTCTTTGTGAATTTTTTTATAACGCTTCACTGTTTCAAGATAGTATTTCATGACCTGTCTGAATTTCTTCTTATCCAGATATCTGATTTCTGCAGTATATGCATTTGGATTAATTGCAATGACACTATCTACAAGGCATTGTCTCTGTGGATTATAGAACCAGTCATGAGCAACCGCCGCCGGCCCTTTCCGTAACCATTTTTTTGGCCAGAAAAGCTGTCCATTAAAAGTCAGGCGATAAAGAATGGTATCCTTCAGACTTCTGTGATCTGTTTGATAAATAGAATCAATATCCACCCCATATTCATCAAATTCTGCAAGATCTGCCATATTTGCATTTTTTGCGGACATTGTTTTTAATCGTTCCTGACATTTTTCCGCTTCAATAAAAGCAGGTCCTTTTAAATAATCTCTGATTGCATCAACAATGATTTCTGCAGCATCATAATTAAAGCGCAGTATTTCCGTTAAAAACATACCATTAAAACGTTTCCAGATACGTTCTCTTCTGTTTCTGGACGGATTACATGCCTCTTCAATCAAAAAGTTACGGAATACTTGATAATATTCCATAAAATAATTGAACTTTAAAGTAAAGCCCATATGCCATACGCAAATACCGTTCATGGTAATAAATTTAGCATTATTACGGAAACTGAATTCCGTATCATCAACACGGATAAACAATGGTAATGCAAATCCGTTTTTCTCGATCATTGTTACCGGTACACAACAATACCACCAACCGGCATAGGAATCAGCCTTTTTCGTTTTTGCTTCCTCTTTTTGAAGCATTTCAGCCATCTCCACAATTTTTCCATGACCTTTTGAAGAATTCTGTCCTCCATCTGCTCCTAAAAATCCCACATCTTCATGGAAAACATCCATCTCTTCATAACAAAGCATGGCACCACTGATAATATAATCTTTATATTTTTCTTTTGCCAGTAACAATAATAAATATGTTCTTTTTATACTTTCCGATAAAACGACAACATCATCATCCATCAATAATACATGAGTTGCTTTTGGTTTCTGTCGAATAGATTCAATCATTCCTCGTGTAAATCCACCTGAACCGCCTACATTTTTATTTCTATGATAATAAATATGCGGACCTTCAAATTCTTCCGCCGACAATACTCGGCCTTCATCATTATCAACGATGTGCAAGTAAACATTTTTTCCAATGATATCATCCTGAGTTAAAATTTCATCCTTGATCATTTTAACATTTTTACGAATAAAGTCTTCTTTTTTAAATGTTGTCGTTGCGATTGAAAGTCTCACTTCATTGAAATCACTTTCATTTACCTCAGCATAATAACCGCCACCATATACACAGCACTCTGAATACATGCGGAGCTCAAATGCAATCAATGTGTCCTTATTTGATGGAATCTCAACAATAATTTCTTTTTTTTGATCGCAATGGTATTCTTTCTTTAACAAAACATTTCTTTTTGCTGAATTCTCAATTCTATGATATCCGGACAGAACCAGCTCAAAGTCACCTTTAATTTCAAGCTTCAACACCGTTTTGCCGATTTTTGTGTGTTTTTTCCATTTTTTCATAGAAAAGGCATTTAAATAAGCTCCAAAGTCACATGTACTATATTTTGAAAATACAAAACATTTTTCTTCAGCATCACGGATTCCTAATCCACCCTTATAAAAAAGATCGGCGTTATCTGTATATTCTTCTTTATCTGGAAATAGAATACTTTGTAATTTTAACTCCATTGTTTACATCTCCTTATTTTGTGCTTCTTTTAACTCTAAATAATTGCTCCAAAAATCTTTGCTTTCAAGTTTCGAATGATTTTTTCTATATTCTTCGCAAACCTTATCATAATGCAAATCTATTAATCGAAATACTTTTAACATTTTTATATATGCTTTCAGTAATTCTATTCTACTTCGCTTCACACAAATTGCATTTCCTGCTGCATCAGCATACACAACCTCATTGCAGCGGAACAAGTCATAAATATTCGGATTTGGTCTGGCTACTTTTGTCGCTCTGTTTTTATATGCAGGCAGAAAATGACCATTCATTGACAACATGATCAATATTCGCTTTAATTTACACGGTGGTTCAGCCTCCGGTCTACCACATGGATCCAGATCTTCCGGCTTGATTCCATTATGTCCTATAAATTCTTCTGCCGGCATAGACTGATAATTATATTTTTTTAATCCATCATGCACACCTAAGGTATCCGCATTATAAAACCACTTAAAACCTCTTAAAAAATCAACCGCACCTTTCAAATTCAGATCCACATATTTATATCTGTATTTTCCGATATTACTGCTGACCTGCACGAAAAGCATCTTTTTAAAATCCTTTGCAGCAAACTGCGGATTATGGATTGCATTCGTAATTGCCAGATTTCTGACATCATAATACTCCAGGAAACCAGGTAATTTATTTTCAAAAGCTTCATGCCAGATCGTTATTCCATTTAAGAAAATAAACTGCCCATTTGCCCTCAATCCATATTCTATATCATCTCTATGGATAAAAAACGGCAAAGGATAATGCATTTCCTTAATAAACGGAACCGGAATACACGAATACCACCAGCCTGTATACTCTGCTTTTTGAATCTGCTCATTTATCACAACATTTTTTAATTGTGTCATGTCAAAATTATGGTTATTCGCAACAATATCACCATCATTCCAGCAGGCACCACATTCATACTGCAGAGTTGGCAAATCTTCTCTTAATAATGAGCCTCCGATTACTGCCATTCTGTATTTCTCTTTAAGCAGGGTCAATAATGTATAAGTTCGTTCTATCGCTTCAGGAGAAATCACTGCATCGTCATCCATCAATAAAACATGTGTAATACTATCATCTCGCATATGTTCTAACATAGTTCTGGTAAATCCACCCACTCCACCAAGGTTTTTATTCTTAACAATGCGAATATGTTCATCCTCGATTTTTTCTCTTACTAATGTACCGCCATTATCGGATATGCATACCGACAAATGTCCATAAGATAAGGCATTCTCATTGTTAAGCAGATTTTCTTTTAATACTTTCATATTTCGCTCAACATACTTCTCACGTTTGAAAGTACAAATGCCTATTCCTATCTTAACTTCCTTCTTTTCCCTCTCTTCATCAGTCATATAACTTGCTTCATAGAGGGCTGTATCCTCCTCAGCGATTATGGATACACCTACTACTCCATTCTCCGGTAAAGCAAATATTGGAGTATTCACGGAATCTTCGCCTTTGCTTTCCATTGGAAATTGCATAATTATCTTCGAACATACTTTTTTATTCTTGCAGGATAAGGCATATATGACAACCTTTATTTTTCCTTTAAAATTAACAGACACACAAACCGATTGAATACCTGTATACTTTCTCCATTTTTCAGCAGAAAAAATATTCATATATGTCAAGAAATCTGCTTCACCACCTGCATTAAGCAATATTCCACTCTCTGACTTAATTCCGTTTTTTAATTTATAGTATAATTCTGGTTCCTCAACAGACTGTTGATTCCATACAATTTTTTGTAATATCATGCTTTTCACCACTTACTGATTCATATGCATATATTCAGTTGTTACTTCTTCTACCAGACCACTCATTCGAACATTTCCTTTGTCAATCCAAATAGCATGATCACATAACTGTCTGACAGAATTTATATCATGAGAAACATATAACAGAGTTGTTCCTCCACTCAACATCTGCCCCATTCTCTCATAACATTTCTGCTGGAACTGGTAATCACCAACGGATAAGATTTCATCAACCACGAGAATATCCGGTCTCACCATGGTAGCTATTGCAAATCCAAGTCTTGCCTGCATACCAGAGGAAAAATTCTTAATCGGAACATCCAAGAAATCCTGCAATTCTGCGAATTCAATAATTTCATCAAAATGCTCTTCCATAAATTTTCTTGAATGTCCAAGTACAGTTCCATTCAAAAACACATTTTCTCTAGCCGTCATATTCATATCAAACCCGGCACCCAATTCAATCAACGGTGCAATGGTCCCTTTTGTAGTAACTGAACCTTTGTATGGTTTTAAAATTCCACAGCAGGCTTTTAAAAGCGTTGACTTTCCGGATCCGTTTGTTCCGATCAGTCCCCATGCCTCTCCTCTTTTTACTTTTAAATTGACATCTTTTAACGCAAGAAATTCCTGGAACATCAATTCGTGTTTGATCAGTTTGATCACATATTCTTTCAGGTTATCTACCTTTTCAGATGCCATGTTGAACCGAATCGTCAGGTTATCAACATCAACAATATATTCTTCGTTCATTCGCCCTTCTCCTAGATATATAAAATGAAGTTATCCTGTGTTTTCTTAAATACACCAAGTCCAATTGACAGCATGATAAAAGCCATTACCCAGCAACCAATAAAGATTCTTGGAGTTGTAAAATGTCTGTATAAAACAAGATCTCTGAAGAACTGGATATAATAAAACATTGGATTACAGTATTCTACCAGCTTTCTGAGCCAGTCCGGAAGCAGCTCGATCGGGTAAAACATTGGGGTTACATACATCCATGCTACTGTGATGGCATTGTAGATATACTGAATATCTCGAAAGAAAACATTCGCAGCAGAAAGGAAAAAGCCCAATCCGCATACAAAGATATACAGCGGAATCACTACCAATGGAAAAAGCAGGATATATGGTGAAAACGGTGCTCTGGTGATCAGCATGACCAGAATCAATGCTCCCATTGAAAAAATAAGGTCGATCAGGGAACTTGTTACTTTTGATAAGGTAAAAATATATTTAGGTACATATATTTTCTTGATCAAAGCTCCATTATCCAACACAGAATACATAGACATATGGGTTGCATTATTCATAAAATCAAATAATGCCTGACCTGTCAGCAGGTAAACCGGAAAGTTTTCGATTCCGCGCTGGAACATTTGGGAAAATACCAGTGTCATTACAAGCATGATCAGCAGCGGATTCAAAATACTCCACACATATCCCAGAAAACTTCTTCTGTATTTTAATTTCACGTCTCTGACTACCAGTTCTCTTAATAAATCTTTATATCTAAAAAATGTATTTATCCTATCTCTTGTTACGCTCATTATTCTTCTCCAATTTAATATGAATCTCTTCGGCCTTTAAATGCAAGTACAGCTAACGGGAATGCAGCATATCTTGTTTTCCGTAAAAACAACACTGCCGGATTCTTTACTCTGTCATACACTTCTCTGTTCTTATGATAAAAATATGCATCTAATTTCATTGCTTCTTTTCGCATACCATTCTTCAGAGGAAAGCTGATATAAATTTTCATCTGACTGGTAAGGATTGTTGCTGTCAATTCCCTGATATACTCCAGATTTGCCTTTGGAGCCGTCTTCTCGACTTTTTTGCAGTACTGATTGAGCCGCATAAGAACCCGCAGATGATTCTTCAGATTCTTCTGCATCTTTTCAATGGACATACTTTGTCCCGGAAGTCCCAGACGATATTGGTAAACAGGGTCTTCCATAAAATATACTGTCTTCACGTAAGGAATCGGAAATGCAATAAACTCTACATCTACATAAAAAGTGTGTTCATCAATCTGTTCATTTGCTTTCCTGAAAAGCTCCGTCTTCACAGTCGTGGCATGCATATCTATGATGGTCTTACCAACAATCTCCTCAAACTGGTAGAGCTTGTTATACTCGATTTTTTCAAACGGATATTCCTGCCTCTTTTCCGGCAGCCGTGTCGTATGGTTGATCCAGGTATAATTCGATGCAACGATATCAGCATCAATTTCTTTTAAAAGTTTCACCAGTCGGATGAAGCTTCTGGTGTCTACCCAGTCATCTCCATCAACAACTTTAAAATATTTTCCTCTTGCCTCACGAGCTCCCGTGTTGATGGTGGAACCATGTCCGCCGTTTTCTTTATTGATCAACCGGAACGTATTTTCATACTTTGAAACATATCTTTCCGCAATTGTTGCAGTATCATCGCTGGAACCATCATTCACGATCAAAACTTCAATATCATCCATGACTTCAGAATTCACAAAGGATTCCAGACAGTCTTCCAGATATGCCTGCACATTGTAACTTGGGACAGTTACTGTTAATATTTTCTCGTCCATTGTTCTCCTAACCTGATTTAATACTATTTTTCTCAAAAAAAGTTGGTTTTACAGATATTTAGTTCTATCTGAATCACCAACTTTTATTCTGATTACTAGAATATTATACTACACTTTTCTTTAGATGGAAAGATTATATCAAATACTCGCATCTTTGTCAAATCTGCCCACTTTATATACCACTGTGTTTTTCATCTACAATGGGTCCTTCATGACTGATCCTCCCTAAACTGACCAGTTTCTGAAAAGCCTCACTGTCTCTTTTTTTATCTTCCGGTCTGATATGATAAGTAGAAATCATATCTGCAACTTTTTCTTTAATATCCGGACTTTCTTCCATTGCTGCCTTTTCCAGCTCTCGCAGCTGGCTGAGGAAATGTACTTCATCGAACTCAAGAGGTTTGCCGATAAAAATCAGGTTATTCGCTGTTTTCTGTAGTCCCTCTTCTTTTGTCAGCAATTCCTCATACAGCTTTTCCCCCGGTCTAAGACCGGTATACTTGATCTCCATATTCACACCAAGTGTATATCCGGAAAGTCGGATCAGATTCTTTGCCAGATCAGCAATCTTCACAGGCTCTCCCATATCCAGCACAAAGATTTCTCCGCCATGGGCATAAGCTCCCGCCTGAAGTACCAGTGAAACTGCTTCCGGTATCGTCATAAAATAACGGATAATATCCGGATGCGTAACTGTCACAGGACCTCCTGCCTCCATCTGTTTTTTAAACAGCGGAATAACGCTTCCATTACTTCCCAACACATTCCCGAATCGTACGATCACGTATTCTGTTCTGGAATATTTGCTGAAGGTCTGTACAATCATTTCACACATACGTTTCGATGCACCCATGATATTAGTAGGGTTTACTGCTTTATCCGTAGAGATCAGTACAAATTTCTTTACCCCGTACTTGTCCGCAGCTCTTGCTGTCTTATAAGTACCAAACACATTGTTTTTAATGGCTTCATTCGGGCTGTCTTCCATAAGTGGCACGTGTTTATGGGCTGCCGCATGAAAAACAACATCCGGTCGATAATGCTCCATGACGCTTTCAATTCGACTTGTATTTCGAACAGAACCTATCAGTACTTCCAGCTTCAGATTTGGATACTTACGAACCAGCTCCTGCTGAATGTCATAGGCATTATTCTCATAGATATCAAAAATGATAAGAAGCTTTGGATTGTGGGAAGCGATCTGACGGCATAATTCACTTCCGATGGAACCGCCGCCTCCCGTAACCAATACTCTTTTATTTCTCACATACTGCCCAACGCTTTCCATATCAATTTCAATAGTATCTCTTCCGAGAAGGTCTTCGATGGATACTTCCCGCAGGTTTGACACTCCTACATCGTCATTGATCAGCTGATACATTCCCGGTAATATCTTAAGTTTACAATCTGTAAGATTACAGATTCTTAAGATATCTCTGGTATTTTTTGTTCCTGCCGAAGGAATTGCAAGGATAATTTCTTCTGCATCATACTTCTTTGCTGCTTCCTGAATCTTATCTCTTCCTCCGACAATGCGGATTCCATGAATGTATTTTCCTTTTTTGGAAGGATTATCATCAATCACGCAGACAACCTTCTGATTCAGGTATTTACTGCTTTTTAATTCTTTGATGATCATATTTCCGGCTTCGCCGGCACCGATCACAATGGTGTTACGGCTATGCCTGGTTGATTTCTTCAATCCATTTTCCATGGTATGCAAAATGCGATAAGAAAATCGAGTGCTGATCGTTGTGATACTTAACAAAATAAAATAGAAGAAATAATAACTTCTCGGAACCTGCAGATACAACAAACTGAAACCGAAAGCCTGAAAGACCGTTGACAGCATTGTTGCACCAAGAATGGCAAGCATCTCATTTATGCTGGCATAAGACCATACCCGGTTATACAGATTAAGTACTAAAAAAATGACTACTGTTGTGATAACATTGATGACCATATAGCTCTCGACACTGTACATATACTCTGCCGGTACCCAGATATTATCCAATTTAAAACGCAAAATAATTGCCAGATACGAATCCAGGATCACACTTAAGATATCTACAATAAACAGTGCGATCATCCGACTTCTGGAATTTTGCAATCCCCATGTTTTTTTCATAAGCGACCTCCATTTGTACAACATAATACTGTCACAAAATATTACCGTTCTCTAACCAATCTCCGCTTAGTTATATAACTCATATACATATACCTTTTCATCCTGATACAATTCCTTTGAATTTTTAAGTCCGGTTAATTTCTGTATCTTTTCTAAGCATTTTTCAGGATCCATGGTTACCTTTTCACCGAGATCATCATATTTTTTATCAAGTATTCGATCCAAATATACAACTAATTTGGAATTTTCTATTGAAACGTCCGGTACTTTCATATCCAGATCTTTGTAATACATTTGATATAAACGTTGGTAATTCTGTAATTCTAACCCTTCGTTAATCATTATATAAGACGTTGTATAAACATACAAGCATGTTGTATCTGCATATTCTTTACTGATTGCAATATTATTTTCTCCTTCCGGATATAAATAACA
>OGXW01003149.1_pt1 | contig 11109 bp, 11 predicted proteins | sample 1576341 | NCBI WGS metagenome assembly OGXW01 (sample SAMEA3541592, study PRJEB24748) | human gut metagenome | biome: human gut; feature: human-associated habitat; material: faeces | place: China | collected 2012
GGGATGATGCAGTAGGTGCAGAAATTGACGCAGCCGTCCTGAATCTTCAGCATGGCGCGAGTGCGCCCCGCGACGGCTCCGGCGGGGAGCTGCTCGAACACGCGGCGCTTGAACGGCTCGTCGATGCTGGTGCTGTGCTCGCCCGTGCCGAGCGCGTTCTCGAGCGCGGCCACCATGCCCGCATGGTCGTTCGAACCGAATATTACATCCGCGCCGGTTTTTGCGACGGCGTCCGGGTCAAGCTGCGAATAGCAGCCGCAGACAGCGATGACCGCGCCGGGGTTCTCGTCGCGCAGTCGGCGGATGGTCTGGCGCGATTTGCGCCCGCTCTCGGCAGTGACGGCGCAGGTGTTGACGATGACGGCGTCGGCAATCTCGCCGGGGGCGGCAGGCTCGTGGCCGTGCTCTAGCAGCATTGTTTCCATGGCCTGCGTCTCATACTGGTTGACCTTACAGCCAAGAGTGGATATAATATATTTCATATTCGTCTCCTGATATAAAGAATAAGGAAGTTTTTCAGATGGAAGCTATACACGAACATTATCTTGATAACGCCGCGACAACGATGGTGTGCGCCGAGGCGGCGGCTGCCGCGGCCGACGCGATGCTGCGCTGCTACGGCAACCCGAGCTCCACGCACACGAAAGGACGCGAGGCAAAGAAGCTGCTGGACAAATGTCGCAAGCAGGTCGCGGACGCGCTTGGCTGTGCCCCCGCAGAGGTCTATTTCACGTCCTGCGGCTCCGAGAGCGACAACTGGGCGCTCTTGTCCGGCGCGGAGTATATGAAGCGGCGCGGCAAGCATATAATCAGCTCGACCGTCGAGCACGACGCTATACGCAAGTCGCTCGACGAGCTTGAGAAGCGCGGCTTTGAGGTGACGCGGCTGAAGCCGGACGCGAGCGGCGCGATACCGGTGCAGTCGGTCGTCGATGCGCTCCGTGATGATACTATACTCGTTTCGCTGATGATGGTCAATAACGAAACCGGCGCAGTGACGGATATTTCCGCCGTTTCGCGCGAATTGAAGCGCGCAGGCTCGCAGGCGCTGCTGCATACGGACGCTGTGCAGGGCTTCATGAAGGTACCATTCCGCGCGAAAACGCTGGGCGCGGACATGATAAGCATCAGCGGGCACAAGATCCACGCCCCGAAGGGCATCGGCGCGCTGTACATACGCGCGGGGCTGAAGCTGAAGCCGTTCATCGTGGGCGGCAGCCAGGAGAGCGGGATGCGCGCGGGGACTGAGGCTATGCCGCAGATCGCGGCTTTCGGCGCGGCGGGTGAGATAGCGTACGCCGGAATGAAGGAGAATATCGCGCGCATGTCGGCGCTGCGCGAGCGCGCGGTGAGCCGTCTGGAGCGGGATATTCCGGAACTGCGGGTCATATCCTCGGCGGACAGCGCACCGCATATTCTGAGCATATCGCTGCCCGGCTGGCGCAGCGAGGTGCTGATGAATTTTTTGGAGGCGCGTGGAGTGTACGTCTCGCGCAGCTCCGCCTGCAAGAAGGGTGGGCGCAGCCACGTGCTGGAGGCCGTGGGACTTGACGCAAAGACAATTGACGGCGCGATACGCATCGGCCTGTCGCGCTTTACGACTGAAGAGGACATAGACGCCCTGTGCGACGCCATGCGTGATGCGCATGATACGCTGGCGCACAGATAAGAACGGCAAAAGGCGGACGCGCTTTTCGCGTCCGCCTTTTGCTATGGTCAGCTATGTCAATCGTCATCGCCGAGAGCTTCGAGACCCTTGGCGTTTGCGACTTTATTTGCTTTAATATTTTTGACAAGCGCCGTAAACACGCCGAAGCTGCACAGAATCAGAACCGATGAATACACCGGCAGTGCGCGCCATGCGCCGGTCGCATCAAACACAAAGCCGAGGAACACAGGGGTGATGGTCTGGGCGGACATGCTGGCAGTGTAGTAATAGCCCGTGAATTTGCCGATCTTCTTTGAAGAGCAAAGCTCTACAACCATCGGGAACGAGCAGTTATGCACCAGCGCCATTCCGAAGCCCTTCAGCACCCACACGATGTACAGCGCTGCGGGGAAGGCATACTCTCCGTGTCCGCCGACGACCCGTCCGGTCGGCGCGACGAAGCACATGAACACCAGTGCGAGGAAGCTCAGGCCGAGGCCGGTGCTTATCGTCCACTTGCGGCCGATCTTGTCCGCAATGCCGCCCGCAACGGCGAAGCCCACGACAGATGCAAGGCCGCCCGCGATGGTCAGCACCATGGTGGCGCTGGAAGAGGAGTTCATATAATAAATAACATAGTTGCCGATATAGGTGCCGATGGCGTTGTCGGCCATGAACCACAAAAACTCCGCGCCGAGAATGGCGAGAAGCATGGTCTTGTTGGCCTTGGACATGGGCTTGTCGTCGTCGATCGGGGTCTCGATGGCGGCGAGACGCTCACCCTCGGCCATCTCGTCCTTCATCTCCTCGGCGATCTTGTTCTCGCGTATCGTGAAGAACAGCACCATCGCGGAGATGACCATCAACACGGACGCGACGATGAACGGAATCTCAATGGTCCAGATCTTGCGCGCGGCGTCCTCGGAGTTGATGTAATTGCTCAGCGGCAGGAAGATGCCGAGCACGGTTGCAAATGCGCCGCCGAAGTAGCCCATGATGTTGATGATGCCGTTTGCCTTCGCGCGCAGGGGCTTGGGCGTGATGTCCGGCATCAGAGCGACGGCGGGGTTGCGGTACATCATCATGAACATCAGCACGAGCGCCATCATGATGACCATGCCGACGATGTTGTTATAATGGAAGAACAGCGGGATGAACGGGAAAGCTATCGCAGCTACAAAGGTGCCGGTCAGAATGTAGGGCATACGCTTGCCGATGGGGGTGTGAGTTTTGTCGGAGAGGTTGCCGAAGATGGGCAGCAGGATGAGCGCGGCGAGGTTGTCGCAGGCCATGATGATGCCGACTATCCACTGCACCTCAAGGATCTTCGCCGGGTCGCCGGCCTTCAGCTCCGCAGAGGAGAGGTTGAACATGCGGCGGGCGAAAATGTCCGTCAGAAAGGTGGGGCACCAGGAATCGTACACCTGCCAGAGCAGCAGGATGCCGAAGAACGCAAAGCCGATCAGGAACGTTCTTTTGTAGTTGAGCTTCAGCCCGCCGGCCGAAGCGCCCTTAGATTTACCCATGAGATACTTCCTTCCAAATATATTATTTCCCGAATTCGGGCATAAGCTCCGTTGAGATTATCTGCAGCATCTCGTCAAACTTGTTGACATCCTCCTCAGGGAATCGCGCCTTTATCCTGTCCATGACGCGCTGCTCGTAGCTGCTGAGAAGCGCCATGTAATTATAGAACTTCTCGGAGAGCTTCAGGTGATACTCGCGGCGGTCGGTCGTGGAGTTCTCACGCTCAAGATAGCCCTTTTTGATGAGATTGTTGACCTTATACGTTGCGTTCGACTGCGAAATGTTCAGAAAATCCGCGAACTGGCCGATCGTGGGGTGGTCAAGCATCTTGATGACCTCAAGCGAAAACGCCTCCATCGCCGAGAGCGAGCCGTCACGCTCGCGCACCAGCTCAAACACCTTGCGGTAAAATTGCAGCTTGAATTTGTCGTAGACCTCGGTAAAGCTCTTCTCCAGCATAGCGCCACCTGCTTTCTAATATTACTTCATATTTTATAACATTTAAAATTTTTTGTAAATGATAAAATGTGGGGCAATAATCAAAAAGTGTCTGGAAAACGGAGGCGGGCTGAGGCTGTTCATATAATTAACTTGAAAAAACGCGCCGTTGTGGTAAAATTTTTGTATAACCGTCCACGGAGGCGAACAATGAAGAAAAACATACTGCTTGTACTTATAATATTTGCGATGCTGCTGGTCATCGCGGCGCTGGTGATAAACGGCCTCGGTCTGCTCGACCCCGCGCCTGCGGAGGCGACTCCCGCGCCGGACACCGCAGTGACGCCCGTCCCGCAGGAGACGGCGGCGGCTGAGCCGACGCCGACCTTCACCGCGCTTGACGACGGCAGCATCAAGGCGATACAGAACGACGCCGTCACGGCGATGAGCAGCTGCGCGGATGCCTATGCCGCCGCCGACAAGGGCGAGGCGCAGAACGTCGTGCTGTCGGACGAGACGGTGGCGTCGATGGTGTCGGCGCTCGGCGCGGCGGGCTACTCAGCTGTTGATTACTACGGCAACTGCAATATGCAGAATCCCGAGGCGCTCGCCGCTTTCGGCGAGGCCGTCAGCGCCGGAAACGACGCGCAGGCCGGATATTTCGTCGTCCATCCGGACGGGCTTGTGCACGAAGAAGTGCTGATATACCGGAGCGGCGCGGCGAGCGTCGTGACCGTGTCGATGCAGTGGGACGACAAGACCCGTCCGGAGATATACTCCTCCGGACAGTACGGCCTTGAGAGCATACGCTACACCGAAAACGGCTGGCTCATATACAGCCGCGGCGGCAGCTCGAACGCCAACGCCAACAAATACAGCATGGTGCGCGTCAAGACCTATGACGCCGACCGCCGCGCGCTCTGCCAGCGCTATCTCACGCCCGTCGGCTATTCGGAGAACAATCTGTTCACGTCGAGCTGGAATACCGGCAATTGGGGCGAACTGGATTTCAACAGTCTGTACGCAAAATTTTACAGTATGTATTACGGCGCGGAGCCGCTGACCTATAATAACGCCGGAACCAGCGCCGGACTTGCGGCGATATCCGGCAGCTATATGCACCTTGTCCCGACGGAGCAGTTCGAGCGGGTAATGGAGGGATACCTCGATATAAGCGGCGATACGCTGCGCGCGAGGTCGGATTACAGCAGCTCCCGCGGCGGGTACTATTTCCTCGGCACCCAGCGCGATTATTACAGCGTAACGCCGCATTGGCCGGAGCCGGAGATCGTAGATTACTGGAATAATTCCGACGGAACGCTCACGATGCGCGTCAACGCCGTGTACGAGTGGGGTGGGACGGACTGCCTGTTCACGCATGAGGTCACGGTGCGGGAGACGGAGACGGGATTTGTCTATGTCTCGAACAGCGTCCTCAGCGGCGGCGAGGGTACCCCGCCCGCGAATATTCTCCTCGGCGAGCGTAAGAGCCAGATAAGTATGCTGGGGTGAGGGAAAGAAGCGGGACGGCACGGGCAGCGTGCCCAAATATAACCGTAGGGGGACGGCCTCTGTGCCGTCCCGTCTCTTGCGCCTTGTATGTAAGTGAAAATCGACGCACCCGCCCAAAATAACCTGTCATTGCGAGACCAGTTCGCAAACTTAAGTGAGCATCCAAATCTTTGATTTGGCTAATGCGAACTTACACCTCAGGCGGGTCGTGGCAATCCGCAGCCCCTATGCATCGCACAAAAATGTACTGCCGTCATAAGGAGAAGCGGATTCCCACGTCGCTTTGCTCCTCGGAATGACAGCAAAATTTTAATATTTTACACCGGTTTGACATTGCTGCGTGATAGAACTGCATCCCAACGGGACGGCACAGGGGCCGTCCCCTACGGTGCAATTTCAATGTGTGCTGTCTTTTATCTAATGGCAATAGACCGAGACTGGCGACCCCTTCGGCGCTGGCGCGCCACTGTCTAGCCGCGCCGCCGTTGCACTACCCTAGAAGGGGCAGCGCTTCGCGGCAAAGATTTGGGACTGGCGCATTGGCTGCTCCGCACTCTCTTGGCGCCCCTTTTAGGGGAGCTGTCGGCGTAGCCGACTGAGGGGTCGCCAGAGGGGAGAATTGAGCAGAGAGGAAAAGACAGCACGCACAATAAACATCCCCCCACAACACACACCCCCTCAAAAAAATATTTAAAATTCCGCAGAAATAACGCAAAACCCCCTTGCAAAATGGGAAAAATTCTGATATCATATCAAGGCATTTCGCACGGGGGCGGACTTTTCGTCATGTGGCCGCAGGGCTTGGCGGAGGGGAAGATGCTTCCGGAGGGAAAAAACAAAAATTTGGAGGAAACAAACAATGTCAGTAGTATCCATGAAGCAGCTGCTGGAAGCCGGTGTCCACTTCGGTCACCAGACCCGCCGCTGGAACCCCAAAATGGCCGAGTACATCTACATGGAGCGTAACGGCATCTACATCATCGACCTGCAGAAGACCGTCAAGAAGCTCGAAGAGGCTTACTCTTTCGTCCGTCAGCTCGCTGAGAACGGCCAGACCATTCTCTTCGTCGGCACCAAGAAGCAGGCGACCGATGCTGTCAAGGAAGAGGCTTCCCGCGTCGGCATGTACTACGTCAACGCACGTTGGCTCGGCGGCATGCTCACCAACTTCAAGACCATGCGCACCCGCGTCGACCGTCTGGCTCAGCTCAAGAAGATGCAGGAAGACGGCACCTTCGACATGCTGCCCAAGAAGGAAGTTATGAAGCATCTCGGCGAGATGGAGAAGCTTGAGAAGTACCTTGGCGGCGTCAAGGACATGAAGAAGCTCCCTGGCGCACTGTTCGTCGTTGACCCCCGCAAGGAGCACAACGCTATTGCCGAGGCTCGCAAGCTGCACATCCCCATCGTCGCTATCGTTGACACCAACTGCGACCCCGATGAGGTCGATTACGTCATCCCCGCAAACGACGATGCTATCCGCGCCATCCGCCTGATCGCCGCCACCATGGCAAACGCCGTTCAGGAAGGCCGTCAGGGCGTTGACGCTGAGGCTGAGGAGACCGTCGAGGCTCCCGCTGAGGCTGCTGAAGAGTAATTTTTTAAATAGAAAAGGGGCGCAGAACACGCCCCTTTTTCCCGATTTTAATACAGGAGGATAATTATTATGGCATTTACTGCTCAGGATGTTAAGACCCTGCGTGAAATGACTAACGTCGGCATGATGGACTGCAAGAAGGCTCTCACCGAGACCGACGGCGATATGGACAAGGCAGTCGAGTGGCTGCGTGAGAAGGGCCTCGCCAAGGCCGCGAAGAAGGCCGGCCGCATCGCAGCCGAAGGTATGGCTTATGCTGATGTCTGCCCGAAGTGCGGCGTCGGCGCCATCGTCGAGGTCAACTGCGAGACCGACTTCTGCGCGAAGAGCGATCTGTTCGTCGCGTTTGTCAAGGACATCTGCAAGACCGTCATCACCGAGAACCCCGCCGACATCGACGCTCTCATGAACAGCAAGTACGCCGGCTCCAACCTCACCGTCGCCGAGACTCTGCCTGAGAAGGTCATGTCCATCGGCGAGAATCTCCAGATCCGCCGCTTCGTCCGCTTCGACGACAACACCAGCGTCGCATATGTCCACGCCGGCGGCAAGATCGGCGTGCTCGTCAACCTCGCTGTCGAGGGCGGCATCGACGCCACCGAGATCGGCAAGAACGTTGCCATGCAGATCGCGGCTCTGAATCCCCGCTTCTGGGACAAGAGCGACGTCACCGAGGACGTTCTCGCTGAGGAGAAAAAGGTTGCGCTCGCGCTGATGGATCAGGATCCGAAGATGGCTTCCAAGCCCCAGCAGGTCAAGGAGAAGATCGTTCTCGGCAAGCTCAACAAGTTCTACGAAGAGAACTGCCTGCTCCAGCAGGAGTACGTCAAGGACGGCTCCATGACCGTCGAGAAGTATATCGCCAGCGCCGCAAAGGAGCTTGGCGGCTCCGTCAAGTTCGTCAAGGCCGTTCGCTTCCTGAAGGGCGAAGGCATCGAGAAGAAGCAGGAGGACTTCGCCGCAGAGGTCGCCGCTCAGATGAACATGGGCAAATAATTCGGGAATACCGGATTGAAATGAATTACCCCCGCTTGCCTTGGCAAGCGGGGGCATTTGTTTGTAAGGGGGCGGTATGCCTCATATGGCTGCTGGTAAGCTGCACTGGCGGACTTTTAAATGATGATAAACAAGTTGAGCGGCATGGTTAAAAACCATGCCGCTCTTTTATTTTGCTATGGAATTACTCTTCAGGCTGGGTGTCGGGGGCAGGCTCGGTTTCGGGAGCGGGAGTCTCTGCGGGGGATTCCTCGGCAGGAGCCGGAGTTTCCTCGACAGGGGCTTCCTCAGCCGGAGTTTCCTCTGCGGGAATCTCTTCTGCCGGAGCTTCCGTGACTTCCTCGACCGGCTCGGCGACCTCTTCCTCCGCGTAGACAACAGTGATACCGTTGTCTACGGCGTAGGCCTCAGCCGCGGAACCCTTCACAACCGTCAGAGTCAGAATGCTCATGTCGCAGCCGTCGAATATTTCAACAGGCTCACGATCCTCAAGCTCTTCCTCGTTCTCGGGCTTGATGGTGATTATCTCGAACTCAACGAGAGATTCGGGAAGTTCAACGCTGCGCAGCTTCTCGCAGTCCGCAAAGGCTGCTTCGCCGAGCTTCTCAAGCTTCTCGGGAAGCTTGATCTCGGTAAGCTCCTTGCATCCTGCAAACGCGTACTCTTCAATGACCTCAAGCTCACTCTCCTCGTCGAAGCTGACGCTTACGAGCTTCTCAAGGCCGCTGAACGCATATGCACCGATGGTCTTGACATGCTTCTCGATAACGATGTTCTCGATATTGTCCGCATATGCCGCCCAGGGCGCTGCATTGTCGGCGTCATAGCTGTACATACCACCGCGGCCGGAAATGGTCAGGGTCTTCTCGTCGAGCTTCCAGGTGAGCTCATCGCCGCAGACGTTCGCGGTCTCTTCAACTGCCGGAGTCTCTTCGACGGGGACCGTGGTCTCAGGCTCTTCGACCGCTTCAAGAGTGGTCGTCTCGCTGCCGTGGTTGACGTACTTGACGTTATTGGTTATTGCCCACTGCTCGGCGTAGCTGCCTTCCGCGACGCTGAGAACCACATTGGCGCAGCCACTGAAGGCGGAGCTTGCCATATAAGAAACGCTGTCGGGGAGATAGACGCTCGTGAGAGCGGAGCAATCGCGGAGCGCGTTGCCGTAGACGGTTTTGAGGCCATCGGGCAGAACCAGCTCGGTGAGAGCGGAGCAGCCGCGAAGTGCGGAGCCGCCGATGGTGGTCAGGCTGCTGTTCTCTGCGAAGTTCACAGTCTCAAGGGCGGTGCAGCCATAGAATGTGAAGTCGGGCAGATTGGTGATGCCCGCATCAACGTTCACGACGCGGATCATGTGGCGATAGTTGTACCATGCGGTGTCGCTGGCGACCTTGGCGTTGGTCAGCGCGCCGGAACCAGTGATGTTCAGGGTACCGTCGCTGCTCAGCTCCCAAGCGGCGTCGGTGCCGCAGGAACCGGAGGCGATAACGCCGGTTTGACGCTCAGTGTACTGGATGCCGTTGTTGACGGCGAATCCCTTGGCATAGCTGTTTGCGCCGACGCTGAGAACCACATTGGCGCAGCCACTGAAGGCGGAGCTTGCCATATAAGAAACGCTGTCGGGGAGATAGACGCTCGTGAGAGCGGTGCAGTCTCTGAACGCGTTGCCGTAGATGGTCTGGATGCCGTCGGGCAGGGTCAGCTCGGTGAGAGCGGAGCAGCCGCGAAGTGCGGAGCCGCCGATGGTGGTCAGACTGCTGTTTTCGGCGAAGTTCACAGCTTCGAGAGAGGTGCAGCCGAAGAACGCGAAGTCGGGCAGATTGGTGATACCGGCGCTGATGTTCACGACGCGGATCATGCTGCGGTAGCTGTGCCATGCGGTGTCGCTGGAGACCTTGGCGTTTGTCAGCGCGCCGGAACCGGTGATGTTCAGGGTGCCGTCGCTGCTCAGCTCCCAAGCGGCGTCGGTGCCGCAGAAACCGGAGGCGATAACGCCAGTCTGACGCTCAACATACTTGATGCCGTTGTTGACGGCGAAGTCCGTTGTTTCCTGCGGAATATTCATTTGAACCGGTCAAACCGACATAGCAAAAACCGGCATAGCCGCGTCAGGCAGCTATGCCGGTTTTTGCTGTGATTTTATTCAAGCCCGCGGGGCACGGCGGAAGATACTGCGGAACAGCAGGCGGGTGACAGGGCCGGCGGCGAAGAGATTCCACAGCAGCGCCATCTGGAAGTTTTTCAGCACCGTTCCGACCCAGACGGCGAACAGCTCCGTCGCCGGGGCGCGACCGGGGATGACGCTGAACAGCAGGGCCGCTGCCATGCTCATCGTAGGGCACATCACGAGCACTGTGCAGCCGGACACCATAAGCGTGATGAAAAACGGGTTATCCTGCCCAGTGCCCAAACGGCTGTGTCCATTCCAAGTCAAAAACGATCATTACATTACTCCGTATTTGCTTATGTAAGTTGGATATCTATCCATAGTATAGCAGAAATAAGTGCGCTTGCCAATTCAAACAGTATTGTCCATGCCCACAAGGGCATAAGAAGAAGCCCCGGCCAAATTGGTCGGGGCTTCCGGGGTAATTATGGATTACTGAATGGTCCTCGATATATCCATTGTCGTAAGACCGGTGCCGCAGCCAGATTCCGCCAATGACCACAACCCAAACCAAAATAGCGGCCAACGCCGCACTGAAAACGATGCGCACGATTCTCTGGCGAATACGCATATCGTGCAGAAATTCTGCTACGCTCATATTCTCCATATAGCTCTCCACAATCTGCCGGGGCGTTCCGAACCGGGCAGACAGTGATGCCATATCCACCGAAGCGTCCTTCTGCGTCTGCTCGTAAACGGACTGCTTGATTTGCTGCATCAACGCCCGCTTTGTTTTGCCCGGAACGGGCAGCTCCCGGCTGACTTTGTGTAAATACCGCCGGATTACAACATTCTTTTTTCTATCATTCATGTTCTTCCCCTATAATCATAAAAACGCCCTGAACAACAGACCGGTACTCCGCAACCATTTCCCTGAGCTGCTGTGTACCGGCGGGTTCCAGATGGTAAAGGATACGCTGCCGCCGCTTCCCCACCGGAATCTTCCGGCTGGAAATCAGCCCTGCATCCTCCAGCTTATACATCCTTCGGGTAATCGGTGACGAAGAGGGGCTTCTTGAAAATTTCCTCGGTGAGATAGCGCTCGTGCTCGGTCTGGAGATCGACGCCCCAGGAAACGGGGTAGTCAAATTCCTTGCCGGACTTCTGCAGAAGCTCGACGGCCTCGGTATAGGTGACGCGGCCGAAGGCGCTGTCGCGCACCTGCTCGAGCCCTTTTTCTGCGGCTCCGGACTACAATCATCGGATAATCATGACGAGTCAGAATGT
>OGXW01003152.1_pt1 | contig 11100 bp, 12 predicted proteins | sample 1576341 | NCBI WGS metagenome assembly OGXW01 (sample SAMEA3541592, study PRJEB24748) | human gut metagenome | biome: human gut; feature: human-associated habitat; material: faeces | place: China | collected 2012
ATATCAGTTCATTATAAAAAGCTTATTTTTTTGTCTTGACAACTGAACCACTATAAAGTGGAAAGTAATGAAGAACAAAAACAATGTTTTTTAGATGATTTTTTAATGCATACAAATGACGATAAAATACGTAGGAGTATAAAAAAAGTAATTGATTTATTTCCTCAAAAACTTCATGGAACTATTTGCCTAGTTGTGAATGAAAAATGTCAGTTACCAAATGAACAATTGAAGGATGGTATTTTTTTTGAACAACCAATTGACATAGTAGGGGCGGCAGAAGAAATTTTGGAAAAGGATATTGATCATACTGTCGATTACATCAGACAGCTTGATGAAAAATATTATGCCATAACTGGATTATTTATTGAAATGTTAAATTTTGATGGCATTACAATTGTAGATACAATGGGAAGGATTCGGGGATATAATGTCTTTATTACCCCTCATAATAAAGATAATATTATTACTGGGGGAGCACGAAAAAGGGCAGCACATGCTTTGTTGGATAGCCAAAATGAAGACTATGTTGGTGTATATTTTCAGTCTCAAGATGGAAATTATTTCTATGAAAGGATAAGAATATGAATGAGATAACATTATATCAAGAATCAACTGGAATATCATTACCTAATGTAACGAATATTTCAACCTTAATGAGTTATAATAGATGCTTATCACAGAAAGACGCAAATAAAGTTGTAAAGGCTTACGAAAACGGACTTTATGACATGGCGGCTGAATATATTTGGAGTAGAACTATTAATACTTTAAAGAAAAATATAATGAAATTTGGAGAAGATTTTGTCGCAGAAATGTTGGATAGACCGGACACAATGTCTGTTGAGGATATTTCGGAATATGAAATAATTACGTTGTCTTCGGACTTAGGATTTATTAATAAAACTGCAAAGATTGAATTTTTGCAATTTAGTGAGATTATTCAACATTATATGTCGAATGATGAGCCAGAAGAGGAGTTTCCGACTACAAAAGTAGGAGACATTGTACGCTCATGTGTAAAGTATGTGTTAGGATTTGAAAAAGTAGAGTATGAAATGTCATTTTCAGCTTTTAGAGATAGATTAAAAACTGAATATATAACAGAGGGTCACGAGTTATATAACCAGCTTTTGCCAGCACCATATTTTTATAAGCGAACAGTGTTTAAGACATTAATGAATTTAGCGAAAGCCACACCGGATAGTGCAGAGAGAGAAATAATATTAAACAATTTGAACACTGTCTTTGTTGAGATTTGGCAGTCATTATCATCTGAAGATAAGTGGGTAGTTGGAAGAGCTTATGCACAGTGTTTGAATGATGGTGATAATAAATTACTTATTGCATTAAAATCAGTTTTGTTAAAAGTTAAGGGCTTTGATTTTGTACCAGAAAACTTACGATCTAATTCCTATATAATGGCAGCAAAATCCCTTTTAGCTACACATCAAGGTATTAATAATTTTTATAATGAACCTAGTAAAGCAAAATATTTAGCTCAGATGGGTAATTCTATTCCTGCACCAGCATTTGGATGTTGCATGACATCGGTATTAGCTTGTAAATTAGGAAATATTTATGGAATATCGTGGGATGCACAACAATATTTGGATGAGATATTAAAAACTGTTTCAAAAGATAGGTGGATATATTATTTGGGCAGTGTTTTGCAAAATGATAGAGTGATATTATATAAGTTAACTATAGATAATATAATTGATAGGTGGATAGATGTTGTTGAAAAATATAACTTATATGAATTAGATGCAGAATTTTCTAAAGATATTAAGGATATATTGCAATATTCAAATTCAACTAACAAAAGACAGTTAAAGATGGTGGTGAATAGATTACTTTTATTTAATTAGAAAGTTATTTTTATGGCAACACTTTGGCAACAGAAAATCAGTAAGCCAAAACAAAATGTGTAAATGAAGTAAAATATCGGCAGATTATGAATAAAACTTAAACAAAATAATTTAAGAAAAATCAACGACTTGCCGAGTTTGAATAATCAAAAATTTCTGGAAAGCCTTATAAATAGGGCGTTTCCGAGCGAATAAAGTTCTATTTGATAACAAAATGATAACACTGGATATTTTGATATTATTTATCAGGTATCCTGTGGTTATCGAGTAATATGTGTGAAACCGACAAAAAAGGTCTTACTGAATTGAGTGAAATCAATTTGGTAAGGCCTTTTTCATCGGTTTTTATTTGCTGCTTTCCGGGTAATTATACTGCCGCTGGTTATATTCTTAATAAGCGATTTCCCCGGCTTTCAGCTTTTCAGTAGCTGTTTCCTGCTATTATGGAACATATAGATTAAAGATGAACGGAATTAATAATTGGTATGGTGATATCATCACAGAAAATAAATGAATTTCAGCTTATAATAAAACCATAAAAGAAAAAGACAAGGAGGACTATAAAATGTCTGCTATTAATATCAATAAAAATAATTTTCAGAATGAAGTAATGAATTCCGATAAACCTGTACTTTTGGATTTTTGGGCTCCCTGGTGTGCACCTTGCCGTATGGTAGTCCCTATCGTAGAGGAGATTGCGAGTGAACATGCAGATATCAAAGTTGGAAAAATCAATGTAGATGAGCAGCCTGAACTGGCAAATAAGTTCGGTATTATGAGTATCCCGACCTTAGTAGTCATGAAAAATGGGAAGATTGTACAGCAGGTTTCAGGGGCAAGACCTAAGAATGCAATTTTACAAATGCTTTACTGAGGAAAGGTGGAAAAATAAGATGAAGGTAATAATCGTAGGTGGTGTAGCCGGAGGAGCTACGGCCGCAGCAAGAATACGCAGACTGGATGAACATGCTGAAATTACTGTATTTGAAAGATCTGGATACATATCCTATGCAAATTGTGGGCTTCCATATTATATTGGAGATGTGATCACAGATCAGGAAGAACTTACACTACAGACACCGGAGAGTTTTTTTGCACGCTTCCGCATTAATATGAAAATTCATCATGAAGTGATCTCCATACATCCGGATCGTAAAACTGTTTCAGTGAAAAATTTGGAGAATGGTGAAATATTTGAAGAAAATTACGATAAACTTATCCTTTCTCCAGGCGCAAAGCCAACACAGCCAAAGATCCCTGGAGTAGGAATTCATAAACTTTTTACACTTCGTACAGTAGAAGATACTTTACGAATCAAGGAATATATTAATAAGAATCATCCAAAATCTGCTGTATTGGCTGGTGGTGGTTTTATTGGTTTGGAACTGGCAGAAAACCTGAGAGAGCTTGGCATGGATGTTACGATTGTCCAGCGGCCTAAGCAGCTAATGAATCCTTTTGATGCGGATATGGCATCCATGATTCATAGTGAAATGAGAAAGCACGGAATAAAACTGGTACTGGGTTATACGGTAGAAGGATTCACAGAAAAGGACAATGGAGTAGAGGTTCTGTTAAAAGATAATCCATCTCTTTATGCTGATATGGTGGTGCTGGCAATCGGAGTCACACCAGACACAGCGTTAGCAAAAGAAGCCGGTCTGGAACTTGGTATCAAGGGAAGTATCGTAGTGAATGACAGGATGGAAACTTCTGTACCGGATATTTATGCAGCAGGTGATGCAGTTCAGGTAAAACATTATGTTACGGGTGATGATGCACTGATCTCTTTGGCTGGTCCAGCCAATAAGCAGGGAAGGATCATCGCTGATAATATTTGTGGTGGTGACAGTCGTTACCTGGGTAGTCAGGGAAGTTCTGTTATCAAAGTATTTGAGATGACAGCAGCCACTACAGGTATCAATGAAACCAATGCCAAAAAGTCTGAATTAGAGGTAGATACAGTGATTCTTTCTCCTATGAGTCATGCCGGTTACTATCCTGGTGGAAAAGTAATGACCATGAAGGTGGTTTTTGAAAAAGAGACTTATCGCTTGCTTGGTGCTCAGATTATTGGATATGAAGGTGTTGATAAACGTATAGATGTGCTGGCAACAGCAATCCATGCAGGGTTGAAGGCCACTCAGCTGAAAGATCTGGATCTCGCATATGCACCGCCTTATTCCTCTGCCAAGGATCCTGTAAACATGACCGGGTTTATGATAGACAATATAGCAAAAGGAACCCTGAAACAGTGGTATCTGGAAGATGTGGATACAATCTCTGAAGATGAAAGTGCTGTGTTGCTGGATGTGAGAACTGTAAATGAATTCAGCAGGGGTCATATTGATGGATTCAAAAACATTCCTGTAGATGAACTGAGGGAACGGATCAATGAAATTGAGAAAGGAAAGCCTGTATATCTGATATGTCAGAGTGGGCTGCGAAGTTATATTGCCAGTCGTATCCTGGAAGGAAATGGATATGAAACATATAACTTCTCAGGCGGATTCCGTTTCTATGATGCAGTGATTAATGACCGTACGCTGATCGAAAGGTCATATGCATGTGGTATGGATTATTAGAAATAATCAAAATATTTTTATGATTTTTGTAGTGTTTCCAGTCTGTTCGTATCAAGGATTGTGATTTTGCCGCGGGAGAGGTTGACAAGCCCCTCACTTTGAAAATATCGGAGCATTCGAGTGATAACTTCCCTGTGGGAACCAAGATGGTTGGCGATAGTTTCGTGAGTGATTTTCAGTTCATTTGTTCCTTCGATAGAGGTCTCTTCCAAAAGAAATGAAGCAACACGCTTATCCAGACTTTTCCACATGATCTGTTCAATCAGCCACATGACATCAGAAAAACGGGTAGCCATTAACTCATTGGTATAGTTTGCGACGGGAGCAGATTCCTTCATGATACCTTTATAGATTTCAGCAGGGATGATCCAAAGATCAGTATCTTTTTCTGCTTCAATAGTTACTTCAAATTGAATGGATCGCATGATACATGAGGCGGATAAGAGACATATATCCATATCGAACAGACGGTAAAGAGTAATCTCCCTTCCTTCATCTGAAAGTATGTAAGTTCGAAGCTGTCCGGACTTAACCAGTAATAGTCCAGTGCAATCCAGGTTTCCGTTGTGAATGAGCGTTCCTTTTTTTACATGCTGTGTGATTAAATTGTCTGAAATCAGTTTTTTCTGTTTTGTATTTAATTCATTCCATACTGGAAAATAATTATCAAAGCTCATAATATTTCTCTCCTTTTATGAACATAGTATACTTATTTTTTTGAAAGGCGTCAATTGTATAATTGGCATATGTCAAAAATGTTATTGACATATGCCTTTTATAAGGCTATTATATAAGAAAAGCGAGAAGGGAGCAGTTTATGCCGAGACCAGTAAAATGCAGAAAAGTCTGCCATTTTCCGAATGTTTTAGAATTTTTTCCATCAGATGAGAATGAGAAAAAAACACCCATCGTTCTGACTGTAGATGAGTACGAGACAATCCGTCTTTTGGACAAGAAAGGTTACAGTCAGGAGCAGTGTGCAGTATCTATGCAGATCGCAAGAACGACGGTCCAGCGGATTTACGAGATTGCCCGGAAGAAAATAGCAGATGCACTTATTGATGGACATCCACTCAGAATCGAGGGCGGGGATTTCAGAATCTGCGACGGTCAGAGCAGTAACTGTAACCTTGGAGGATGTTACAAGCAGGAACTTTATCAAAAATATGCAGTAGAAAAAGGAGAGGGTATAATGAGAATAGCAGTAACATATGAAAATGGACAGATTTTCCAGCATTTTGGACACACAGAGACATTTAAGATTTACGATGTAGAGGAAGGAAAAGTAGTACATTCAGAAGTAGTAGATACGAATGGAAGCGGACATGGCGCATTGGCGGGAGTCCTTAATGCATTAAATGCAGATGTTCTGATCTGTGGCGGAATCGGAGGCGGTGCACAGACAGCGTTAGCGGCAGCCGGGATTAAGCTTTTCGGAGGAGTTTCCGGAGATGCAGATGAAGCAGTAGAAGCTTTTATCAATGAAACACTTGAGTATAACCCAAATGTGAAATGTTCTCACCACGAACACAACCACGGGGAAGGACATACATGTGGCGAGCATGGATGCGGAAGCCATAGCTGTCATTAAGAAGATTCTCTAATTATAATTAATATAATTATCAACGAACAGTCTGTTTTGATGGAATGAATTTCTGTCATGACAGGCTGTTTTTTTGTTACACTCTTAGCTCAAAAATGATATATAAAAATTTTATATATGCATTGACATCCGTCCACTGTCGATGTATAGTATATATAAAATTTATATATATAAATATTTTATATATACTTTGGGAGGTGATTCAATGTATTTTCCGGTATCAGCGTTACTGATCGAATATATGATCCTGACGGTGGTAGAAAGCAGGGATTCTTATGGTTATGAGATCAGTCAGACAGTAAAGAAAGCTGCTGACATTAAAGAATCTACGCTTTATCCGATATTAAAGAAATTACAGAATGCAGGATATCTGACTACTTATTCGCAGGAGTATCAGGGAAGAAAACGAAAATACTACTCGATTACAGAAGAAGGAAAGGCACAGATCGCATATCTGAGTAATGAATGGAAAATTTACAAAGATACGGTAGATGGGATCATTGAAGGGAGGATAAGAGGTTGAGCAGAGAAGAATATCTGAATCAATTACATAAATATCTGCGTAAGCTTCCGAGACAGGAATATGAAGACGCGATGGAATATTTTACCGAGTATTTTCAGGAGACAGACGAGGAAGGCGCAGCAGAACTGATGAAAGAACTTGGCACGCCTAAGGAGGCCGCCAGAGATCTGATGGCTAATCTTCTGGATAAGAAGATTGAAGATTACCAGAACCATGAAGCAGACGGACAGACCAGAAGCAAACAGAAAGGCTCCGGAAAGCATGTAGTGTGGATCGCATTACTGGTTTTATTTGCGGCACCGGTGGGAGCCCCGCTTCTGGCAGCTCTGGCAGCAGTTGTTATGTCATTGGTTGTGTGTGCATTTGCAGTTTTGTTATGTGTAGTGCTGTTTGCAGTAGCTCTGCTGATGGCTGGTGGTAAGGTCTTTGTTCGTGGCATACTGGCAGTTCCGTTTTCTATAAGCGGATCTGCAATGCTTACAGGAAGTGGACTGCTGGCTGTGGGAGCAGGTATTCTTGGTGTGCTGTTGAGCATATATCTGTGTAAATGGAGCAGCATGCTGATTGCAAAGCTGGTGCGGCGGATCACAGGCAGAAAGAGAGGGTAGAGCGATGAAAAGATGGGTAAAGGCATGGCTTGCAGCAGGAGTCGGATGCTGTGTATGTGGCGCGGTTCTGCTGGGAATCGGTGCTGCAAGCGGTGGAAGTAAATATGTGAAGGAAGCAGATTTGAACCGACTGGAAGGATCTGCAAAAAGAAGCGATAATGAGGCAGTCCTTGAGAAGACAAAGCTGGATGACTTCGATTCAGTAGATATTTCCATGTCAGATATGAATCTGCAGGTGGTCAGCTCGGATGATCAGTTCTGTTATATTTCTTATCAGGCATCTGACCAGAAGAAAGAGCCGATCAGTTATCAGGTAAGGGATGGTAAATTAACGATTCAGGAAAATAGTAATGATGGTAAGAGTTATTATCATGTTGATATCGGATTTTTATCAGGACTTTTGGATGGAAATCCCCTTACTACGGATGAAAATGTAGTAACACTTTATGTACCGGAAGGTCAGAAATGGAAGATGGCAAATATTAAATCCGATATGGGCAATGTGCTGCTGAATGACTGTGAGATTGAAAAGGGCAATGTTCAGACGGATTCGGGGGATATATTCTTTAAAAATTGTGATTTCGATGATCTGAAAGCAGGTACTGATATGGGAGAACTTTGTTTTATTGGCAAAGAAGCTGTGATGCGTGCATGGAACGTGCAGGTGGACACTGAGATGGGAAATATCAATGCAGATGATGCACTGGGTGGCAAAGTGCTGGAGGATGACGATGACGGTGCTATCTCCTACATACAGAAAGGAATGGGCGGTAATCTGGTGATCAGGACCGACAGCGGAGATGTCAGCCTGAAATGCAGATAATAAAAAGGTGTTTTTTTATTCAAAAATCGATATAATATTAATAATGACGTGGAGTGATTTATTCGAAGTAAATCCAACAGGAGGGTTAGATTTTATATGCTGAATATATTTTATGGGGATATGAAAGAAGCAGTCTATAATACGGCAGCATATTTCAAATATGATTATGAAGATGAATGGATCACGGATTCATTTGTAAAAGAAATGGTAAAGGATGTAGATCAGTCAGTTGTTTTAGATAGTGGAGTGATTGACAGTCCGGTTTTAGGGAAAATACCACCCACGGGATTATCAGGTGGGGTAAAAACGTTGATTTTGGTGAAATTTGAAAAAGATAAGATTTTTAATGCATCGACCTGTGGAGATAATTGTGCAAAATGGTTATTGAAAATCGCAGAAACAGAAGACAGAACAGTAAACTTACGTCATCTGATGAGATTTGAGGCAGAACCGTTTAATATCCGCATCCTTAATACAAAGCAGATTGTGCACACTATGGAAGAACTGGTATCTATTGCAGGTGAGTTTGTTTGATGGCAGGAGGGTGCAATGAAAGGAAAACATAGAGTTGTTGTATCAACGAAACGATTGAAGTATGAATTTGAGATTCGAAGAAATATAACAATCATTCAAGGTGATAGTGCAACTGGAAAAACCACACTTATAGATATGATTCGTGATTTTGTAAATAATCCGTCTGGTACGCCTGTAGAAGTGATGTGTGATAAAAAATGTCATGTGGTTGAAGGAAGTTTATGGAAAGAACAGTTGTCAGGTGTATCAGATTGTATTGTGTTTATTGATGAGGGAAACGAATTCATAAAGACAGTAGATTTTGCAGATACAATTCAAAAAACGGATAACTATTATGTAATAGTTACAAGAGAATCATTGCCAGCATTACCATATAGTGTAGAAGAAATATATGGAATTCGTACATCTGGAAGATATGGAACATTGAAGCAAAGTTATCATGAATTTTACCGGATATACGGAATAAATGCATATGAGGATAAAATGATTCCAGAAGTGGTTATAACAGAAGATAGCAATTCTGGATATCAGTTTTTTGAGCAGATATGTATAGAAAATGGATTGAAATGTGAATCCATGAATGGGAAATCTAATGTATTTCATTATTTGAATAAACATAAGGATGAAAAGACATTTGTAATTGCCGATGGTGCAGCATTTGGTTCTGAGATTGATAGAGTGCTGCAGGTTATTCAGGGAAGAAAGAACATAGTATTGTACTTACCTGAATCATTTGAGTGGATGGTTATGAATGCAGATATCTTAAAAAACAACATGGTAAGAGATATATTACGTGATCCGTCAGAATATGTGGAAAGTAAGCTTTATTTCAGTTGGGAAAGATTTTTTACAGCTGTTTTGATAGAACAGACAAAAGATACATATCTGGCATACGCAAAGCGAAAATTAAATCCAGCATATTCAAGTGGTTCGATTAGAGATTCAATTTTACGGCAAATAAAGATGATCGAGTTATAGGACAAATAAAGGTTGTCAAATATTTCCATGTCATTTATAATTTAAATGACAACAATTTGGCACTGAAGAGTAAGCCAAAATAATAGACGCGACCGAAATGAAATACCAGCAAAAAGAAACAAATCTTTAATGGATGAGGAGGAATTTCCAATGAACGTTACTGAAATCAGACGTCCAGCTGATATGGAAAGAATTACAACACCAGAACTTGCAAAGGCTTTTATCGACGAGCAGGTTAAACTGATCAAAGAACAGGTAGGAGATAAGAAAGTTCTTCTTGCACTTTCCGGTGGAGTTGATTCATCTGTTGTTGCAGCACTTCTGATCAAGGCAATTGGTCAGCAGTTAGTATGTGTCCATGTTAATCATGGTCTGCTTCGTAAAGGTGAACCAGAGGAAGTAATCGAAGTATTCCGTAATCAGATGAAAGCAAACCTTGTTTACGTGGATGCGACAGATCGTTTCCTTGAAAAACTGGCAGGAGTCGAAGATCCTGAGACAAAGAGAAAAATCATCGGTGGAGAATTCATTGAAGTATTTGCTGAAGAAGCAAGAAAGCTGGAAGGAATTGAATTCCTGGCACAGGGCACAATCTGGCCGGATATCCTTGAATCAGAAGAAGGAATTAAGGCTCATCATAATGCCGGCGGACTTCCGGAGGATATGGCTTTTGAACTTGTAGAGCCAGTCAGAATCCTTTTCAAAGATGAGGTTCGTGTTGTTGGTGATGAACTTGGTCTGCCACATGGCATGGTTTATCGTCAGCCATTCCCGGGACCGGGACTTGGTGTTCGCTGTCCGGGTGCTATCACACGTGATCGTCTGGAAGCAGTTCGTGAATCTGATGCAATTCTTCGTGAAGAATTTGCAAAGAACGGACTGGAAGGAAAAATCTGGCAGTATTTCACAGTTGTTCCGGAATTCAGATCTACCGGAATCAAGGATGGCAAACGTGCTTTTGAGTGGTGCTGTATCGTTCGTGCAGTATGCACAACAGACGTTATGACAGCAACTGTTGCTGAGATCCCGCATGAACTGATGGTTCATATCACAGATCGTATCACACACGAAGTTGCCGGAATCAACCGTGTACTGTATGACTTCACACCGAAGCCGACCGGAACTGTAGAGTTCGAATAAAAATGTAATATTGACTCTTGTTTTTTAGCGTACTAAAATTGAGAAAACAGGAAAAACAAAGACGTTTTGCAATTATTATTGCAAAGCGTCTTTTTGTTTCGTGCTATAATGAATTATCAGGCGTGAGAAAAGGACAGTCATTGCCATTTTGCACAGAGAATCCGCAGAGATGGGGCGAGTGATCCATCTTACCCGTGACAAACAGCCGGAAACTGGGTATACTCAAAACAGATGAGAAAGTTTTGAATGAAGAGGAGGAACTTTATGTTATTACGCAAAAAAATTCTGTCAATGATACTTATCATTGCAATTCTGGTATTGCCTGTACTGGATATTCAGGTGGAAGCTTCAGCCGGGACAAAACAGCTGGATATCCTGTTTACGCATGACACGCATTCCCATCTGGACAGTTTCTCGACAATTGTAAACGGAGAG
>OGXW01003154.1_pt1 | contig 11097 bp, 13 predicted proteins | sample 1576341 | NCBI WGS metagenome assembly OGXW01 (sample SAMEA3541592, study PRJEB24748) | human gut metagenome | biome: human gut; feature: human-associated habitat; material: faeces | place: China | collected 2012
TAATCTGCTGACTCTGGAGGCGTAACACGCAACTTCAGTTTTTCTTTTCTGGTTACAGTTATCGGATAATTTGAAACCTTCTTTCCACTAAGCCGGATATTTTCTGCTTCTATATTAGTACAGTCAGCTTCGTCATATGAATTCCAGTTTTCAATTGCCTGTTTTGTATAAAATCCGCCTGTCTTTCCTTCATAGGATTCGTTCTTTGTATTTAATTTTTCCTTTCCACACGCTAAAAGTGAAGTAACAATCATTACTATAACTAATAACAAGCTGATTCTTTTTTGCATTTTTCCTCCATCCTCTAACAATTTAACCTATTCTGTTCCAAACTTTTTTGTAACCCGTTGTGTTTCTGTTCTATTTCGAATGTTTTTGTTCAAAATCTTTCTGAACTTTCAAAACTTTTTTTTCAAAATCTTCCCAGGCTTTTTTCATTTCCGGATTAGCTTTTGCTACCGCCTCTTTAATAATCGGTTCAACATTAGAACTTGTTCCGTCTGTTGCCTGATTCTGTGCTTCATCAAAATAGTTCTTTATTATGTCATTATACTGTGGCACTATTTTTTCCACATCAATACGTCTGCACTTATCAATATTTTTAAACAAATATTTGTCTACCTCTGTCACTCCCGGTAAACTATTAAATTTTTCTGCCACCTTAGGATTGGTTGTTGTAGGATAATATAACTTATTGATTGTTGCATATTTTCCTGTATTTGTCTCATCATACATGCTGAGTCTTGCCAAATTTCCCTCAGAACTATATGTAATAAATCTCAGAACCTGCCAAGCTGCTTTTGTATTTTCACAACTGCTTGTCATAAAACAGTGATCTACATGGTACGGCATCACTCCTTTTGCCTTTTTATTCTGAGGTATTGTCCAACTGGTCCAGTTTTTGTCCGACCATCTGGACTGAGCATCTGCCAATTCCCACGTACCTACACCATGGAACAATGTAAGTCCTTTATCAAAAGCTGCATTATCTTCATCCGTTCCAAATTTTTTAACATAATCTGTCTTATCACCTGTTGATGTTCTTCTGAGAGCCCACGCTTCAAGCCCTGGAATAGCTCTTAAATTAATCATATATTTCAATGCTTTTACATACGCATCTGCTTCAAACTGATGCGTATCTTCATTATATCCATTTACAGTATTTTTAGGATTATAGGCACTCACTACCAAACTTGGTATCTGGAAAAGTTTTTCTATACCTGAATATGTAGAATTTGTAGCCGCTTTCAGATATTTTTCAAAATCCTCTAATGTCCAGTCTAATTCCGGCATATCAAGATTTAACGCATCAAGAACATCTAAATTCACGACCATTTCTTCAAACTGTGCCTGATGTGGAAGCGCATATAACTTATCACAAAATGTATAATTCTTAACTAAATTTTTAGGTACATATTTAAAATCCGGATCATCCTTAACAAACTCATCCAGTGGATATACCCATCCCTGTGATATATATGTCATCAGCGAACCATCCGTAGCAGCTTCATCCCAGATAATGTCAGGCATCTTTCCTGCAGAAGCCTTAGCTGACAAATATTCTGCCGCGCTGTCCTTATCTGTATGCGAAAAATAATCAAACTGAATATCCAACTTTGGATAAGCCTGCTGCAATGCATCAAAAAGAGCTTCATAATCTGTAGCTCTCGCCGTATCAACAGCAATCGTAACCGTTCCTTCTACTGAGTAGTCAGCATTCTGGTCGGTTCCTAACCCTTCAATTACCAAATCTCCACCTGTTTTCGTAGATGCCGCTTTCGTTGTCTCTTCCTCTGAACTGCCACCACATCCTGTAAACAAGCATGTAACCATACTCAAGCAAAGCACTACTGTCAATAATTTTCTCTTAATTCTCATAGTATAATACTCCTTTCATTTCTTTAATTCTGCACTGAATTATATCTATGCAATAATTATATATCGACATCTTTTTAAATCCTATAGATTTTTTTTCACAATAAAGTCACGTATGGACTTTTTCGTTTTTTACTTTTTGATAATTCCCTTATGCTAAAAAAAAAGAAGGGTTTTCGTGTTTTTTTCTACATACATCTATATTTTTTTCTTATTTTTCTTTAAAAAAGTAAATATTATCCATACAAAAAAGAGAGTCTGCAAGCAAACTCTCTTTCAATGCACGGACTTGTAAGAACAACTACTTTTCTGTGCCTCTTCGCTCCTAGGAGTATTTCTGACTGTGCAATTATATAATTTTATCAATAATCACTGATATATACTCACAATAATATTTACCAATAACTCTCGCCACGAAATCTGTCGGATGAACACCATCTCCAATAAACTTTTGTTCTTCTACTCCTAAAATAGACGAATAAATCAAACCTTCTGTCGGAACCAATACATCTGCATATTCGTATGCAAGTTTTCTAATAATTTGAACCTTACCGTATAAATCATCTCTAAAAAACAATTTATCCTCAGCCGGCATCAAATATGGCTCTAATATCATGATATGTGCTTTTGTCTTCTGTCTGATATTTTCTAAAATCGTACGGTATCTCTCCTCAAAAACCTCATTTGAAAGCCATTCCCTATCTTCCGAATAATACCATACATCATTAATTCCAATCATAATAGATACAATGTCCGGCTGAATATCAACCAAATCTGATTGTACCCGATTTAATAAATCTTCTGTTTTATTTCCATTAATTCCCTGATTCACAAACTCAAATGTACACTCCGGATATTTTTCTGAAATAAAACCTGCTGCATAGTGTGCATATCCATCTCCTAAATCGTGAATATCACCATAATCCCGATTAGAATCTGTAATGCTATCTCCTTGAAACAATATCTTCATGTTTCTTCCTCCTTAAAACTTTCAGTGTAACAATCATCAAAACAATTACAATACATATCAATACAATTATAATAGCATAGATCCATATACTCGTTGTGGCTTGTACTCCATACGCTTCTACCTCATACAACGTTGGAACACTTCCTGTTTTTTTCTCCACATCATGTATCTTTATATATTTCGCTATTGTTCCTTTTAATGGTATCTCTTTAATTCCACCTATACCTTCTTCTTCACTTAAAACCTCTTTCCACTCTTTTCCATTTTCAGATACAGATACTTTGTATTTTTCTGAATACTGAGCAGTCCATTTCACTTTAATGTTTTGAATTTCATTCTTTTCCTTTAATTCATAAATCAAATCCTCTGTTCCTGCTTTATTACTCAGAACATACTTTGAATTATAGTCACCATCAATTGTTGCTGCTAATTTTTTATCACTTACCTTTGCATCCTTAAGGACATTTTGGGTTTGAATTTTTCCAAGACTTATTTTAATTTTTTTCCAATCTTTTTTACCAAGATTAATAATGGTCTGTTCATTATTTTCACAAAAATAACCCTTCTCACCTTTGGAATTTGGTTTATTATCCAGACACTCTAATTTCTCACCATCTAATTCAACCGAATATGCTGCACTTCCCTTTAATATCACAGCAGTCGTTTCATTTCCGGAGCCTGCCTTTACTTCAAAAGTATTTTCATCTACCCGTGTACTCACGTATTTAACACAAGTATTCTCATCTTTATAAAATATGTTCTCTCTCTCTTTATCCGGAATTGTAACCAGCAGTGCTTCAGCTTTATCCACGTCCTGCATACTGTCTGAAAGATTCAGGCTGTCTGACACTGTGACTGGCACTGTTGCTCCTGCTTTTAGATACACAGGTATTTCATCCGTCGGAGCTTCTACCTGTTTTGTCTTCCCACCTTCGATTTTTTCTCCATTATAAAGTCCATACCATGTTCCTTTCGGAAAAGCCACATCATTTAAATATGCCTGTTCTTCCAATACTGGGCTCACCAAAAAATCATCACAGAATAAATAGGTAGTATATAATCCATCATATTTTGCCTCATTAGGATACTCCATAGTGAGTGGTGTTGCTACCGGTGTTCCCTTTTTATTAGACTTAATTGCTGTACTATATATAGTATTAAGCAAATTTTCTCTTAACCAATAATATTTCAGATATGTCTTTTCACCTGTTTTTCCATAATCCCACGGAAATCTGCTTGTTTGTCCGTGTGCTCTCATTATTGGCTGAAAAGCAGAAAATTCAACTGCTCTTGCGTACACTTCATTACTCAGACTGCCATCAAGTCCTCCTAAATCTGCTCCCCACATCGTAAATCCACTGGCACTATCTGATAAACCAGATATCAACTGCATTTTCATGCCATTCATTCCACTGGCCTGATCTCCATTAAAGAATGCCGAATAACTTTGCGCTCCTGCACATCCGGCTCTTGAAAAAGTCACACCACCATCTATTGTTTTCTCTTTTAACACTTCGTTATATACTTTTGTTTCCCAATAAGGAAACATATTATGCATTTCTGCTCCAGTGCTTCCATTTCCTCTAAATAAAGCTCTTAATGGAATTAATTCGCCAAAGTCTACTAATCCGCCTGCCCAGCCTAATTTTCCATAATTTCCAATACGATTATTCAGCATTGTTTTTGACATAGGATCTGTAAAATCTATAAAACACCCAACATCTGCTAACGGATTATTTACCGATTTTGTTATCGGTAATTTCTTCGTATCAACTCCCGGCAGATATCCCTTCATTATATCTATATTATAGTCTGGAGAATTCCAGGTAAGCAGTTTTGTTCCTGTTTTCTTAAGTGCATTATAAATTTTTGCATCTGTTATATCGGCCGATTCTACATATACTGCTGCTATATCAGGAGTGCCTATATTTTTAAAGCCTTGCTGCATTTTCAAAATAGAACCGATTGTCGAGCCACCATATGTCTCCCAAAATGTTGAATGACCTCCCGCCATATATCGGTATCCCCACTTAGGGAGAACAATTGGTGCTCCCGTAAGACTTGTGTAACCCGAAATATTTTCTTTCGGAGTCCCTGTCCATACAAAAAAATCAAAATCAGGACCTTGAAATTCCATCGTACATTTTTTACTGTTAGTATATCCTATATCCAGCCTGCCACTGTAAAACGAATTAAAAAACAAAGTATATCCTCTATTGCTATATATGATAGGAACATTTTTATATCCTCGCCATTTTTCTGCATTGAGTGCTCCTGTTGCATTGTTATACCCTGCATCAATGTTCCCGCTGGGTAAACTGCCAGCTATTCACGCGCCGGGACACCAGGAAGCCAACAAGGCAGGTAGCAACGGTCACCGCCAGCAGCACCGGGCTGACCCCGGATAGAATGGTCAGGTATACCACAAAGCCGCCAATGTTTTGCAGCAGACACGTCAGAGTCTCCCAGATATGCTCCGTTGCCGCGTTATTGGAATTGCTGGCCATGCCCGCCTTTTCCCGGAGCTTGATAAAATCAGCCTTCAGGGTATTGGGATAGGAGGTTGTGTTGTCCTTGTCTCCCAGAATGCCAATGATGGCGGTGCGTACATCAATCCGTGGGAACAAGACATTGTGCTCAATGTAATCCTTGGCTCCAATGGCAAAGAACAGTGCCAGAGTGAAAAATGCAATAGCTGCCAGAAGGTTCCCCAGCGGTTCATGCTGCTCGACTCTGGTCAGAATTTCCGGCGCAATATACAGCTGCGTCAGGTTGTACAGCACCTCCAGTCCTGCCGACAGGATGCAGAACAGGAGCACCCGCCTGCGGGTATTCCAGGCAATTTTTGTCATCCACCAGACATTTTGAATGACATTATACTTCGGTTTCGTTTTTTCTTTCATGTTGCCTCACCTCGTAACCGTACTCTATCATAAAAAATCGTCCCCGGTTTATTCTGGGGACGAATTGTTATTCTGGGGTGATGAATTGCACGCTCAGGTCTGCGGGATAAGAATTTCCGTTGTGAATGCTCCATCCTCAGAATTGCGGCTTAAATAACCACCCAGGCGCTCAATGATGTTATCAATCCGCACCAAGCCAAAGCCGTGCCCCTCCCCCTTGGAGGTTTGAAACAGATTCCCAACCTTGTTTAGCTTCATGCCGGACGTGAAGTTGGTAAAGGAAATATACAGCTGTGTTCCCTTCATGTCCATGTACACTCGGATTTGCCGTTCCCTTTCCGGCAACGGCAGGCTAGCCTCTATGGCATTATCAAATAGATTTCCAAGAATACAGCACAAGTCCAGCTCGGACATTTGCAGCTTCACCGGAATGTGGGCATCACAGTGAACCGCAATGGATTTGGACTGCGCCAGGGATATTTTGCTGTTGAGGATGGCATCCGCCATGGCATTTCCGGTTTTCACAACAGTGTCCACCGTATTCAGGTCTGTGTCCAGCTCATCCAGGTAGGCTTTGATGCCATCCATGTTACCGTTTGCCGCCATCACCTTCATTGCCTGAATGTGGTTGCGATAGTCATGCCGCCAGCCCCGCATTTTGCGGTACATATTGTCCACTTCCTGATAGTGGGTTTCAATCAGCTCCCGCTGGTAGGCGGCAATGCGTTTGTCAATCTGCTTTGAAAAAAGGGACATGGTTTTCTCCTTTATGTATGCTGAATAATTGCCCGATTCAGCGGCTCATAGGCACCCCTTGGCAGCGCCAGCACCGTGCCATCCGACAGCAGCACCTCGGTCTTGGTGACACGGCGAATGTATTTCAGGTTGAGAATCAAGGCTCTGCCCGCCCGAAAAAACCGGCTGTCCAGCTCCTTTTCAAATTCACCCAGGGTTCGTTTTACTGTGTAATCCGATTTTGCATGAACCGTCACATAGTTCTTGAATACATCCAGATAGCGTATTTCATAAAAAGGAATCCGCACCATTTCTCCGGTGCATTCCAAATTCAGGCATCCGTCCTCCTGCTTTCGCTTTTCCAATGCCCTGTCCAGCACCGCAAAAAGCTTTTCCTGCTTTACCGGCTTCATCAGGTAATGCAGCGCCGCTACTTCATAGCCTTCCGCAATATAATCGGAGTAGCCGGTGATGAACACAATCTGCACCACTTCGTTCTGGGCGCGTACCTTTTTTGCCATGGTCACACCATCCATGGCTCCCATCTCAACATCCAGCAGAAGAATATCCCACGCCTTGTCCTCTGCATAGCGGAACAAAAAGCTTTCTGCGGAATGAAACTGCTCCGGCTGAACCACCACATGACGGTCTGCCGCCCATTGAACCAGCAACTCCTCCACGAACCCAGCGTCCGTTCTGCTGTCATCCACAATCGCAACTCTACAGGCCATGGCTACATTCCTTTCGTTTTGTATGTATTATAGCGCTTTCTCCGTCGGATGCAAGAAAAAATCATAAAAGCGCAGCCTCACACCGGACGTGTCCGCCCGAGTGAAAAGCTGCGCCGCATGGTGGCCTTCGTCAATCCACGTTTTCTCTTTTTTCAGACAGCTCACGGTCTTCCTCTTCCATTTCCTTCAGCAGCTTTTTATCCTGCTTTGAGGACAGGTCGAGCTTTTGGTACATATCCGGTCTTCTGGCTTTGGTGCGCCGCAGGGATTGCTTTCTGCGCCAGAGGTCTACCAGCTTATGATTGCCGGACAGAAGAATCTGCGGCACTTCCCTTCCGTGCCAAACCGCAGGGCGACTATACTGAGGATATTCCAACAAGCCATTAAAATGGCTCTCGTCCTCAAAGCACTCCGGGTCGGCAAGAACACCGGGAACCATGCGGCAAATGGCATCCGTCATGGCCATGGCAGCAATCTCGCCGCCGGTCAGCACAAAATCCCCCAGGGAAAGCTCCTCATCCACGCACTCGTCTATAAAGCGTTGATCGATGCCCTCATAGTGCCCGCATACGAAGATGATATTCTCTTTCTTACTCAGGCGAATGGCATCTCTTTGCGTAAAGGTATGGCCGCAGGGAGAAAGATAAATCGTATGAACCGGCCCGGCCGCCTCATCGCAGATGGATTCCCAGCAGCGATACAGCGGATCTGCCTGCATGATGGCTCCCCTGCCGCCCCCATAGGGATAGTCATCCACCTGATTCTGCTTATTGGAGGTATAATCCCGGATTTGATGCGCCTCAATATGGATGAAGCCTCGCTCCTGGGCACGTCCCAAAATGCTCTCAGAGAGTACATCTCCCAGCGCATCCGGGAACAGGGTCAAAATATCAATCCTCATCGCTGCGCATCCCCTCGATGACAGTTACATCCATGCGATTTGCATCCAGATCTGTGTGATGCACAAACGCTTTTACAGCGGGAATCAGATACTCATTCTCCCCCCGCACCACATACACCTGATTGCCTGGATAATCCAGCACATCCTCAATCTTCCCCAAGAACCGGTTGTCACTGTACACCTCCACACCAATCAGCTCTGCGGCAAAAATCACATCGTCAGAAATGTCCTCACGGTGGAGCTGGACAATTTTCCCACGCATGGATTGCGCAACTTCCATGGTGTCAACTGTGTCAACTTTTAGTAGATTACAGGTTTTTTGCACACGACAAGAGGAAATTTTATATTCTGCACCGTCAATCACACATCGCTTAAACCCGCACAAATCCTCTGGAGAATCCAGCCAGCAAAGCACCTTCATTTCTCCCTTTACACCATGAGTGGTGACAATTTCACCGGCATCAATCAATTGGAGTTTCATTGCAAACAGCTCCTTCATCGGTATCAGACTACTTTATTATTTCTACATAAACGAAAATGCGTGACGAAAATTCGCCACGCATAGCCGTTTCTTCCAGGGGTGCTGACCCTACCCCAATAGGCAGTGCCAACAGCGGCCTTATTCCACAATTTCGACAGTAACCTTCTCGCCAGTGCGCTGGGCAACCGTCTTAATAATGGTACGGATTTCTTTCGCAATCCGTCCCTGGCGGCCGATAACCTTACCCATGTCCCCTTCGGCAACATGGAGTTCCAGAACCTTCCCATCTTCGCTGGTCTGTTCTACAACGGTGACCGCATCAGGATTGTCCACCAGGTTTTTTGCCATGTACTGCAAAAGTTCCTTCATCGTGTGACTCCTTCAGGGAAAATTACATGACGCCAGCGCTCTTGAGCAGGCCACGAACGGTATCGGTGGGCTGTGCGCCGTTCTTAATCCAGGTCTGAGCCTTCTCGACATCGACATTGATGGTAGCGGGCTCGGTCAGAGGATTGTAAACGCCAATCTCTTCGATGCAGCGGCCATCGCGGGGAGAACGGGAATCAGCAACAATGATACGGTAGAAAGGAGCCTTCTTGGCACCCATTCTTCTCAGTCTGATTTTAACCATGAGAGTTTCACCTCCATAAACAATCTCAATTTATATCGCAAAGCGTTTTGCTTAAAGCGAACGGAATTTACATACCTGGCATTCCCTTGAAGCCGCGCATCCGCTTGAGCTTCTTGCCAATGCCAGGGCCGGAGAATTGCTTGATGAGCTTGCGCATTTGCTCGAAGGATTTGAGCAGGCGATTTACATCTTCCACTTTGACACCGGCACCGGCAGCAATTCTCTTTTTCCGGCTTGCGCCAATGATTTCGGGCTTTTCACGTTCCTTCGGGGTCATGGAAAGGATGATTGCTTCCGTGTGCGCCATGGCCTTTTCATCCAGCTTGACATCCTTGAGGTTTGCACCGCCGGGCATCTGCGCCAGCAACTCCTCCATAGAGCCCATGGACTTCATCTGAACCATCTGGTCGTAGAAATCCTGGAGTGTGAAGCGATTGTTTTTCAGCTTCTCCTCCATCTCGGCGGCCTTCTTGGCATCGTATGCCTTTTCAGCTTTCTCAATCAGCGTCAGCACATCGCCCATACCCAGAATCCGGCTTGCCATCCGGTCAGGATGGAAGGGCTCAATATCTTCCAGCTTTTCGCCGATGCCGGAGAATTTAATGGGCTTCCCGGTCACAGCCCGGACAGAAAGCGCCGCGCCGCCTCTGGCATCACCGTCCAGCTTGGACAGCATCACAGAATCAATATCCAGCCATTCATTAAAGGTCTGGGCTGCATTCACTGCATCCTGACCGGTCATGGCATCCACAACCAGCATGATTTCGTTGGGCTTAACAGCAGCCTTGATATTTTTCAGTTCTTCCATCAACTGCTCGTCCACATGGAGTCGGCCAGCAGTGTCCAAAAACACCATGTCGTAGCCACGCTGGCGAGCATAAAGAACAGCTTCCTTGGCGGTCTTTACCGGGTCTTGCACCCCACGCTCAAAAACAGGGATTCCGAGCTTTTCACCGCACACCTTTAGCTGCTGAATGGCAGCGGGACGATAAACGTCACACGCAACAAGCAAGGGGTTACGCCCCTGGCGCTTCATAAGCCCAGCCAACTTGCTGCCGTTGGTGGTTTTACCGGCACCCTGCAAGCCCACCAGCATCACAACTGTGGGGCCATTGGGATTGAAGGTAATGTGCTTTGTATCGGAGCCCATGAGCTTTACCAGCTCGTCATTGACGATTTTAACAATCATCTGTGCCGGGGTCAAGGACTCCAAAACGTCAGCGCCGATGCAGCGCTCGGTAACGGACTTTGTAAAATCCTTGCAAACCTTATAGTTGACGTCTGCTTCCAGCAATGCCATACGGATTTCGCGCATGGCCTCCTTCACGTCAGCCTCTTTCAAGCGGCCTTTGCCGCGAAGCTTTTTGAAGGTATTATTGATTTTTTCAGTTAAGCCTTCAAATGCCATCATTTACTCCTCAAGTCTCTGCGCCGCTTCAACAATCTGGGCGGCGAGCACAGAAACGGCCTTATCCTGACAGGTAATCAGCTTGTTTGCCGCATCCAGAATCTCCCGGACTGCTTTGCGGGTTTCCATTGCCCGCTGTACGCATCCCGTCTTTTCTTCCATATTTCGCAGCAGAGCCTCGGCTCGGCTGAGGTTATCATACACGCCTTGACGGCTGACCCCAAGCTCCTCGGCAATTTCACTGAGAGACAGGTCTTGATTGTAGCGCATATCCACACAGGAACGCTGGCGCTCTGTAAGCAGGTCACCGTAGTAATCAAAAAGCAGTGTCATTTCCAGTGCTTCCATGTGTTCCTCCTGGTGTCAAGTAAATCTCCTTGACATCCTCAGGTATTCTACACGATAGAAGCGACTTTGTCAAGTACTTTTCCTTGACAGTTTCATTTTATTTTACCTGATACC
>OGXW01003155.1_pt1 | contig 11094 bp, 8 predicted proteins | sample 1576341 | NCBI WGS metagenome assembly OGXW01 (sample SAMEA3541592, study PRJEB24748) | human gut metagenome | biome: human gut; feature: human-associated habitat; material: faeces | place: China | collected 2012
CACAGGGCGCTGCGAATTTATAAAATCCCTCATCGATTTTCGCCTGACAGCTGCGGATCATGGACGGCAGCAGCGCAGACAGGAACGCCACAATGAACACCGCCATAAATATGCCGCCGGACGCTTTCTCCTTCCCGGATGCATGGCTCTTCCGGGGAGCCGCCTGCCGGACGGTACGCTCCGCCTTGTGGAGCTCCTGCTCCAGCTGGCGCAGCGGGTTCTTTTTCTTGGCGGGACGGGTCTGCTGAGATTTGACTGTACAAATAGATATTAGATTTCCGAAGATATATGCGAATGCGGAAGATAATGTAACGGATTTTATTGCATTATCACACACGATACCTGATGTGCAAAAATCAATATCAGGAAGAGCAAATACATGGATAGAGGTAGAAATTCAAAATGCAAAATACTGGTCTTGTGAAACTCCATATTTGTATTATTTTCATGTATCATTGATTGAATGTGAGGATGAGACAGATAAGACAGATAAGAAGCACGTTTTAGATGAAGTGGAAAGTTATTTTGCGATTCGTGATTTTACAATTCAACAGGATGAAGACCATATTCCGCGTATTTATTTGAATAACAAGAAGTGCTTTTTGAAAGGAGTTCTGGATCAAGGCTATTGGCCGGATGGTCTTTATACAGCACCTTCAGAAGAAGCATGTATCTTTGATATTCTGGAAATGAAAAAAATAGGATTTAATATGGTCAGAAAGCATATTAAAATAGAACCGCAACGCTGGTATTATCATTGTGACCGACTTGGACTGATTGTGTGGCAGGATATGGTAAATGGAGGAGAAAAGTATCAGAGTTGGTTCGTCACGTATCTGGCAACGGTGCTGTCCGGATTGGGGATTACAGTAAAAGATCATTATTCCAGATTATTTGCAAGACGAAGTCAGGAAGGAAGAAGTGAATTTATCAACGAGGTAAAAGAAACGATTCAGTTACTAAAAAAACATCCGAGTATATGCACATGGGTCATTTTTAATGAAGGATGGGGACAATTTGCTACACAACGAATCACGGATATGGTGAGAAAGATAGATTCAGAACATTTGATAGATTCAGCAAGTGGTTGGTTTGATCAGGGAACAGGAGATTTTCAAAGTATACATAATTATTTCTTCCCTTTAAAAGTTAAACCGGAAGACGTCAGAGCAGCCGTATTGAGCGAATACGGAGGTTTTACATTAGAAGTAGAAGAACATACTGCATCAGAAAAGAAATATGGTTATGGAGGCTATAAAACGAAGACAGAGTATCAGAAGGCCTATCGTCAACTAGATCGTAAAATAAAAAAATTAGAAGGACAGGGATTATGTGGATGTGTGTATACACAATGGAGTGATATAGAAGATGAGATTAATGGAATCTATACATATGACCGTGAAGTAAATAAATTGAGTTAGAGTAGAAAAAACGATTCTTGATGATCGCACTGCGGCGGATAAGAAGTATGTTGCATACTGCGACCCGCCGCAGGCGGAGAATCTAGAAAGCGAGATTCTTTTTAGATAAGGTGTGTATTTTCCAATTTTTCTGTAAATGCATCATTTAACTTGATGACTGGTTTCCTGAGGATCAGACCGAGCAACAATGCCGGAATCAGGAAGAGTGCCAGTTTTCCAAGTTCAATCCAGTAGTTCATGCCATAGAAACCGGCGATACATTCACGCATTGCATTCATGCTATGGACAAATGGAAGTAAAGGATATACTTTCCGGAAAAATTCCGGCGCACACTGGATTGGGAAAGTTCCACCACTTCCGGCTACCTGCATGACCATCAGCACAACTGCGATTGCTTTACCGATATCCCCAAAGGAAACAGTTAAAGCGTAAATAATGTTTACATATACAAGACTGCTAAAGCATCCTGCCAGTACAAATAATACAGGATGTTCACATTGGATGCCCAGGAAATAAAGATCGCCAAGACAGATCAATGCGCTCTGTAAAAATCCTATACAAAGGAGAAGAAGAATGCGTCCAATATATAACTGGTGTTCTTTCGGATTATTTAATTTGTGCTTTAAGTTGTCTGAAACATTTACTTTTAACATGGCAGCCATTACAACTGCGCCGACCCAAATCGCGAGTGTTGAGTAGAATGGGGCCATAGCAGATCCATAGTTCTCGATAGGGTAAATATGTGTTTCATTAAGCTTGACCGGTGATGCAAGGAATGAACCAATTGCCTCCGGATCCTCAGAGAGAAGGCTGGTCAGTAATTGAATGCCATTGTCATCGGAAGATAGCATTGCAGTTGCTGCATTAGACATTTTACCGGATGCTTCATTTAAAAGAGAAGCGGAATCTGATAAAGCTTTCTGTACCTCTGTGAGATTTCCGGCTGCAGAGCCTGTCACCCCGGAAATGTCTTTCAGACTGTTATCTAACTGTCCAAGCAGTGAAGTAATAGAGCTGCCTGTGCTAGTCAGATCATTTGCCAGATCATCCAGACTACCCTTAACATTGTTTTCATAATCTTTTTTCACAGTACTGATTGAAGAATTACTCTGGGCGATCAAGCCGTCAATATTGTTCTTTAATTCGGTTGCATTTGCAGTTGCGGAAGTAATACCAGTAGCTGCATCGTTAATGGCATTACGGATTGCTTCTTGAGAAGCTTTCGCTTTCTGAATATTGCCGATTGCCTGCATAAGCATACCTTTTAAATGTGGCTCAGTAATAGAGTCAGAAATTTGGCTCAGAGAGTTTTCCAGTGACTGGTAACCATCTATCAGATTCTGCACACGTCCACTTACGGTATTCAGTGCATTTGCACAAGCCTGTGCGTCTGAATTATAGGAATCCAGTGCATTTCCGACACAGGTGGATACCGCACTGTAGAAGGAAGCGCTCTGTGAAAGTGCCTGGTTGATGGAATCTGTTGTTCCTGTTAAAGCTGAATTCAGGGAATCAATACCATTTCCAGCCACGCCCAGAGCATTTACACTGGCTTTTGTACCGGAACCGGACTGACTTAAGAATTCGGTAGTGGTATTCAACATAATTGCCGCAGAATTTGCCATATCGGAAAATGCCTGTACAGTGCCGGCGGCAGAGGATAAGTCTGTTGAAATCTGCGCCAGTGCGGCTGAGAGGTTGTCGGCGATTGTCTGATCATCGGTCTCGTCAGCAACGTTATTAACAAGCTGAAAGGCTTCTAATGCGGTCTGGGATACCGTCTGTACAAATGTATCATTAATTTGCTGCTGTACGGCATTTGCGCCTTTTACGGTGACTTTCGGGGCAATTGCGTTTTCCTTTTCATTGATATAATATTTGATTTCAGGATGTGTTACATTGGATGTGAAAATACTCATCATGTCTTTACTGAAATCTTTTGGGATTACGATTGCCGCATAATATTTTCCGGATTTTACTCCTTCTTTCGCTTTCTTAGCACTTGTAAATGTCCAGTCAAGCTGCGAGTTACCTCTAAGAGTTGTAAGAACCTGATCTCCAAGGTTAAGGTTTACTGAGAGAAGTTCACCACTATAACCTTCATCAGAGCTTGCTACAGCAACTTTTAAGTTTCCTGTATTTCCGTATGGATCCCAGCTTGCAGCGATATTGAACCACGCGTAAAGAGTCGGAATAACAGTGATTCCCATAATAACGATCATGGCAATGACATTTTTATGGATCTTCTTTAAATCATACTTAAAAATGCGAAGAATATTTTTCATGATTATTCCTCCTCCTTTCCACGGAATTTTTTCACCATCTCATCAAAAGACATACCAGCCAGCTGTTGTTGCTCGGCGAGTCTTGTGTGAATGAATTCTACAATAATAAGCCATGTTGCGATGGCGATGATAGATATGATCCAAAGAACCAAAAATACAATTTTCGATTCCAGACTGAACATCAGTATCAGGAAGATTAACGGAATAATAGTGATCGCAAGGAAACCATAGCGAATCATTTTCCGATAATTCTGTTCAAAATTCTGAGCTTTCTCAGCGGTCTGTGTACGTAAGTCGTCTTGTGAAAGAGAGGCTTTTAAAAGCATAGACAACTGAGCGCTCCTGCTTAATTGATCATCTGGTTCTTCGCAGACCATAAATTCTGTTTCAGACAGCTTCAGGTCGAACAGGCGGTTCAGTCCTGCCAGAAGAGGTCTTATTCCCAGTCCGATTAAAAGTGCAATCGGAACGTAGCAGAGCAAGATTAAAAGGTTGTGGATATAAACACTTCCATACATGCCTGCAATTGCTTCACGCATCGCAGCAACTCCATAAGTGAATGGAAGAAGCGGGTGTATTTTCTGGAAAAATACCGGTGTCATTTCAATCGGATAGGTTCCGGAAGATCCTGGAATCTGAAGAATGACAAAGATTACACATAACGCTTTTCCAATATGCTTAAATGTCAGTGACAGAGCATAAATAATGTTGACATATACAAAGGAGCATACAAGCCCGGTCAGTACCAGCGCAAATGGGTGACGGCACTGAACGCCTGGAAGAAATACATCTCCGACACATACGATCAGTCCCTGGACAAGACCTAGCAGCATGTATAAAAGCCAGCGCCCAAAATACATATTTGTGGCACTGTAAGAACGCATGGATCTGTCACGGTCCACTTCCATTTTGAAGATAGCAATCAGGACGATTCCTCCAACCCAGATTGCCAGGTTCGAATAGAATGGTGTCATGGAAGAACCGTAGTTTTTAACAGAATAGTAAGTTTCTGTATCCACATTTACCGGAGATGATACGAATTCAGCAATCGTATCGGAATCAATGCCTTCCAAAGAGGTAAGCTTCTGGAATGTCTCAGAACTTGTAATCGCATTGATGTCGGTACGGACGTTGTCCAGTCGGTTGATTACGGCATTCAGAGAAGACTGTGTTCCATTCAGTACGTTGTTTAGTTCTGTGAGGCTTGTGCCAAGCTGTGTCAGAATACTGTTTAACTGCTCAGTGGTAGCAGGTACACCGTTCAGTATTCCGTTCAGTTCACCTGTCAGACTGGAAAAAATATCCATAGTCTGATTCAACTGTGGAAATACATTTTCATCGAGAGAAGTGCGAAGACTCTGAATACCACTTAAGTTTGCTTTGTTGATTGTTTCCAACTGTGAAAGTGTATTGGTTGTTGTGGAAAGTGCGTTGCTAATACCATCGTTTCCGGCAGTCAGGCTGCTGATCAACTGTTGATTGCTCTGGTTCTGCTCAGAAAGTTTTGCGAGAGCAGAGTTGATTGTATCGGACTGTGCCGGTAATTGTGAAGCAAGCTGTTGCAGTGTTGCAATAATTTCACCGTTTTTGGTATTGACTTCCTGGGCATTATTCAAAGCATTTCCCACTTTCTGATTAATATCAGAAGCCTGGCCAGACAGCTTGCCGAATCCTTCAGAAGCCTGGCCATAAGCCTGTTCAATAATACTCAGACCATTTGAAATAGACTGGGATAATGCGGAAGTGAAGTCTCCGGTAGCTGTTCGTGTCTCCTTTAATACGCTGTCTGCATCGGAAAGTGCATTTGCACCGGAAGTTGCTGCGTCGCCTAAAGCAGAAGTGGCACTTTTTGCGTTATCGATTAAAGTCTGTGTACCACCGACACTGGAATTGAAGGAATCCAGAATCTTTTGGTACGCGGCAATATTATCATTTACTTTGTCAAGCATTGACACAAGATCAGAATTGACAGTATCGATAGTACCGGCCAGGTCAGTAACAGACTGCTTTAATACATTTGAAACCGATTCAGATGCAATGGATGAAAAGGTATTGTTGATTTGAAGCTGGATTGTGCTGGCACCACTGTCTGTGATTTTTGGTGCAATTGCATTGATTTTTTCATTAAGATAATAATCCAGTTTCGGAGTCTCCATCTTGCCGGAGAGGATACTCAGAAGAGAACTGCTAAAATCTTCCGGAATTACGATTGCCGCGTAATATTTTCCGGATTTGACTCCTTCAACAGCATTTTCTTCATCCGTAAAAGTCCATCCGAGTTGATCATTTTCTTTTAAATTTTTAATAATTTCATTCCCGGCATTGATTGTAAGATCATTGCTTGTTGCATCTTTGTCGTTATTGGCAACGGCTACTTTAATGCCAGAGGTGTTGCTGTATGGGTCAATATTGGCTGCAATATTGAACCAGGCATACAGAGAGGGGATAATACATACGCCGATCATGACCAGCACGGCAGCAGGACTGCGAAGCAGACGTTTCATGTCCCGGCGGAAAATCCGAAATGCGTTCCTCATAAGTAAAATGCTCCTTTTGTGTAAATATTTTTCTAGTAATAGATACGATGTTGATTATCTTATCAAAAAGTATTATATTAAGGAAGAAAGTGATTTACAACCGTTAAAAGGTTAAAAAGTGCTGATTAATAGACAGAAAATATTAAAAATGTTGCATTATATCAATATGTTATAAAAATTTAACATTATAATGAAAGAAAGAGCAGGAAACATATGCAGAAGAAGACAGACCGTCGGGTCCGCAAGACAAAGACCCAGCTTAGAAATGGGCTCGCCATGCTTATGAAGGAGAAAAGTGTAGGTGAGATTACAGTAAAAGAATTGGTAGATCAGGTAGATATTAACAGATCTACTTTTTATTTGCATTATCCAGATATATCAGGGCTGTTGTATGAGATTGAGAATGATCTGGCAGAGGAGATGGAACGTGCAATCAGAGAGCATCCAATTGAAAAGCGAGAGGATAATGGATTTTATTTTCTTCAGGACATATTTCAAGTGTTAGACAACAATCGAGAGATTGTTTCTGCTTTGGTCGGACCTTACGGAGATATGCGATTTATTCAGAAAGTGGAAGTTATTCTGGCAAGAAACAGCAGGAAAGTGTTAGAGCAGATGTTTCCGGAAAAAAGTGATCAGATGGATTATTTTTATGCATATTGCCTGAATGGCTGTCTTGGATTTGTAAAGACCTGGCTTGCCGATAAAAAGTCCTGTACACCAGAGTTCGCAGCAGACTTTATCTATCGAATGGTGGTCAGTTCTATGCGTGCTTTTTGTGAAACTCGTGAGGAAGTGTAGGAGTATACAATGTACTCTTAGTGAAATGTAACAAAAGAGCTTTCCCTATTTTGGTACTTTCTTTCATTGACGGGAAAGTGTCAAAAGGATATAATTGAACTATAAAATGTAAGAGCTTACAAGGACGGTAAATGCCTTACGATTTTTTTTAAAATTAAAATGTAAGCGTTTACAATTCGCAAGGCATTTCAGTTCGAAAAGTTCTTCGTTGCGTTAGGAAGATGGCTGAAACAGGGGGATCAGGAAAGCACAGGTTATCAGTCAGAGATCCTAGTTACAACAAAATATAGAAAGTGAGGACAAGCAATGAAAAAGAGGTTATTAGCAGTATTACTGACAGCAGCTATGGTACTCGGAATGACAGCTTGCGGATCTAAATCCAATAGTGGAAGCTCAGACAAAAAAGAAGAAGCTCAGTCAACCGATGATATCAAAGAGTGCACAATCAAGTTCCAGTATTGGGCAGATAACACAGATTATTCTTCCCTGATGCAGGACATCATCAAGAAGTTCAACGAGGAGAATAAGTACGGAATCACTGTTGAAGGTGAAGAAGTTCCTTGGGATGGTGGAGGATATTCCAACACACTGTTCAACGCAGCTATGGGTGGTGGAGCACCGGATGTAGCAACCTTTAAGCTTTCCGCAACACCGATGTTCACAAACAACAACCTGCTTGCAGATTTAACACCTTATGTTGATGCATGGGATAAGAAAGATGACATTTCTGACAACATCTACAATGTAATGAAAAAGGCGGGCGGATCTGACGATTCACTTTATCTGATGCCATGGAACATTCAGGTACTCTATGTATATTACAGACCATCAATCTTCAAAGAGGCTGGTATCACAGAGACACCTAAGACATACGATGAGTTCCTTGAGGACATCAAGAAATGTACAATGGATACTAACGGAGATGGAAAGACAGATGTATACGGATTTGGTATGCGTGGTGCTTCCGGTGGACAGGAGCCATGGGGAAGCTTCATCTATGGTGAAGGCGGAAGCTTCGATGATCTGACATCTGATGCATCTGTACAGGGTATGCAGGATTTCATTGATCTGTATAAGAACGGATATGTTCCGGAGTCAGCTACGAACGATGGATTCAACGAGACAGTTGCTAACTTCAAGTCTGGAAAGACAGCTATGTTCATACATCATATCGGATCTTCTAAAGGTATGGTAGAAGAACTTGGTGATGATGTTGATGCATTCATCATTCCAAAAGGAAAAGGACAGTGGACATCCATGGGAGATACAGAGACTGTAATGTTCGATTCTTGCGAGAACAAAGCAGCAGCATTTGAGTGGATGAAATATCTTGCAACAGAAGAAGGACAGGAAATGTGGTGTGAAGGAACAGGACAGGTTCCAGTAAGCCAGACTGTTCAGCAGGAAGATTACTTCCAGAATGACAAATTCATGAAAGTATCTATGGAAGGTGTTGATATCGCGGGTACAGTTCCAGTAAAAGATACAACAACTGAGTGGATCACAAACTGGCCGGCAACAATTTCTCAGGCTCTGACAGGCGAGATTACAGCTAAAGAGTGTATGGATAAGCTGGACAAAGCTCTTAACGAGTAGGAACTAGATTTTGTAACAACTAGATAATAATTGATTTATGAAACTGCCTTGTCAGGCAACTGGCAGGGCAGTATGATTGAAAGGGAAAGAACACGATGGTAAAAAAGAAAAGTATCTATCCATATTTATTGGTAGCACCTGCTCTGATTATCATTTTGTGCGTAGTATTCATTCCGGTTATTAATGCGATTGGAATGAGTTTCCAGAGTTATGATTTGAGAAGACCGAATGACATTGCGTTTGTCGGACTTGCAAATTACATCGCGGCATTTAAAGATGAGCTGTTCTGGAAAGCACTTTGGAAGACGATTCTCTGGGTGGTATTTGGCGTTGGATTTCAGTTTGTATTTGGTTTTATACTGGCGTTGCTTCTTAACAAGAAGTTCAGAGGCCGCGGTGTTGTCCGTGCAGTCAGCCTGATTCCATGGGTCACACCTGGTATTTTGATCGGTCTTATGTGGAGATGGATGTATGACGGTAACTATGGTGTACTCAATGACATTCTTCAGAAATTGCACATAATTAATAAGAGCATACCGTTTTTAGCACAGACGAATACAGCATTTCCGGCAGTTGTAGTAACGATTATCTGGCAGGGAATTCCATTCTTTGCACTGATGATCCTTGCAGGACTGCAGGGGATTCCAGGAGAACTTTACGAAGCAGCCGATATGGATGGCGCGACAGGATTCCAGAAGTTATTTAAGATTACAATTCCAAGTATTAAGAATACAATCTTTATCACAGGACTTCTGAGAATTATCTGGGTTGCAAACTCAGTCGATGTTATCTTCAACATGACGGAAGGTGGACCGGCTTATGCAACACAGACACTGAGTGTATATGTATTTAATAAAGCTCAGGCATTGAACTTAGGATACTCATCAGCAATGGCGATCTTGCTTGCACTTGTACTTTGCCTGGTTGCAGTTCCGTATTTGATCTTTACATTTAGAGAGGAGGATAAGTAGTATGAAGAGGGAATCATTCTTTAAGAGATTTTTAACATTATATCTTCCACTGATCGTAATATTACTTTTCATCCTGTTCCCGTTTTATTGGACATTTATTACATCTATAAAACCGGACACAGAGTTATACGGAGCAGTTACATACTGGCCAAGACAAGTTCAATGGGAGAACTACACGAAACTGTTTACTACAACAGTAAATTTCCTGGCTGCCATGAAGAATAGCTTTATTGTTGCGGCAGTAACAACAGTTGTTTCTCTGACAGCATCAACATTAGCATCATATGCGTTTTCAAGATACAGATTTGCAGGACGTAGAGCAATGATGGCATTGTTTTTAAGCAATAATATGTTCCCTACGGTATTGCTTTTAATCCCATTATACTCTATAATGAGAAATCTGGGGTTACTTTATACTCCATGGGCTCTTGTACTCGCATATACAACGTTCACACTTCCATTTTCTGTATGGTTGCTGAATGGATTTTTTAATGACTTGCCACTATCACTTGAAGAAGCAGCATTGGTTGATGGATGTAATAGAAGGATGGCATTTTTCAAGATCATTTTACCTATATTAGGTCCTTGCCTTGTTGCCACCGGTGTATATATCTTCATGACATCATGGAACGAGTATACATTTGCGGTAATGTTTACGAACAATGCGACAAGAACAATACCTGTAGCACTGAAGAGTCTGATCGGTCAGCTTGGAGTTGACTGGGGTCTGTTAACAGCAGGTGGAATTATTACGATTATTCCAGTATGTATCATGTTCTTCTTTGCACAGAAGAGATTAGTTGAGGGATTAACAGCAGGAGCTGTTAAAGGTTAATATAAGGAGGAAGAAAAATGAATTACGAGAAAAAAGCAAAGGAATTGCGCCAAGAGATATTGAAGAGTTTATTTGCCTGCCAGTCAGGTCATCCGGGCGGATCATTATCATGTGTTGAGATTCTTATGGCTCTCTACTATGATGAGATGAAGAATCTTGATCCAAAGGATCCTAAAAAAGCAGACAGAGACCGTCTCGTATTAAGTAAGGGACATGCTTGTCCTACATTATATGCAATCCTGGCAGATCTGGGATATTTCCCGAAAGAGGATCTGGCACACCTTCGTCAGATTGACAGCCATCTTCAGGGACATCCGGACTGCAACAAGACTCCAGGTGTTGATATGAACACAGGATCTCTTGGACAGGGAATGTCTCTGGCAACAGGACTTGCTCTTGCAGCTAAGCATGCAAAAGCCGACTACAAAGTATATGCAGTAGTTGGTGATGGCGAGTGTCAGGAAGGTATTGTATGGGAGGCAGCTATGGCAGCAGCTCATTACAAACTTGATAACCTTTGCGTTTTACTTGACTATAACGGACTTCAGATTGATGGAACTAACGATCAGGTTATGGGACTTGGAAACATCGTTGAGAAGTTTAAAGCGTTTTGTCCTGCTTCGCCGAGTTGGTAGCGCCCTCTTCCGT